>Ga0208357_1000183_pt1 | contig 50308 bp, 46 predicted proteins | sample NGESurdeep092012_6_FD_184487 | JGI IMG/M metagenome (GOLD analysis project Ga0208357, IMG submission 184487) | Arctic peat soil microbial communities from Barrow, Alaska - NGEE Surface sample F52-2 deep-092012 (SPAdes) | ecosystem: Environmental > Terrestrial > Soil > Wetlands > Peat ...
GCGGCTTCGAACGATCAAACTTTTCCTTCGCCATAAAACTACCCAAATCCCTTTCATCGCTCGTACTGCTCGTTGCTTCTCGGGGCGCCGGCGTTCCGGTACCAGCCCCAAAACTTTAAAAACAGCCGCTAGCTTCTAGCTGCTAGCTTTTAGCTCCGCCCTGCTCACACCCACCTCGATCGATCGCCTCAGCCTTTTCAGACTAGAAGCTAGAGGCTAGGAGCTAGCAGCTCATTTGCCCTGCGCGCGGCCGATAATTTCGTCGGCAATCATGCGCGGCGCCTCTTCGTAGCGCGCGAACTGCATTGAATACGACGCCCGGCCCTGCGTGGACGAGCGAATCTCGTTCACGTAGCCGAACATTTCCTTGAGCGGCACCATCGCTTTGATCACTTGCGAACCAGCGGCATGCTCCATGCCCTCGATTCGCCCGCGACGCGAGTTGATGTCACCGATAATTACGCCCATGAACTCCTCGGGCACCGTTACTTCAACCGCCATCACCGGCTCAAGCAGCACCGGCGACGCATGTCTTGCCGCTTCCTTGAACGCAATCGAGCCGGCAAACTTGAAGGCCATTTCGTTCGAGTCGACTTCGTGATAGCTGCCGTCGTAGAGAGTCACCTTAACGTCGACGATGGGATAGCCGGCCAGAATGCCCAGCTCCAACGCGCCCCGCACGCCCTGATCGATGGGCTTGATGTACTCTTTGGGCACCGAGCCGCCCTTGACGTCGTTGATAAACTCGTAGCCCTTGCCGGGCTCGTTCGGCTCCACGCGCAGCTTGCAGTGGCCGTAGTTGCCCGACCCGCCGGTCTGGCGGATGTATTTGCCTTCGGCTTCGGCCTTTTTGCGGAGGGTCTCGCGGAAGGCAACCTTGGGCTCGCCGACATTGGCTTCCACCTTGTATTCGCGCTTCATGCGGTCCACAAGAATCTCGAGGTGCAACTCGCCCATGCCGCTGATGATTGTCTGGCCCGAGTCTTCGTCGGTCCGCACCTTGAAGGTGGGATCTTCGTCGGCCAGCCGCGACAGCGCCATGGCCATCTTTTCCTGATCGGCCTTGGTCTTGGGCTCAATGGCTACCGAAATTACCGTGTCGGGGAAAGTGATCGCGCCCAGCGCGACGGGATGATGCGGATCGCAAAGCGTGTCGCCCGTCTTCAGATCCTTGACGCCCAGGCAGGCGCAGATGTCGCCGGCCAGAATCTCGGTTACATCCTCGCGCTTGATCGCGTGCATCTTCACTAGACGGCCGATGCGGTCAGTCTTGCCGGTGCGCGGGTTCAGCACCGTGTCGCCGGTCCTGAGCGCACCTGAATAGACGCGCACGAAGAAGAGCTTTCCGTACTGATCGTTGATGACTTTGAAGGCCAGCGCCGAAAGCGGCTCGTTGTCGTCCGGCTTGCGCTTTTCAATTATGGAGTGATCGTCGGGATTGATGCCCTCAACCGGAGGCTTGTCGAGCGGGCTGGGAAGGTAATCGATGACGGCGTCGAGCAGCGTCTGAATGCCCTTGTTCTTGAAGGCGCTTCCACAAATCACCGGGAAAACCTTCAGATCGATGGTGGCCTGTCGAATGCCGGCCTTCAGCTCTTCTACCGTTGGTGTTTCGCCTTCCAGGAACTTTTCGAGCAGCACGTCGTCGGTCTCGGCGATGACTTCGATCAGCTGCAATCTGAAGGCTTCGGCTTTTTTCTGAAGATCGGCGGGAATCGGCTCGATCGAAAACTCTGCGCCCAGGGTTTCATCGTGCCAGAGAATGGCTTTCATCTCGATCAGGTCGATAACGCCCTTGAAGTTGGCCTCGGCGCCTACGGGAATCTGCAGCGCCACAGGCCTCGCGCCCAGACGTTTGCGAATGGTCTCGAGCACATGCTCGAAGTCCGCGCCGTTCTTGTCCATTTTGTTGACGAAGCAAATCCGGGGGACTTTATATTTATCGCCTTGGCGCCAAACGGTCTCGGTTTGCGGCTGCACGCCGCTCACGGAGTCAAACAGCGCCACTGCGCCGTCGAGTACGCGCAGGCTGCGCTCCACTTCAGCGGTAAAGTCTACGTGGCCGGGGGTATCGATAATATTGATGCGAACGTCGTGCCAGGTGCAGGTGGTTGCAGCCGATGTGATCGTGATGCCGCGCTCCTGCTCCTGCTCCATGTAATCCATGGTCGCCGTGCCTTCATGCACCTCTCCCAGCCGGTGCGTGATGCCGGTATAGAACAGGATACGTTCTGTCGCTGTCGTCTTTCCGGCGTCGATGTGCGCCATGATGCCGATGTTGCGGCAGCGATTTAGAGGTACTGTGCGAGCCACGATTTCAATTCCTTGCGGGACGCTTCTCCCGCGGTTGAATCTAGCGGCCAGCCTCAGCCTCTAGCTTGCTTCCTGCGGAACCGCCCAAGGCGGTCCCAAACCTGGTCATTTCAGATGCAGCCGAAAGCTGGTAGCTAGAAGCTAAAAGCTAGCGGCTGAATTCTCTACCAGCGATAATGCGCGAAGGCCTTGTTGGCCTCAGCCATGCGATGAACGTCTTCCTTCTTCTTCATCGCCGCGCCGCGTCCATTGGCCGCGTCCAGCAGCTCATTGCCCAGCTTTTCGGTCATGCCCTTCTCGCCGCGGCTGCGGCCAAAAGTGATGAGCCAGCGGATCGCCAGCGAGGTTCTGCGGTCGGCATTTACCTCAATGGGAACCTGGTAGTTGGCGCCCCCTACACGCCGCGTCTTTACCTCAAGCAGCGGCTTGCAGTTCTCCACTGCCTTCTTGAAGAGCTTGAGCGCGTCGTCACCGCCGCCCTTCTCCTCCAGGTTCTTCATCGCCTGGTAAAAGATGCCCTGAGCAGTCGATTTCTTGCCGCCCCACATCATGGAGTTCACAAACTTCGTCACGAGCGTCGATCCGTACACCGGATCCGGCGCTACTTCCCGCTTCGCAATGTGCCCTTTTCTCGGCATAAATCCTCAAAATTCTCGCGCCTTCGCGCTTATTGCAACTTCCCCGGCCACTGCTCTCCTCCAAAACCCGGAGGAACGGAGTTCACTTTTTCGCCGCGCCGCCCTTGGCGCGTTTGGCGCCATATTTCGACCGGCTCTGCGAGCGGGCTGTCACGCCCACCGAATCCAGAGTTCCCCTGACCACGTGATAACGCACGCCTGGCAGATCCTTAACGCGGCCCCCGCGGATGAGCACAATCGAGTGCTCCTGCAGGTTGTGGCCGATGCCGGGAATGTAAGTGGTCACCTCAATCCCGTTGGTGAGCCGCACGCGGGCAACTTTGCGCAGCGCCGAGTTCGGCTTCTTGGGCGTTTGCGTATACACACGCGTGCACACGCCGCGTCGCTGCGGCGAACCCTGCAATGCAGGTGACGCCGTCTTGTAACGGGGGGCCGTACGCCCCTTGCGAACAAGCTGATTAAAAGTTGGCAAACTACAGCTCCTTACTTCAATAAACCGTAACCTTCCGCTCCACAGCCGCACACGCCCTTCGGGCTGTTATGGTTTTGGAAGGCCTTTTGAGCCCGCAAAACACAGAGAAGCCCCAGGTTGCTGCTTCGCGTCTGCCTTCGTTCCAGTCTCAGACGAGAACCGGGACGGTTTGCCGGTCGCTTTCCGCGATTTCACGAAAAGGCCAACTCCGTATCCCGCTTCCGGTCCGCATAGCCCCTCCGAGGTGGGGAACGCGCGGACCGCCGATGCAAGTATTACCGCGAGTGTTCCCTGCCTTCCGCAAGAAGAAAGCGATTCCGGGAACTTGTCTGGCCGGCTGAATTTATCCGGCCCTGGAAATCTCCCCGGCTCATTCAAGCTGATCGGAGAGTTTCCCTACCCCGCCTGACTTCGTGAGTCGTTCAAACACACTACAGGCGGTGTTCTTGCGAACCTTTCAAAGATACCAAGAAAAAACCGGGGAGTCAACGCTCGAATGTGGCTTATATCGTGCGTCGCCCCAACAACCTATCCCCCGACAACCTCTCAAAGCCTGGCTGTCCCCGATCCGGCTGCTTCTTTAACAATTTGCCCGTCCCGCATGTGCAGGATGCGTCCGGCGATCGTCGCCGCCTCGGGGTTGTGGGTAATCATCAGCGTCGTCTGGCCCAATTCCTTGTTCGATCTCAGCAGCATTTGCAACACCGCGTCCGAGGTTTTCGTGTCCAGGTTGCCTGTCGGCTCGTCCGCCAGCAAGATGGCCGGCCGGGTAATCAGCGCCCTGGCTATGGCTACCCGCTGCTGCTCGCCACCGCTGAGTTCCGACGGCCGGTGGTGGAGCCTGCCCTTGATCGCGAGCATGTCGCTCAGGTGGTCGAGATACTTCCTGTCCATCGGCTCTTTTCGCCCGCTGATTTCATAGGCGATCTCAATATTGCCCATTGCCGAAAGGGTCGGCAGCAGGTTGAACTTCTGGAAAACAAAGGCGATGCGGTGCTTCCGCAGCCGCGTTCGCTCGGCGTCGTTCAGAGAGGCAAAATCCACGCCGTCAATCACCACGCGACCCTCAGTGGCCCGCGTCAGCCCGCCTAACAAATAGAAAAAAGTGGACTTGCCCGATCCCGACGGCCCAACAATCGCTACAAACTCGCCTGGCTCAACGGCCAGCGAAATCCCCCGCACCGCAGTCACCTGGATGCGGCCCGCCGCATAAACCTTGGTTAGATTTTCGGCTAGAATGATGTGTTTCGAGGTTTCCGAGGTCACGACTGCTATTGTAATTGCGGCGCTACGACGCTGGATGCAACTACCGGTGTTACTCTGACGCGGATGGGCCTGACAATGACACCATTAATCACCTTTATCCACGGAGGCGGAGGCGGGCCACTCACGGGCCCCGAGGTCAAATGGTTCTTCCTCGTCGTGGGGGCCGGTCTGCTCGTGAGCATCTGTTGGCAGCTCATTGACGATTGGTACAAGCGCTTCCACGGCCGCAACTGGCCCACAGTCCAAGCCGTCATCGATATTGTGAGTGTCACTCTTGTGGAAAGCAAACTTCCATCTTCTATGGCCGTTCATAACTGGCCTACATACCAGGCCACTCTCACCTATACCTATAGCAATCCCGAACAGCAAACGGCCGACTACAAGCGCAGTTTTGGCAAAGAGTAAAGATGCCAAGGACTGGGCGAATTCCTACAAAGGCGAAACCGTCAAGGTTCACGTCAACCCGCGCGACCCCACGCGTTCCGTGCTAAGAGAGGAAGACCTTTAGGCAATCGGCCCCAAATGTCGGGAGTCGAAGCGAGCCCTCGTCAGTAATGTCCCGCAGCGCGCCAGAGGCGCAAAGGATGTTAGCCCCGCGCTTTAGCGTGGGGAAAGCTGCAGCTTACTGAATGAGAAGTCCCGTAGGGACGGCGCCGGGACCATTTTGACCGAATTCAAGTGCGGCTGAAAGCCAGCATCGAGCGGCTACAATGAGTCTGCATCGATTTTGGACCCAGGATTCCCCGCGCATGGCTTCAGATCTGAAAACTTCCCTCGTCTCGTCGCTCGAATCAGCCGCTGCAAAGGCCGGCCTGGTTCTCATCTCCGTCAAGCAGGGCTCGGATTTTCACGGCCAGCCCACCGCGGTCTTCGAACTCGGCCTGCCCGGCGCGGAAGCAGTCGGCCGCACGCTCAGGCTGGAATTAAGCGACGCCTTCGACTTCGATAAGCCGAATCTGCTGCCCGAGATGACCGCGCACCTGGCCGCCGAAGCCAAGCGGCTGCGCAATCCGCAACCCGATTGCTACGTAACCCTGGGTGGATTGCCGCTCTCGTTCAGAGATTTCCGCTGGCCTTTTCACACCTCGACCTCCGGCGCCGACACCCACCTTGTCCACGGCGAGATTCACGTAGCCGACGGCGGAGTGCATAACCTGCACGCCAAAATCTCAGCCGCCGTCACGCTCACTTTCGCCGAGATTGTTCCCGCAATGGAGCAGCCTTACGCGGAGACCTTCGTTTACAACGCCATCCGCAAAACCGTCGACATGGGCCAGTTGGAGTTGGTGAAGTCCGGCAACCGCCAGCCAGTTCCTGTGACTACGCGCTACTACAGCCGCTGGCAAAAGAAGTTCACCTTTACTGACACGGACGATAACGAACGGCTCCGCTATTTGCTCAGCAAGGTCTATTGGCTGTCAGGCGTTCTTGGAGAGGGAAAGCCGGTGTGGATCGCCGATCCGCGCGACGCGCAATACCTCAACGCCACCGAAGCCGACCTGGTGCGCATGGCCGGCGACCAAACCGGCGAAGGATTGATGGTGCTCTCAGGCGAATTTGCCGCCGCCACGCCCGCGCTCATGGAGCGCGCCGCCGACTACCAGGAAGCCCTCGAAGCCGCGCTCGAATTTTCCAAGCCCAAGTTCAACGAGAGCATGCGCTCCGGCCACGCGAACATGTAGTTCGTCGGGACATCGGGGCTACGGTGCTCTTGAAGCAGCGAAATCGCCTGCTCGGTGTTATGCCGTTCCATCGGTGATCTAAGACCTAAACAGGGTTCACGTCCAGCAAACCCGATGTGCGCTATGATGATTGAACTGGAGGTGACAATTATGGCTGAACGTAAGCAGTTTCTCGGCGTGACTCAAGCAGATCCACGCCTGCTTCAGTTGTTGACCGAAGCCCTTGGCCGTATTGTGACCGATGAAGAACTGCGTGAACAGAGAATCAGCTTCGCATTCGGCAACTCCTTGAACGCAGAGCGAATAACAAAGGATAGCGTCCGACAAGCGTCGCAAAGCATTCGTCTTTTGTCGCCAGCGGAGCGCCCTTAGCCGACCGGCTCGATCATGAGCGTAAGAGAAAGCGACAACCCAGAGCTTTATGCCAAGGTTCAAGAACAGAACCTCTTGCGGCAGTATGATTTGCTGTTGAACTGCATAGAAATTGGCTTGGAAAAGGGGATTGAGGCCTTCGATAAATACACGCTCTGGGCGCTGAACGCTGCTGCAGTTGCAAATATTGCGCAGTTTGGTGGGCGCTACCGTGAAGAGCCGATCTATGTTGGGAACCACCTGCCTCCCCATTTCAAGGAAGTTTCAAATGAAATGGACCGCTTCTTTTCGCTGATCCATGAAAACTGGGATGTTCTGAGTCACCCCACGCTCCTTCCGGCTTATGCGCTATGGAGACTAAACTGGATCCATCCTTTTGTGGAAGGAAACGGCAGGACCGCCAGAGCAGCTTGTTATTACCTCTTATGTATGAGGCAGGGACGCTTGCTGCCGGGCAGGAAAATAGTCCCCGAACGTATCCGAGATAATCGTGACCCATATTATGCGGCGCTTCAGGAGGCGGACCGCCATTGGAATGAGGGACATTTCAATGTCTCCGCTCTGGCGGCTTATCTTGAGGGTCTATTGACGAACCAGCTGTCTGACCCCGATTGATTTATCACCAAATCTAAAGCGCCGCTCCGCACCCCGAGCAGAATCTCGCGCCCAACGGATTGGAGCGCTGGCAGCTTGCGCAGGTTGCGTTTTGCGCGACGGCGAGCGGGATTGGAGGCGGCAGGTACGTTGCGGCCGGTACCGGCGGTTGCGCGTGTATCGCCTCGCCCGCAACTGGAGCCGCACTCGCCCCCGCAGGCGGGATATTGACGGTCACATTCACCGGCGGCTGGCCCCATCCGGGCACTGGAATCCCCAGCGACGCGGCAATCGCTGCCGCCTGAATTGCATTGAATTCGCGTACGCGGCCCGGCATGAAGAAGCACTCAATGAACCCGAGCAGCCCGGGAATGCCGGTCCAGAAGAAGCAGAGATACAGAATCCCCAGCCCGGTGCGGCGCAGATAAAAATGATGCACGCCAAAGTCGCCCAGGAACAGCGCCAGCAGAATGCCCACCACCTCGTCGCGGCGCGCCATGTTGTATTGCTGGTAAAAAATGGCTTGCGGGTTGGGATATGCGTATGTGCTCATCTTCCTCAAGTCTCCTTGCTTGCCGTGATCTTAGTTACGCAACTTGCACCCGGGCGGTTCCGGGCTCCCATGCGCAGCTTTAAACGCGCACCTTCAATCCCACACATTGTCCCATGCCGCCGCTGGCCGTTAGCATCAAACTCGTCATGAGCTCGCAACCTGTTTCGGCCGATTTGAGCGGCACTTTTCTCATCGGCGGCGATCTGCCCGTCCGCCGTCTCGGCTACGGAACCATGCGCCTGGTTGGCGACGGAGCATGGGGCGAGCCGTCCGACGAAGCCGAGGCACGCCGCGTGCTGCGCCGCGCTATCGAGCTCGGCATCACGCTCATTGACACCGCCGACGCGTACGGACCCGAAATTGCCGAGCGCCTTATCAGCGAGGCGCTCGCGCCCTACGCTCCCGGCGTGGTCATTGCCACCAAAGGCGGCATTACCCGCCAGGGCCCAGCCAAGACTGAATACGTAGGCCGCGCCGGATATTTGATCCAGTGTGTAGAGATGAGCCTGCGCCGGCTCAAGCTCGAGCGTATCGATCTCTACCAGTTGCATCGTATCGACCCGCGCACGCCGCTCGAAGAATCCCTCGGCGCGCTCAAGCGCATGCAGGAAGCCGGGAAGATTCGCCACATTGGCTTGAGCGAAGTCAACCCCGCCGAAATCGAGGCAGCCGAAAAAATCGTTCCTATCGTCTCCGTTCAGAATCGCTACTCGCTGGCAGACCGCCGTCACGAGGAAACGCTCGATTATTGCGAGCGGCGCGGCATCGCCTTCCTGCCCTGGTATCCCTACGCCGGTGGAAAGATGCTGAAAGCCGACCACCCCGCAGCGTCAGCCCTCGGCAGCATTGCAGCGCGCCACGGCGTCACTCTTCCGCAGCTTTCGCTGGCGTGGCTTCTGCAGCGCTCGCCTGTCATGCTTCCCATTCCGGGCACGTCCAAAGTCGCGCACCTCGAGGAGAACGTCGCCGCGGCCGGAATCAAGCTCACGGATGAAGATTGGCGCGAGGTTGAAGCGGCGGTGAGCGAATCGAAATAGGTTCCAGCGCGATCAACCGCGCTGCCTCTGCGTCAAAAGCGCAGCGCCAGTTCCGGCCATTGCGATACGCGTCAGAAACGATGCCGTCCGTGCGGCGTGACAAACAGAAGCAAGCGCAAAAGCAGAATCGCGACGAAGACGACTGCGGCGAAGACCAGCAGCAATGTTCCTCGGCTGCGCTTGCCCGCGAGATGTTTTGCCTTCCGCTTCATTTGGTGCGCGCCGAAAGCCAGCCGGAAAAGAGGCGCGACTGAGCTGATTCGGGGTCGAGTTTGGGCCGTTTTGGCTCAAAAAGTCGCATAAAATCAACCAGATTTAACCACGACCTTGAGGAAGTTTTGTTGATTATGAAAGAGTTAAGTGCGATTTCTGCCAATTTTGGTGGAAAATCACTCACTCTTTGATTTCGGGCCTCCGAGCACTGCCCGGAAGTTGGCGGAGCCAGGGGTTGAGATCTCATTGTCGAACTGAATATCGACGACGGTCCGGCGAATTCGACAAGGGAATCACGGAGCTGAATCATGAAAGGATTATGCGCCGAACGGCCGAAATAATCGGCAAGACTGACGCAAATTTTGGCGGGGTGCTTTCAGTGGCTTACGGGAATTGCGGGGAGCAAGGGCTTGACAGCCCATGCTCCCGCGACGAAACAGGGCTAAACAGCCACTACAGTTTTTTGTGGCTTCGATCCCCACAAGCCATACCACGCGATGTAGAGATAGCAGAAGAGCGGAATCACGAACGAATGCTGGATACCGTATTTGTCGGCCGCCCAGCCTAGCAGCGCGGGAATAATTGCTCCGCCGACGATCGCCGTCATAATCAGACCCGACCCCTTGCTGGTCATCGGGCCCAAACCAGCGATGCCCAGCGTAAAAATGTTTGGGAACATGATGGAGTTGAAGAAGCCGCATAGCACCAGGGTCCAAATCGCCACATTGCCCGAAGTCGCCATGGACGTAATCAGGAGCGCGGAAGCCGCGAATCCGAAAATCCCCAGCAGTTTGCCCGACTTTACTTTGGTCAGGATCCACGAACCGAGCAAACGGCCCACGAGCGCGCCAAACCAGTAGAGCGATGCCAGGTCCGACGCGGTCTTGAACGAGCTCATGCCCTGCGACTTGAAATAGTTCACCGCGATCGACGCCAGCCCAACCTCCACGCCGACATAAAAGAAAATTCCCAGCGCACCGAGCACCGTGTGCCTGTAGCTCCAGACGCTACGGTTCGCCACCGCTCCCTCGCTCACATGCGACGATGGTGGCTGGTCAATGTGGGGCAAGCGAGAAAACGCCACAGCGATGCCGAGCACGAGCAGTGCGCCCGCAATGGCGATATACGGCGCTCGAACTGTGTGTGCGATAGCCGCCGGCGTGGCAAACTTGTTGGGATCGGTCAGGATGAATGCGCCGGCGAAGATGGGCGCTACTGTCGTGCCAATCGAGTTGAATGCCTGCGCCAGCGTCAGCCGCACAGGAGCGCTCCCCTCGGGACCCAGAATCGCGGCATACGGATTGGCGGAGGTCTGCAGCGCCGTTACGCCTGCGCCCACAACAAAACAGGCAGTGAGGAAGAGCGGGAAATTCACCAGATCGGCCGCCGGAATGAACAGCAAGCAACCCACCACTTGAATGAAGAGCGAGACCACCATTGTCTTTTTGTAGCCGATCGTCTCGATCAGCTTTGAGGTGGGCGCGGAGAAGACGAAGTAAGCCAGAAAGAACGCTGACTCCGCCAGCATTGCCGCCTTGTAGCCGACATTGAAGATCAACCGCAGATGCGGCACCAGCGACATGTTCAGCGTAGTGATGAAGCCGAACGTCAGGAACAGCGCCGTAACCGTGACGAACGGAACAAAGTAGCCCGGCGACGTGAGTGGCGCTGAAGGTTTCGTGTTTTCTGCCATAGAGTCTGATTCCCGCTTTCCCGTTATCGGTACTTTTCTGGTTCAAGGCCCGCTTCAATCCGCGGTCATCGCCGGCCCACAGGCCGGAAGCTTTCTGGGCGGCCGCCCCGATGCTCCGGGATCAACCTTGCCCAGCCCACACAACACTATACGGGAGACAGCAATCGGCTGGCAGAGCGCTGCGATGCCCGCAGGATGATTCTCCGCGTCAGGACTGCGAACGGGCCGCGCAATCCGTTATTCTCAATGCGAGGTTTGCCCATGCCCATTGCCATTCTGAGCGGCGCCAGAAACAAGAAGATCCTTGCCGCCCTCGAAGGCAACTGGCAAACCGAGATGGAGGGCTATCACACTTACACCACACTCGCCGACCGCGACACTGACCCGGTGCGCGCGCAGGTGCTGCGCCACCTGGCCCAGGCCGAGATCGAACACGCCACGCTGTGGGAGAGCCGCATTAAGGAGCTAGGCGGACCTCAGCCGGTCTATGCGGGTGGTCCCGGCGGACAGGCTGACTCGCTGGCCAATCGCGCCGGTGGCATGCGCATGGCTCTGCGCCGCCTTGAAATCGAAGAGAGCCGGGACATCGCTCGCTACGGCGAGCAACTAAAGGGCCTGGGCGACGAAGGATCGGTCGCCATCCTCGAACACGTAATTCAGGACGAGAAAGACCACTACCGCGAGTTGGGCTCGCTGCTTCGCGGCCACTACACCGGCCCTGCCGGCACACACAAAATTGACGCCAAAGCCGTGCTTGAAGAGATGCTGGCCAAGCGCAACCAGGGCCGCAAACAGGCCGGCGCATGGATCGGCGACGCCATCTACGGCGTGAATGACGGCTTGGGCGCAATCTTCGGCATCGTCTCGGGCGTCTCGGGCGCCACCCTTGGCGACCCGGCCCAGACCAGCCATTATGTTTTGCTCGCCGGTCTCTCCGGCATGATCGCGTCAGCGTTGTCGATGGGATCCGGCGCTTATCTCGCCGCTAAAAGCGAGCGCGAAATCTACCACGCTGAAATCGCTCGCGAGCGCGAGGCCATCCAGATGAACGGCCCCGAAGCTCGCGAGCTGCTCTCGCTCTACTACCAGGTAAAGGGCCTTCCCGAAGAGGACGCCCTTCATATGGTGAACCACATCGCCAGCGATCCCGAGCAGTTGCTGCGCGCATTGTCGGCCGAGCGCCTGGGCTCCAGCGAAGAAGCTCTGGCCAACCCGCTCGTCTCCGCCAGCTCCGGCGCATTGTCCACGGCCGTCGGCGCAATCATTCCGGTCATTCCCTTCTTCTTCTTGCAGGGTATCCCGGCGGTTATCGCCGCGGCCATCGTCTCGCTCGCCGCGCACTTCGCCGTCGGAGCAGCCAAGTCTCTCATCACCGTCCGCTCCTGGTGGTCCTCCGGGCTTGAAATGACCGTCGTCGGCGCGGTCGAAGGCGCCGTGACCTATGGCATTGGTATTTTGTTGGGCAAGGGTGGGTTGTAAGGCTCAGGCGATAACCGAAGTCGGCTCGGCTGTTTTCTCGCGCTGATATTCCTACGTCGGAAGTGACACTTTACTTACTCGACTCGGCCGAATCGAGCCTCTAACTCACCCTATCGAGCAAAAGATCCGATGGACCTTTTCACGGATTCTGAACGCAATCCCAACACTCTGCGGATCTGCAAGCAGCATCGTAAGCTGAACTGAATGTCGCGCGTCCCACTTGCATCGCCCCTCGGAGAAAATTCGGCGTACCAAATGGTCTAGTTCCTTCTTCTCTTTGTCGCTTTTTAGCGTTTTAATTCTCTCTGTCACTCCATGCTGGAGAAAGTCGAGAGTTTCGAGGCTTTGAAGGTACTGCAAGTTTGTACGTTGACCATCAGGCCCGAGGCTGTCTGCATGCGCTACACGCAGGAGAGAGTCCACGGCATCAGATGGAACCCTTTCCTTGCTGTCATCGTTCCATCTAACCTCGAGATATTCTGAGGTGTGGTTCAGTACAAAGCCAGGTTTCTCGAATCCTCTAGTGCACACGTCGCCGCGCTTCCAAGGGTTGTTGCGCGGATCGAGTGACGGATGAGCAGCCATTTAAATGTCGCCTTTCGGGCAAATTATAGCCAATTATGCGCGGATTCTCTCGGTTACGGCGCGACGGTGCGATACCGGGTGCCCAAGGTCTCGCTTTTGAGGCCTAGGATTGCGCTACTCTGGCCACCATTGGCCAGTCGAACTGAGCCGATTCGCAACATTGACGTGACGCGCATATACGCACATACTTTGGCAATGAACATCACTATTTCCATCGAAGACAAAATCGCCGAGAGCGCGCGGGAAAGGCTCGCGCACATGGGTGAAACCGTCGAGCAGGCGGTCGAAGACTACATTCGGACGCTCGCGGAGAGTCCCAAGCGATCGGAAATACTCCCCAAGCACAGAACTCTCCGGGAACAGACCTACCGCATAGGCTGACGACCAGCTTCGCGCTAAAATAAAACTGCAATGACCCTCCACCAGCCCATCCCGGCCCTCCTCTAGCGGCTCCCGCCGCAGATGCCTTTTTGCGCCCATTTTTGAGCTTCTTCCCTAACATCATGAAAACTCGCAGGCCCGCGAGTAGATTTTCGCGCCAATGAGGACAAAATGATTGATCGCCTGGAACAAATGGAGCAGCGCTACAACGAGATGCAGGCGCAGTTTGCGCTGCCTGAGGTCGCCAGCGACCACGAAAAATACCAGAAGATCGCCAAAGCCCTGCGCGAAATCGAAACGCCTGTCGAGAAGTACCGCGAGTTGAAGCAAGTCCGCCAGGGTCTGGCCGAAGCGCGCGCCATGCTGGCCGAGAGCGACGCCGATCTGCGCGCCATGGCGCAGGAGGAGATCGCCGCGCTCGAGCCGCGCTCTCAGGCCCTCGAAGAAGATCTCAGGGTGATGTTGCTGCCCAAAGACCCCAACGACGAGAAGAACGTCATCCTCGAAATCCGCGCCGGCACCGGCGGCGACGAGGCTTCGCTCTTTGCCGCCGAAATCTTCCGTATGTATACGCGCTTTGCCGAGCAGAAGCGCTGGAAGGTCGAAGTAATGTCGATCTCGGAGTCCGGCATCGGCGGCTACAAGGAAGTCATCGCCATCATCGAAGGCGAGCGCGTCTTCTCGCAGCTCAAGTGGGAGTCGGGCGTCCACCGCGTTCAGCGCGTGCCCGAAACCGAGCAGCAGGGCCGCGTCCACACCTCCGCGATCACTGTGGCCGTGCTCCCAGAGGCCGAGGAAGTCGACATCAAAATCGAGGCGAAAGATATTCGCATTGACACCTTCTGCTCGTCGGGTCCTGGCGGCCAGTCTGTCAACACTACCTACTCCGCAGTCCGCATCACGCACCTGCCCACCAACACGGTCGTCAGTTGCCAGGACGAGAAGTCGCAGATCAAGAATCGCGAAAAAGGCATGCGCGTATTGCGCTCGCGTTTGTACGAGATGGAAATGGAAAAGCAGAACGCCGAACTCGCGCAGGCTAGAAAACAGCAGGTCGGCTCCGGCGATCGCAGCGAAAAAATTCGCACCTACAACTTTCCGCAGAACCGCGTCACCGATCACCGCATCGGCCTCACGCTACATCAACTGGACCTGGTGATGCAGGGCCGCCTGCAGCTAATCGTCGACGCGCTTATCGCCCACTACCAGGCCGAGCAGTTGAAGGGTGAAACCCAGGCGGCCTGAGCTACGCGAACAGAATCCGCATCGGCGCTTCCACTGCGACGCTGCTCTTCACCTCATCGGGCAGAATGCCCGTCGCGGGATCACGCGCGAACACACTCACCACATTCGAATCCTGATTCGCCACGAGCATCCAACGCTCCGTGGGGTCGAGCGTGAAGCTGCGCGGCGTCTTTCCTCCGCAATTCGACCGCCTCATCGGCGTCAGCTTGCCCGTCTTTGCATCGGCCTTGAACGCGTAAAGAAAATCGTCGTCTCGGTTGGCAAAGTAAACGAATCGTCCGTCCCGCGTGATCACCGTGTCGCAGCCGCGCGTGGGGCCGTGATAATCCGCGGGCAGCAGCTCGATGCGATTTACGAGCGTCAGGCTTCCATCGGCCTTGTGCCAATCGAGGACGTCCACCGTCGAAGCCAGTTCGTTCATGCAATACGCAGTGCGGCCGTTGGGATGGAAGCGCAGCGTCCTCGCGCCCGATCCGGGTGCTCCACGATATGTCCCCGCCGCGGTCATTTGCGCCGTCGCCGGATCGGCCTTGTAGATATGAATGCAATCTCCGCCCAAGTCGTTGATATAGGCGAATCGATTATCCGGCGAGAACGAGGCAAAATGCGCGTGCGCCGTTTGCTGGCGGTCAGGATTCGGCCCGTGCTGTGTGTAATGTTCGGTCCACACTGCCTCGCTCAGCTTGCCGTTCTCAATGCGAAAGCTGGCCGCGCTAGCGCCCGGGTAGTCGGCAGAGACCATCATGCGGCCCGTCGCGTCCACGGCCACATGGCATGTCCCGGTTCCGGCTGAGTTGCGCGCCGAGAGCGGTTGCAGTTCCCCGCCCGCCAAACGAAAACTCGCTACCTCGCCTGTTGGCTTGCCATTAAACGTATCCAGCTCCGACGCCGAATAAATGAACTCACCGGAAAGCGCAAGCCACGCCACTTTAGGCACTTTCGCCGCCACATCCACTCGCGTCAGCGTCGCACTCGCAGGATCCCAGTCGAACGCCAGAATCCCGTCAGGCGCCGAAGACGCAACAAACACACGGCTTCGCCGCGCGGAAACAGGTGCGGCGCCTCGCAATACGTCGGGCATGGCAAAAGCTCCAAAAGTGGCGGTAGAGGCAAGAATCAGGAAATCGCGGCGCGTGGTCTCTGTCATGGCAGAAACCATTGTCGCCGACCGGCCTGTGCTCTCGCCATCGTCACATTCTTTGATGCTTCGCCCTGATTTTAAGTGATCGCAGGTGCCCCGCTAACACCGCTAGCTTCGCTAACTCCGCCAACTCCGCTGCACTTTATCAATCCAGCGTGAAATCCACTTCCACAGTTGTCTCGACCTCGACCGGCTGGCCGTTCAGCATGTACGGCCGGTAGCGCCACTGCTTAACCGCATCGAGCGCCGCCTGCCGCAAAATCGCCGGCCCGCTCATCACGCGCAGATTCTCAATGGTTCCTGTGCGTGAGATGGTCGCCTGCAGGTCCACCGTGCCCGACGTGCGTATCGCTTGCGCTATCGCCGGATACGTCGGAATGACCTTATAAATCAGCATTCCCTGCATCACGCCAGAGGAAACATGCTGCGTCGCCGCCAATGCGGCCTGTCGAACGTCGGGATGCGTTCCGCGTCCGCTGAACGGATTGTCCGGACTGCCAATGCCGCTCCGGTCACCGCCGAGATCAATCGGCCCGACCGAGCCCGGCGGCTCCGGCGTGCCAGGAATCCACGGCTGCCTCGGAATCGTCGACGGCGCTTGCAAAACGCGGGCGTTGATCTCTGACAGCATGGTCTGTTCTTGCGCAGTCCTCACCACCGGCCTCGGCTCCTGCATGGGAGGCGACACTTGCATCAGAATTGGACTCGTAAGCTTCGGCAGCATCTCGGGGTGAATGATCGGAATGATCACGAGTGCCAGCAAAATCGAACTGTTGAAGGCAAACGTCGTTATCATCCAGCCTCGGCCGCGCGTGTGGATTCTGCCCATGGTTTCAAATGTGGAGTCTTCGAACATGGCTGCCTCCTCCCAACCTCATTTCCGCCGCGCCTTCAGGGCCGCGCCCTTAGGGAAGATCGCAAAGTTCAAATGGGCACACGCGCCCGGGCCGCCCCGTGCAAAACCAAGAGCGTCGAGCGGAGGCTCAAGGCCCACCAATCTCCAGCCATCCCATTCGGTACCACTGTGACTGTGTAGACACCACGCCACCGCAAACTGTTCCCGTGCCGCGCAATATATTTGTGCTGTGAGTTACACTCCCTAGATTCGCGCGTATATTGACTCGCGCACCCGTTTTCGCGCCGCTGTTTTGGAGTTGGAATGAAGCTGTCTTATTTATTTTTCCTGGCTGCGATCGCAGCGCCTCGTGCTCAGGCTCCTGTTCCGGCCGCGCCCGATCCGCAGGCGACCCTTCGCTACATCCATGCTTCGTGGGACTCGCTCACGCGTTCCGTCACAAACTGCCAGGCTCTCGCCGACACAAAGGTCGCAGCCACATCTGTCCTTTATCTGCCCTACGGATTCGCCGCGCCGCCAGAAGTTGCTGAGGCCGCGCAACGATGCCAGCTCCAGATCCTCACTTTGCCCCGCCCCATCGCGAAGATCGGCGATGTGCGCTCCGAAGAGTTGCCCGCGCCGGGTCTTCTCTACCTGCCAAACCCCTATGTCGTTCCCGGCGGCCGCTTCAATGAGATGTACGGCTGGGATAGTTATTTCATTCTTCTCGGACTGGAAGCCGACCATCGCGAAGCGCTGGCCAAAGGAATCGTCGACGACTTCCTTTTTGAAGTCGAGCATTATGGATCGTTGCTGAACGCCAACCGCACATATTACCTGACGCGCTCGCAGCCGCCGTTCCTCACGTCCATGATCCGCACTGTATATGAAGATCCGGCCAGCTTCCCCGCAACCCCGCAAGGCCGCACGCAGGCTAGAGACTGGCTGGCGCACGCATATCAAATTGTCAAGCAGGACTATGCGACGTGGACTCGCCCCGAACATCAGGCAGGCCATACGGGCCTCGCGCGATATTTCGACTATGGTTCCGGGCCGGTTCCGGAGATGGCTGACGACAGCACCTATTACTCGGATGTGATTCGATCGCTCGTCGAGCATCCCAGCGCAGAAGGGAACATGTTTTTGCTTAAAGGCTCAGAACATCCCGATGCCGCCGAAGCCGCCCGCTTGAAGCAGACCAGTTGCGACGTGCGCGCCAGCGTGGTGTGCGCCCGCGCCTGGTTTGGAGATTCGCATGGCGGCTATCGCCTCACGCGCGACTTTTACCAGGGCGATCGCGCCATGCGTGAGTCAGGCTTCGATACCAGCGACCGCTTCGGTCCCTTCTCTGGCGCAACACATCACTACGCGCCGGTCTGTCTCAACAGCCTGCTGTATCGCTATGAACGAGACATGGCGCACTTCGCGCACTTGCTTGGGCTGCCGCAGGACGCGCACCGCTGGGACCGCCGTGCCAACGCTCGCGCCGCGGCGATCCAGCGCTACCTTTGGCAGCCGAAGCGTGGCGTGTTCGCGGATTATGATTTCGTCCGCGGCAAATCCTCGGCCTACGCGTTCATCGCTTCTCTTTATCCGCTTTGGGCTGGAGTCGCCACGCGCGAAGAGGCGTCTTCGATTGACGCCAGCTTGAATCTCTTCGAACGACCCGGCGGATTGTCGACGAGCAATACGAATACCGGCCTGCAATGGGATGAGCCTTACGGCTGGGCTCCCACAAACTGGATCGCTGTCGCCGGCCTTGACGCCATGGGCTTCCATGCCGATGCCCAGCGCATCGCGCGTCACTTTAACTCCACCGTTGACCTGGGGTTTGCTGCCGATGGCACCATTCGGGAAAAGTACAACGTCGTTGAGGGCAATGCGCAGGTGACTGTGAGCACTGGCTATTCGCAAAACGTGATCGGCTTCGGATGGACCAACGCCGTGTATCTCAAGCTGAAAGAAATCGCCGATAGGTCAGCGCCATAATCCGCGATTTCATGCGCATTGCATTCAACGCCGGCCGCTGATTCCTCTTTGGACATCTTTCTCGAGCAGCGCTTCAACCGGGTGGTTGAAGTGGATCAGCGCGATCCACATGCCGTCGTCGTTGCGCTTCCACACCAAATCTCCGCCCAGTTGGCGCGCGATTTCTTCCGGCGGCAGGTCGTGATGCAGGCCAAAATAGCGCTCGTCGAGAGCTTCGCCGCTGAGCCTTTCGAGCGGCGAGTCCGGATCGTATTTCGTTGAGAAAACCAGCGCGGCGGAATACGCTTGCGTCTCTTGCGCCGCGCGCGCGATCTGCCCCGCGGAAAAATCGTCGATGGCGACTACATCCCACGGATGCTTTACGTAGCCAAGCTCGGGGCGCGACAGCTCATCGGTCGCGGGCCATGCGCTGAGCACGGTAGCGCTTGGGTACAGCTTCGCAAGCTGCGTGATTGCCGATTCGTGCATTCGCACCACGCGCGCGTAGGCCAGGTTGTCTTCCGGAGCGAACCCGTATGGCGGATTGACAAACAGCCCAACAAAAAAGGCGGCGGCCGAGATCAGCGCCAGAGCTTGCCAAAAAGGCACGCGCCGGTAAAACGTCGTCACCGCCACCAGCAGCACCAGCGGATACATCGGCAGCAGATAGCGAGTCAGCAGCGCGCCGCCCAGCACGCTGAAGAGCACCGCGTTTGCCAGCAGCAGGAAAAATATCCGCATCTGCACTGAGGGGGCGAGCGAGGCCCGGTCGTGACCGTTTGAATCGAGACGCGGGGTGAGCAGCAGCGCGGCAAAGGCCATCAGCACGGGCACAAATAAGTTCATATGCGCGGTGAGGTGCAGAATGCGGTGGCCGAAAGCCACGAGAATGCGCAGCGGATTGAGGGTGGCCTCGGCGTTGTAGCGCAGATACTGGGGATTGCCGAAGAGAAACCCAGTCTTGGCGTAGTGATATGCGTACCATGCGGCCAAAGGCAGAATGCAGCTCGAGAACCACGCTGCTTCCCGCCACAACTTCGCCCGCGTCCCCGCTCCCACCCGGAATCCTTCCGCCACATTGACTGCAGCCAGCGTGAGCGGAATCACGATTGCCGTCTCCTTGCACAGAGCGGCAGCGGAGAACCATAGCGCGGCAGCCCACGGGGCGTGATTGGCGCTTGGGCTGCGGCCCAAACCGCCGCCTTGACCGCGGCTGGGCAGCGCGTACACCAATCCCCACAGCGAGCACGCCGCGGCAAAAATATCCGCCTGCGCAAGCGAGCTCTGCGCGAACCAGATTGGATAAAGCCCCGTCAGCAGCGTAGTCCAGAATGCGACCGGGCCAACGCCCACCAGCCGCATCGCCAGCCGCCACACGGCCAGCAGACCAAGCGAGGCCACCATCAGCACAGCTTCGCGCGTGACCGCAGGAGAATAGCCCGATGTCTTCCACCACAGCGCCAGGTAGATGCTTGGCAGCGGTGGATGAGCGTTGTTCAGCGTGGTGGTCGGGATCAGCGAGCCGGTCCGGAAAAAATCCCATGCCGCGGGAATGTAGTAGCCAGCCTCGTCCCAGTAGTAAGGGACGCGCAGCAGCGTAAAGTGGCTGGCATAGAGCGCCATAAAGATGACGGGGAAAATCATCCAAATGGGCAGCGGGGCGTCCCGCCGGGGAATCAGAATTCCTTTCAGGCGCAAGGCAACGCTCGCCGGCCGGCCTTTATAGCGTGCCTCGATCGCCTGGCTTGGCTCTTGTCCCGGTCCGCTCCGGGCAATACGTTCCTGGCTCAACATTTCTTACCCAATCTTGTCATTTGACGCCGAACAGCGTCGAACTGTTCCCGGCACAGCGCACGGCCGGGTAGCTGAATCGCCCGGTCCGTTGGCTCTTCATTCCGGTGACCCGTTGTTCTCCGCCTAGTTCACCGGACCGCGCGGGAAGTTCTGCGTCTGCGGCTCCAGGTTGAGCGTGCCAAAGGCCTGCTCGTATTGCGCGATATTCTGGCCGAGCACATTGCACAACGCCTTGGCCTGCTGCGGGCTCAGAAAAATGGCCTGGTGGTTGCGGATGTTCACCTGGTCAGCGCTTTCGCTGGCGGCGAGGCCAAAGACAAGTTGGAAGTCCCATACGCTCACGCGGACCTGCACGCTGTTAGCGTAGGACTCTCGGAAGTTTTCGGTCTGGGTTACATTCACTTGGGGTTGTTGCGGAGTTGGGCTCATGATGCAATCAGATTACAGCTTTTTGCTTCGAGCTTTCAGCCCTCGCTTCTTCCGCTAAGCTACCTGCTGCTCGCTTTTTGCTTTTCGGCTAATTCCCTCTGATGCTCGAAGTTGATCGATGATGGAAAGGATATGGGCGAAAGCGTCGCGGTGTTTTCGCTACCTTTCCGCAAATTAAAGGAGCTTTCATGAAGAGTCACACCGAATATCTGGTCTTTGAGACACGCAAGCGCCGCGAGATGGTGCACATTACCGACGAGGTGGAGGAGATTGTCACGCGCAGCGGAGTCAAAGACGGCTTGTGCTTTGTCTCGCCCATGCACATCACCGCAGCCGTTTACGTCAACGACCATGAGAGCGGGCTCATTGAGGACATCGGGAAGTGGCTCGAAGAGCTTGCCCCTGCGCGGCCCGACTACAAGCACCACCGCACTGGAGAAGACAACGGCGACGCGCACCTGAAAGCACTGTTGCTGCACCACGAGACCACTTTGCCCGTAACCAACGGCAAGCTCGACCTGGGCACGTGGCAACGCGTCTTCTATGCCGAGTTCGACGGCCAGCGCCGCAAGCGCGTCATCGTTAAAGTGCTTGGCGTGGAGTAGCCATTCGGCTGGTTAGCCTGCATGGAACAAACTCCGCTAACCCCGCTATCTCCGCGAACTCCGCTTCTTCACCCCGCCACCGTCAGCTCTTCTTCCAGTTGCTGCTTCTGGTACAGGCTGGCGTAGTAGCCGTCCAGCGCGAGCAGTTCGTCGTGCCGTCCAACCTCGACGATTCGCCCTTTGTCCAGCACTGCGATGCGGTCGGCATGGCGCACCGTCGACACTCTGTGGGAGATCAATATCGTTGTTGCCGTCTCCGCATAACTGCTCAATCCGCCCAGGATGCGCTCTTCAGTGTAGGTGTCCACGCTGGCCAATGCATCGTCCAGAATCAAAATTGCCGGCCGACGCAACAGCGCGCGCGCAATGGCCGAGCGTTGCTTCTGACCGCCTGAGAGCGTTGCGCCTCGCTCGCCCACCATGGTTTCAAAGCCTTGCGGAAACCCCTCAAACTCCAGGCGGATATGCGCCGCTTCAGCTGCTTCCAGCAGATCTTCGGGGCTTGCACTGGGCTCGCCGAAGGCCAGGTTCTCGCGGATGGTTTCGCTGAACAGGAAAGTCTCTTGCGGCACCATGCCGATATTGCGCCGCAGCAGGGCCAGTGGGTATTCGTCGATTGGGCGGCCGTCGATGAAGAGCGTGCCTTCCGGCGCTTCGTAGATGCGCGGAATCAGATTAGCGAGCGTCGATTTCCCGCTGCCAGTCGGCCCCACGATCGCCAGGCTCGAACCTGCCGGAATCTTCAGATTGATGTCGCGCAGCACGGGAGTCTGATCGGGCGTTTCGCCATAGCCGAAATTCAAGTGCCGGAATTCGATCTCCCCTTTCAGCACCGTCTCCACTTCAAAACTCGAAAGCGCGGAGCGCTTGTCGGTGATGACGGGCTCCGCTTTCAGGATTTCATCGATGCGCTTTACCGAGGCCGTGCCGCGCTGGAAGATGTTGATCACCCAGCCCACGGCGATGATGGGCCAGATCAGCATTATCATGTAGGTGCTGAACGCCACGAACTGGCCCACGTTGATGCGGCCCGAGAGAACCTGATGTCCGCCTGCCAGCAGCGTGATGACCATTGAAATGCCGAGAATGAATTCGAGCGTCGGCCACAGCATGCCCATCAACTGCACCAGCCGCAGCGCGCGGCCGATGTACTGGCGGTTGAGCCGCTCGAAAAGCCCGATCTGCGACTCCTCTCGGGCAAAGGCCCGAATGAGCCGCACACCGGAGTAGTTCTCCTGCGCCTGCGCGGAAATGTCGGAAAAGCTGGCCTGGATGCGCTCAAATCGCTCGTGAATCCTGCGACCTAGATATTGCACGAGAATACTGGCGAGCGGCATCGGCGCCAGGGCTACTAACGTCAAATAAGGGCTGATGCGCAGCATGAAGAACAGCGCGAATACGCTCAGGAAGATCGTATTGGCGCTGTACATCAGCGCCGGCCCCAGCAACATGCGCACTGCATTCAGGTCGTTGGTCATACGCGCCATGATGTCGCCCGTGCGATAGCGCTGGTAGAACCCCGAGTCCTGCGTCTCCAGATTGCGGAACAGGTCGTTGCGCAGGTCAAACTCGATCTCGCGCGAGATGCCGATCAAAATCCATCGCTGCGCGTAGAGGAACACGCCCTTCACCAGACTGATGCCTACCAGAATCAACGCAAAAATCAGGATCAGTTCCCGCGTGGTTCCTTGCTGAATCCGGTTAATGGCCATCCCCAGAACGCGCGGAAACTGCACCGCGACAATATTCGTCGCAACACACGCCAGCGTGCCCTGGACGTACTGCCAGCGGTAGCGGCGCATGTAGCTGTAAAGGGGGGCGAGATCGCCGAGCATGGTTCTATTTTACGATTGATGCCATTCGAGCCCAAAGATGGGTCGCGGTTCAATTTGAAATGAAGGCGTGAACTCGCCGAAATGCCAACTTGACGGAACCACTGAAAACCCTCCTTTCATGGCGAGGATTCAACAGGCTTCGTCTCGATATTCCGGGAGCTGGCGACGGATGCCTGCGTGGTAGTATTTTGCGATGCGAATCGCTGTAACCATACCTGCTCCGATTGGGCATTTGAACGCAATGACAGCGCTGGCTCGGCGGCTGGAGAGCAGAGGGCATGAGGTGATCTGCATTGGCACTCCCGACGCTGCCAAGGGCGTCGTTGCCGCGGGACTGCGTTTTGAGGAGTACTGCGGGCGGCAGTTTCCGATGGGATCCTATGCGGAGCGCGCGCGCATCCTGAGCACTTTGACCGGTGATGCGGCCGTGGCCTACACGTTCCAGTGGATCAGCGACGGATGCCGCGCGGAGTTGGATGAAGCGCCGGGATTGCTCGAGAGGCTTGCGCCGGATGGAGTAGTGGTGGACCAGATTACTCCGGGGGTGTCGGCCGCGGCGATCGGGATGGGACTTTCGTTTGCAACTGTCTCATGCACGCCGCTGACGGATCTCACCGGGGTCACTCCGCATTGGCTGTTTCCGTGGCCGCATGAGGACAGCGAGGCCGCCCGCGAGCGTAATCGCGCGGGGATAGCCGGATTTCTGAAGGTGATGGGCGCCATCCAGGCGATGGCCGCCGAACATATCGAGAGTAAGGGAGTCCATCTGGACACGAGCGATGTGTATTGGAGAGTGTCGAAGCTGGTGTACGTGTCGCAAATACCAGCGGCGTTCGACTTTCCTGGCGATCACCATCCTGCGCACTTTCACCGCACGGGGCCGTTTCACGATGGGGCGGGGCGCGAGCCGGTGGCATTCCCGTGGGAACGGCTGACTGGCGAGCCGCTGATTTACGCATCGATGGGGACGCTGCAGAACGGACAGGCGGATACGTTTCGCGCGATCCTGGCGGCAACCGAGCGGCCGGGATACCAGGTCGTGTTGTCGGTCGGGATGAACACCGCGCCCGAGAGCCTTGCGCTTGCGCGGCCGGATACGGTTGTGGTTCAACGCGCTCCACAGCTTGAACTGCTGAAGCTTGCGGCGCTATGCGTGACCCATGCCGGAATGAATACGACGCTGGAGGCGCTGGCGCAGGGAGTTCCGCTGGTCGCGATTCCGATCACAAACGATCAGCCCGGCGTGGCGGCGCGGATTCTGGCCAGTGGGACTGGATTGTTTCTGCCCTTGGCACAATTGAATCCCCAGGCTCTGCGCGGGCTGGTTGATGAGGTACTAAGGACGCCTTCGTACCCCGAGCGAGCGCTCGCGATGAAGGCGGCAATCACCAAACTGGATGGCCTGGGGATGGCGGCTGAGTTGATTGAAAGGGCATTCGGAGCGGACGATCGAGCCGCAGCGACAGGCAGCTCACCAAGCTAGAACCTCAACCTCCGAATCAAAATGTCGCCTCGACCGAACATCTGCCGTTACCGGTTTTGAGTAACTTCGTTTTCTCGACTCCCCGTTCTCCCGGTCCCTTGTTTGCTGCCTTCCTCACGTTGGCGTCCGCAGCAGCAAGTACCCGCCTACGAGCATGAACAAAATATCCGCCGACCACGCGGCGACGGATGCGGGCAAATAATTCACATTGCCCATGGCTCCAAACAACCCATCGACTACCCAATACGCAAGCGCGACGCCAATGGCCACTGCGACTCCCGTAATCGACCCGCGACGCCCCATGGAAAGCGCGAAGGGAATAGCGAGAATGGCCATGACCACTGCGATGAGCGGGTAAGAAAGCTTGTGCCAGAGCGCAACGCTCAGCCGCTTGGTGTCGATTCCGCTTTGCCGCAGGTCGCGAATGTACCGGTCGAGCTGGCCGAAGTTCATCTCCTGCGACTGCAGGTCTTCTTTCTTGAAGTAATCCGGCGCAGCGTTAATCTCAGGAAAACTCGTCTCGAGGAATGTGCGGTACGACGTCACGTTGGAACCCTGTATCTGGCGTGCCCATCCGTTCTCGAAATGCCATGTCTCTGAATCGTTGTCCCAAGCGGCTCGCTTGGCAAAGATGCGGCCCGTCAATTGAAATGTCGCGGGATTGAACTCGAAGACGGAGAGATTGGCGAACTCATTCGTGTCAGGATCGAAGAATTGGTAGTAAAAGATGCAGCCCGGTTCGCCGGGAGCGGATTTTGGCCCGAATATCCATTGCGCTTCCGGATGCAGGTAGGTCTGCGGCGGCCGGCCTTTGATTACGTTGCGCAGCGACTCCTGCCTGCGGTTGGCCTGCGGCAAATAATACTGATCAAAGAGAAACAGGCACACCGCAAGGCACGCAGCGATGCTGACGATGGGAATCACCAGCCGGTAGAGACTGATGCCCGTTGCTTTCATGGCGATGATCTCGCTGTTGCGGTTGAGCACGCTGAAGGTCACCAGCACTGCAATCAGAACCGCCAGCGGCGCGATCTGGTAGAGCAGGCTTGGCGTCAGGTTCAGCAGATATTCGCCGACAATCGCAAGCGCGATGTGGTTGCGCAGAATGTCGCCCAGCAGGTCGAAAAACGTAAAAACAATCAAGAGCAAAACAAATCCGGCGAGCACCAGCGCAAACAGGCCGGCAAACTCACGCACAATGTATTCGTCGATGATTCGCGGGAAAATGCCTCGCGATTTACCGTTCGATATCGCACCGCGCCGCCCTAGCTTGTCGAGAAGTTCCCTGGGCGCAAATCCATTTTGCTTCTTTGCTGCCACCGGCTTCGGCGACCGCGCAATCCATGCGGAAATCGCGCTCAGGATTCGCCCCCCGGTCGCCATCTGCCACAGCAGAAACGTTCCCGCCACGGCAAACAACAAATTGGCCGACCATACCGCCAGGAACGCCGGCAGCTTGTTCTGGTGGCCGAGAGCAATCCCCGTCGAAGACAAAAAATAATAGACGAACACCAGCAGAATGGTGAACACGAAGCCGGAGCTTTTGCCGCCACGGCGCGAGGCCACGCCCAGCGGCACACCCACCAGCATTAGCACCAGGCAGGCTGCGGGAAACGAAAACCGATTGTGCAGCTCAATCAGGAATCGCTTCCCGTCGGGCCCGTTCGTCTGCTGCAGCAATACACTCAACGGCATCGCGTAAAGCCTGGTGTCCAGCCGGCCGAGATGCACGTCGCTCTGCTGGTTTAGCGTCAGCGGCAGGTCAGTTGTCTTAAATGTTGAGATATTGGATTGTCCCGGCTGGTCGGCCACGGTCTCATCGCGCACGCCGTCGCGCAGCCGCATCAGCAACTCCTGCGTATTGTCGGTCACTACAGTGGCTGAAGCGGCCGTCGTAATCAGCGGATTCGCCGGATCGGTAACGTCGGCCATGAACACCTGTCGCCAGTTGGCCGCGCCCGTCCCCGATCTCACGTCCTCCACATAAAGAACGTAGTTGCGAAAATCCTCGTAAAAAACCCGCGGCTCAATCTCGTAGCTGGCCTGGGACGTCTCCAGCGATTGCTCCATCTCGACAATCGCCTGGTTGGCCCGTGGCGCAAGGTACAGCGAATTGCCGAGCCCCAGCAGCGTGCCCCCGATCGCCACAATCGACGCCACGCGCACAAAATAGCCAATGCCCAGCCCCGATGCGCGCATGGCAATGATCTCGCTGTCTGAAGCCAGCCGGCTCAGGCCCAGCAGAATGCCCCACAGCACCGCCATGGGAATTGTGACTTTGAACAGGTTGGGCAGCGTAAAGAGAAAAACTTGTCCCACATCCGCGAGCGTGGAGCTGTTGCGTACCACCACTTCAAGAATGTGCGGCAGCAGCGGCATGAACAGAATGAAAGTGAAAAGCGCGCAACCGATCAGCGTGAGCGACAGAATTTCGCCGAGAATGTAGCGAGTAAGGATGCGCACAAAGAGAGCCTGCGCTCAGTTTAGCTTGTCTTTGTCTTAATGTGGCGTGTCTTCGCCTGGCGCATCTTAATCTAGCGTGTCTTCGCGGCATCGAGCGCCGGCTGCCAACCGCGCAGCCGCAAGCTGTTCCCCAGTACGCACACGCTGCTCAGCGCCATCGCCGCTGCCGCCAGCCACGGCGTGAGCAGAATGTGAAATGCGGGATACAACAGGCCCGCCGCCAGCGGAATGCCAATCACGTTGTAGCCGACTGCCCAGCCGAGATTTTGCCGCATAATGCGCAGCGTTTCGCTCGCCAGCTCGAGCGCCGCGGGAATCGCGGCCGGCTGCGCGCGCAGCAGCAGCACATCGCCGGCCTCCTGCGCCAGATCCGCGCCGCCTCCCATAGCGATGCCCGCGTCCGCCTGCGCCAGCGCCGCGGCATCGTTAATGCCGTCGCCTACCATGGCAACGCGCAGTCCCGATTTCTGCAGCTCGCGAATCCTCTTGAGCTTTCCCGCCGGATCGAGCCCGGCCTCGATTTCGGTGATGCCGGCCTGCTTCGCGATTGGCGCCGCCGCGGCAGCCGAATCGCCGGTCAACATCATCACGCGCAACCCCTCGTTGCGCAGCGCGGCAACCGCACCGGCCGCGTCAGGCCGCAGCGCATCGCGCGCGTCAAAATATCCGGCAACCATGCCGTCCAGTGCCATCCACAGCCGCGTCACGCCCGGCTCCGGCGCCGCAAAGTCGCCAGGCAGCGGAATGCCATTCTCGCCGAATAGCGCCTCGTTCCCTAGAATGCAGTCGTGGCCTTCCACGCGAGCCGTCAGCCCGCGTCCCGGCAGAACCTGCGCATCCTCCGCCGGTTGCCACTTCAGGCCCCGCGCTTTCGCAGCGTCGATCACTGCGTGTGCCAGCGGGTGATTCGACCGCTCCTCGGCCGCCGCAGCCATGCGGAGCAAATCGTTCTCGGTGTGCCCGGCGAACCCATGAACCGCCTCCAGCACTGGCCGCCCCACTGTCAGCGTTCCCGTCTTGTCCATAACGACCGCATCCAAATGCGCCAGCCGCTCCATCGCCTCGCCGCCCTTGAACAACACTCCCAACTGCGCGCCGCGTCCCACAGCCACCGTCAGCGCGGCCGGCACCGCCAGCCCCATCGCGCATGGGCACGCAATCACCAGCACTGCCACCGTGTTCGCCAGCGCCAGGGGCAACGAGTGCGCCGCAATCAGCCATGCGGCGAACGTCACCGCCGCCAGCCCCAGCACCACCGGCACGAAAACCGCGCTCGCCCGGTCAGCCAGCCGCTCCATCGGCGCGCGCGAGCTTTGCGCCTGGTCCACCATGCGCGTAATCTGCGCGAGCACCGTGGCCTCGCCCAGCGATTCCGCGCGGCACACAACGGCTCCGTCGTAATTCAGCGACCCGGCGAGCGCGCGCCCGCCCACCTCGCGTGCAAGCGGCGTCGACTCGCCCGTCAGCATCGACTCATCCACCGTGGTGCGCCCTTCAATAATCGTCGCGTCCACCGGAAATCGTTCCCCAGGCAGAACCGCGATGCTGTCGCCGGGCTTCACTTCTTCGAGCGGCACCACGGTCTCAACGCCATCCACAATCCTGCGCGCGCTCACCGGCTTCAATCGCGAAAGCGAATCGAGCGCCGCCAGCGCCCTCCGCCTCGCCCGGCTTTCAAGGCTCTTGCCCAGCAATAGAAATCCGACGATCAGCAGCACCGCGTCGAAATAAACATTGCGTCCCGGGCCCGGCGCAATCGTCGCATAAGCGGAATACGCAAACGCCACGCCCGTTCCCAGGCTCACCAGCGTGTTCATGTTCGTTGTGCCGTGAACCAGCGCGCTAATGGCGATCACATAAATCCCGCGACCTGCCCACGCAACAACCACCGCCGTCATCGCCAGCAGAAACCACCGAAGTCCATTCGCAGGCAGCGCGTAGAGCCACGGCAAAATGCGCATCATTACGCGGTCTGCTCCGCCCATCGGCGCGCCCATTTCCATTCCCAGCGGCATCGCCAGCGGCATCGCCAGCAGCATCGCCACAGCGCCCCCAGCCAGAGTCACCCACGCCTTCAGGTCTGCTCCGGCCGCTGCATCATGTTCGTGCCCCGCGCCTTGCCCCGCCCTTGGCAGCACCGCGTCGTAGCCTGCCCCGCGAATCGCTGCTACCAGTTGCTCCGGCGCGGCCAGGGCAGGGTCAAACACTATGTTCGCCCGATGCGCCATCAGATCGACTCTCGCCTGCTCGACCCCTGGGGTGTCTCGCAAGGCCTCCTCAACATGGTGCTGGCAACTGGCGCACGTCATCCCCAAAACAGGCAGCGTCAACGATTCTGTCGAATGGGAAGCCAAAAGGTCGATCCAGTCCAATCCGATCCGATCCGATCCGAAAAGTTTTCTGGAGACGAGGCGGCTCAGGAAGAAGCTGAGTCGAGCGTGCTTGATTCCAAATATGCCGAGTAGCCAGCCTTGGCGATGGCGGCGACAGCCAGTCCAAGAGGCGGCGGATTCTCGTCCGAGCTTACTCTTGCCGCCCCGATCCTGACCTGGTTGACCACGATTCCCGGCGTCGCGGCCAGCGCCTGGCTCACGCGCCGCATACACGACCCGCAGTGCATTCCATCGATCTTCAGTGTGAATTCAGCCAATTCCTCACCCTCGCGTGTTTATTTGATGATAGCCGCAGGCAAGCGATTCGCGCTCCTTGGGCAGCCTTGCGGGACGCAAACCATCATCGGCCGTGACAGAATTGGCTTGTCGCCTCAAAATCGACGCGGCCACCAGTATGGAGAGCATCATTGAACGCGAGTTTCCCTCCACGCCTCTCGTCGGCGTGGGCGCAGTCGTGGTGAAGGATGCCCGCGTGCTTCTCGTTCGCCGCGGCACTGAGCCCCTCAAAGGCCACTGGACCCTCCCCGGCGGCTTGCTCGAAGTTGGCGAGGCGCTCGTCGCAGGCGTCATTCGCGAGATCCGCGAGGAAACCGGCCTCGACGTCGAGCCTATCGAGCTGATCGAGCTTCTCGACCGCATTCACCGTCACGACGGCCGTGTCCGCTATCACTACGTCATTGCCGATTACCTTTGCCGAGTCACTGGCGGCGAGCTGCGCGCGGCCTCCGATGCCGACGCTGTCCGCTGGGTCGAGCGCGCCGAGTGGAACAGCCATAGCGCTCTCGTCCTCGATCCCGTCACCGTGCGCGTCCTCGAAAAAGGCTGGCAGAGAGCCGAGCAGCTTAAACCAGAACAGCTTAAAGTTGACCAGGTGCCGAATGAAAGGCGGCCCATCAATGACTGGGACTAGACCCATGAAATGGGTCACTTGGGTGTTTTTCGCGCTGCTCGCCCTGCCGGCAATAGCCGCCCTCGGATTCTATCTGCGCCCCGTGAGCTACCTGAACGCGCACGTCTACCTCCAGGAGCATTTGGTAGGAATCGAAAGCCGTAATATTAAAGTCGACGGCTACCGCGTGCATTACCTCGCGATGGGGCCCGCGAGTGGGCCGCCAGTCGTGCTCGTTCACGGGCTGGGTGGCCGCGCGGAAGATTGGTGGAACGTCGCCCCGGTTCTGGCTACGGCGGGTTTCCGCGTCTATATGCCCGACCTGCTTGGCTTCGGGCGCAGCCAGCAACCCGCCGATTTTTCCTACTCCGTGCGCGACCAGGCCGCAGTGGTCGTGGACTTCATGGACGCCCTCGGCATCAAGCAGATCGACCTCGCTGGCTGGTCCATGGGTGGATGGATCGTGCAGCTCATCGCCTTTGAGCATCCCGAGCGCGTCTCCCGCCTCATCATCATTGATTCCGTCGGTCTCAACATCAAGCCCGCCTGGGACACCAATCTCTTCGTCCCCGCCTCCCCTCAGCAGTTGGATCAGCTCGACGCCCTGCTTATGCCTAATCCACCAACAATCCCGCCATTCATTGTCCGTGATTATCTGCGCATCTTCAGCCGCAACGGCTGGGTGATCAAGCGCGCGCTGTCCAGCATGAAAACCGGCCAGGACGTGACCGACAACCTGCTGCCCCAATTGAAGATGCCGGTCCTCATTGTTTGGGGTTCGCTGGACCAGATCGTCCCACCGAATCAGGCCCAGATCATGCACAGTCTCATCCCGCAATCGCAACTTCTCGTGATTCCCGGCTGCGGCCACATGGTCCCTCTGCAATGCGCCGCGGAGATGAATCCAGCAGCTTTGCAGTTCATCCAGTAATGACTCGAATCCCTGCCCAAAGATTCGATTTGACTCGCTCACTCCTCCTCTGCGAGACTCAGCCAGATGTCTTACAACGGGAAATTTGAATTTGCTGAGGAGCGCCAGTTCCGAGCGCGCAACACGCGCCTCTATCGGTTGGCGCATTGGCCCATCTGGATTTGGGTCTTTTTTCTAGCCCCCGGACCACTCACCTTCGGCATGTTTTCCCGTGGCTTCCACTGGATCAATTGGTCCTGGCTCGCCGCGGTGCTCGTCGGGACAGGAATCGCCGGGCTGCGTGGGCGCCTGCCGGGCGTCGAGCCTTGCCCCTATATCCTTCGCTTTGACGAAGATCGGCCCAACCCCCTCTATCGTCGCATCTGCTACACCTTCGCCTGGAATGCCGTGCTCAACTTCACTCTGCTCAATTTCACCGGCCTGGTACTGGCCTCGGCCACGGACGTCTGGCACTTGAAGCAGATCTACTACTACGCCTACTCGCCGCTCTGCGCCCTGATTCTGCTTCTGGGCATCCTGGGCAAGCTGCCGCGCGTAGGGCCATCAACTAAAGGCGAAGGGGTCGAGCGCCGCTACTTCTATGGTTCAGTTTGGGCCGCCGCCACAGCCCATTGCGTTCTCCTGGTCCTCTGGAGGGTGCTGCCCGAAACGCGTTCCGGCAACTTTGCCAAGCTGGTCGTCTTCACTGCCGTGCTGGCGGCGTTTGGCATAGCTGCCTCGCGCGGCCAACTGCCTCGCACTCGCCCCATCGTCTCCGGCGAGCTCATCGCTTCCGACTAACGCGCATAATGCGCCGAGCGTTGCGCGGACCTCTTGACCCGCACATTCCAACTGACCCATTCTCTCCTAATCAAGCCCGCGTTAGCGGGCAATAGACGTTAACCCCAGGCGCCAGCGTGGGGACCCGATCCGGCGTCGCGCATCGTAGCCCGTTTGAACGGGCGAAAGATCAATTCATTTGGTTGTTTTTCGAATTACTTCCAAGTAACCGCGCGCGGCTCGCACGAGGCTCCGGTTTGCGCCTCGCATTGCTTCAAATTACAGGAGCAATTACTCGAAAAGTCCAAAGGCTTTTTCAATCCGCGCAGGCAACTCGGCGTGGGTCTCAGCCAGTGAGTAGCTGATCTCAAGCACGGTCGCCGGCGGCGAGGCCAGCGCTTTCAGCCCCTTCACCGTTGCCGGCCATCCAATCGTTCCGTCTGTTCCATCGCCGGGCCACAGGTGCTCATCCTTCAAGCCGTGATTGTCGTGAACGTGAACCGATGCGATGCGTTCGCCTAGAGTGGCGATCGCTTCCACGGTTCCGACGGTGATGTGCGCATGGCCGAGATCGAGGCAGACTCCGACGTTGGCCAGGTGGCCCATTTCGAGAATCAAAACCAGATGTTCGGGCGTGGTTGCCTCGCTCAGCAGATTCTCCACCAGCAGCCGGACGCCGAGCGGCCGGGCAAACGCGCCCAGATGCTCAAGCGCGGTGAGCGCAAACTCAATGGTGCGTTGCGACCATGCGTCGTCCCGCTCACCGAGATGAACCACTAGATTGCGAAAAGGGATGTGTTCGGCCGCTTCCAATGCGCGCTTGACCTCATCCATCGCGTCGATGCGGTGTGCCTTATCGGGGTGCAGTACATTCACGCCGAGACCGCCCGCGCGGCCCATTTCGCGGTCAGCATACAGGGGGGCGTGCATGGAAAACGGCAACAACGCGTTCGACCTGAACCACTCGGCCAGTTCCGAAACTTCTTCGCGGCTGGTGTAGTCGAAATGCTGGCGCGCGGCAAAGATCTCCACCGCCTGCGCGCCGGATCGATCCGCTAGCTCAAGCAGGCCCGGATGCAAACGATGGTTCAGAAACAGGTGAGTCGATAAGACGCGCAGCATCTTCCAGGGGCCCCATGCGCGGGAGGAGTATGCCATCTGAACCCGACGCTGTTTCTATTCTCGCATCCTGACGAGGTTTTCCCGCGAAAGCTCCGTTGCGACAGATGATGCGGGATGCATGAGTTTCCTGCGCTCGATCGATTGACCGCTAGCGCGTAAAGGCGGCCGGCGAACTATCGCTGCATCAATCGAGCGCCAAACATCTATCATCAAATCGAAGAACCCGCTGTCATGACCCCGAATCCGATCCCAAACTCGATTTCTGTCCCGCATCCTGTACCGCATATCGACCTGAGCTTTCCGCATCGCTGGCAGGCTGAAGTCCTGACTGCGCGTCCATTGATCCTGCCTTCGCGCCACTTCGTGTATCCGCAGGCCGCCGAGGAAGTAGAACGCGGCGCGCTGGAAGTGCTGATCAGACCCGATGCCCGGCCCGAAGCCCCGCCCGAAGTCCCGCCCGAAGCCCCGCCCGACACGCGGCCTGACGCCCGGCCTGATGGAAGCGATACGCAGCCTTTTCTCGCCACTTGCGCGCTGGGTTTTCGCGATCCAGCAGCCCCGACTGGACTGTGGTCTACTCCAAAACCAGAAGAACTCTGCGCAGTTGCGGGAGGATACGCGTACCTGATCGACACCGCGACGCCGGAGCGGTTCGTCATGATTCCCTACCGGCCTGTGTTGGAGATTCGGCCGCTTGTGCTGGAAAATCTGCTGCTCTTCGTCGGCCATCATTCGATTCTTGCCTGGGGCTGCGACGGGCAGGCGTGGGAATCGGAGAAGCTCTCTGATGAAGGCGTGACGATTACTGGAACTGATGGCGGAACTCTCCGCGGAACGGGCTGGGAGATGATTCGCGATCGCGAGAAACCATTTGCGATCGACCTGCGCAGCGGATTGCTTCTTCCCGAGCCACCGCCAGGCCAGTAGGCCTCCGCGCAGGCGGTTGCGTGAGCCTTGCGGGAAGGAAAAACTCCGCTAACCACGCGAACTCCGCTAACTCTGCTGTTTTTTGTCAGAACTCGTGCTCGCCGAGTGCAAGGCGCAACTGGTTCGAGTCGCTCCAGGCCAGGCGCAATCCGCCGGACACGAGCCCCTGGCCCATAAGCTGCACCAGCGCAATTCCCGCGCCGAGAGCGCGCGGCGCCGACCCCTTCGGCCAGAGCCCGCTCAGCGGCCTCACAACTCCAGCCGCGTCGGGGTGAAAGACCCGATCGTCCCATGAACGCGAGCCCTGCGGAAATTCAGGGTAGTAGCGCACGGCGTCAACGGTCGATTGCAGTAGCCGATGCTTCCAGGGCTCGGCGTATTGCGGAAGAAAGAGCACATTGCTCTTCCTTTCCCGGCGAACCTCGTGCACAAACTCGGTAAAGCTGGCGGCGTGGGTCAGGTTCACGTTGGCGTTTGGTTCCACGCCGTGCCGGTCACCGCCTGAGATGAGCAACATGTTCCACTTTTCGGCCAGGCGCCTCACCTCGCGGTTCTCGTCCCAGTTGCGCAGGCCGTTCAGCTCCAGTGCGTGAATGTAAGCGCCATTCTTCTGTAGAAATTCGTTGACCAGGAATTGATGTTTTTCCTTGCCGATCAGGTACAGGTCCCACATGGGGTGGTTGAAAACCACCAGCACGTTTCGCTCGCCATGCAAAGCGGCAAGAATCTCCGTGAGGCGCGCGTCGCTTGGATGGGCAGTGAAATCCTGAAGTGTCGCCGTCCACTCCGTTGCGCGAGCGCTGGGAAGGTTGTGCACGCCGAGATGGAATGCCTGCGAGCCGCCATAGGGCGCGCTCCACTCCACCGATACGGGAATCTGCCGCGCGCTGGGCACCGCGCGCAGAAGCGTCGGCGCCTTGATGTTGTCGTGATCGGTGATCGAGACCATCGGCGACAAGCCGAGCTTCTCGATCTGCCGCGTCTCCAGATCGAATGCCAGCTTCGGCGTCATAGGTGGCGTCCAGTAGCTAGCTGCGTAGTCAATCCGAATCCCGTGCATCTGCTCGGCGCGCTGCTCCAATCGCAAAAGCAACGGGCGCATCACCGGGAATTGATTGCCGAAATTGGCCAGGAAATCCAGGGTCTCGCGCGATTGGTTGGTGTGACTGTGCAGCGAAACACCAGTCCGAAAGCCTTTGGGAGCGTCCTTGTCGCGCCACAAATACGAGATCGCTGAACTTGGCATGCCCCCTCCCCGGTCTTTCGGATTTCCACAGCCAGTATCGGTCAGGAGCCGTGAATATCCAGTGAACAGCGCGCGAATTACCCTTCAATCAAGGCAACGACCGAATCAAGGACGCTACCAAACTACCGAAAATACGGGGCAAAACACATGCTCGTTCCCTATAGCTAAATTCTATGCCGGCATCAGACAAGATTCCAGTGACGCGGGTCGACGCTCATCCAGGGCATTTGAGTTTCCATTCGGATTTCTGCGTTGAAAAATTCGCATGAATTTTCAGCGAATCAATCACCGAAATGCAACCCTGCGCCGAATCCGGAGTTGAGTTACTTCCGCGTTTTGGCGAGCTCAGGGCCGAGAAAATCTTCCACGCTCCAGCCGGTCATCAGATCGTCAGCCGGCGTCGTCTTTTTGTCACCGGCATGCGCGGCCGCGGCGGCTTCAGCGGCAAGGTAGTTCTCGGTCAGTCCCTTACGCAGCATCTCGAAAGCTTCTTCCGGCGTGTCGGCATATTGGAACAGATCGAGATCCTTGGGAGAGATTGCGCCCATGTCCACAAGCGTTTCAAGATTGAATACCTTCTTCCAGTATTGCGGCCCATAGATCACCACAGTGATCTTCTTAGTCATCTTCTGGGTCTGGACGAGGGTAAGAATCTCGAACATTTCGTCGAGCGTGCCGAAGCCCCCGGGAAATACCACGAGAGCTTTGGCGAGGTAAGCAAACCAGAGCTTGCGCATGAAGAAGTAGTGGAACTCCAGGTTGAGCGAGGGCGTGATGTAGCGGTTCGGCCTCTGCTCGAAGGGCAGCAGAATATTCATGCCGATGGTCTTGCCGCCGGCCTCGTACGCGCCGCGATTGGCGGCCTCCATAATTCCCGGGCCGCCGCCGGAAGTGACGACAAAGCGGTGCTTGCGCGAGGGGATGGCCTTCACCCATTGCGTCAGCATTTGCGCCAAACGCCGCGCATCCTCGTAGTAGCGAGCCATCTCCACCGCGGCAACGGCGCGCTTGCGCTGCAGCTCCGTAGCACTGCCTGACGCGATCTCTCTTGGTTTGGCGGGCTGCTCTTCGCTGGGAGCGGGTTGTGTTGAGCCGGTGTTATCCAACAGTTCCAGTTCATGATCGGCTTCTTCGCGTCCGCCGAATCGCGCTGAGCCGAAGAAGACGACCGTATCCTGGATCTGCTCGCGGCGGAACCGCGCCAGAGGTTCGAGAAACTCCGCCACAATCCGGATGGGACGCCCCTCGGGGCTGTTCAGGAATGCTGAATTCTCATAGGCCAGCGGCGCGCGCTCAAGCAGAGGCGGCGCTCCACCTCCAGGAAGGACTGCCCGGGCAGGCGCTTCAGACGCTGCGCTATTTAGAGCTTCCCCAGTGTTCTTTAGATTACCCACTTTTTGATCCCTGTTCGCTGATCCCTGTTCCCTGTTTTTCATCGTTCAACCATCCCAGTGACGGATGGCGTCTTGAAACGCAATCCATATATTCAAAAGGCCGAGACCTGACACGATACCACGCACCGCACCGAGGGTAGCGAAATCGCCGAGCGCGGGGTACAGCTGGAAGATCGGGTTCTGGTCCCAAAGCATGTGCGCCCCGGGGAGAAAAATGAGCACCAGGGGGAAATGAACTACGATCTGTCCCAACCACGGCAGGAAGCACACGAACAATCCGATGAAGATGCGCAGAATCACGCGTAGGGACAGTTCGAGGCGTTCGAGCCAGCGTGGAACACGATCCGGCGTCTGCGCAGCGGCCTGCGGTTCGGGTACTGAAGTTGATGCAGGATCCGATGCCGTCGCGGCCAGTGGCGCCGGACCCGCAGTGAGCGTTGAAGAGAGCGTCGATGGGGTCGATTCCGGCTGCTGCATTCCTAAGCTTCTGTCCGCCGTCCCCGATGTCCTCGCATCTCACTCACTGTACCCGTCGCCGTCGCCTGGCGCCGGATGCGGCAAACAAGGCCGGCGCGGGGACACCGTACTGAAACGGTAACACAGCGCGGCCTGCCAAGCTGAGGTCCGCGGTTCGCCTGCAAACCCATTGAGCTTTCACATTTTGCAAACGTGAACGGCGTCAGAAGCGATAAAAAATCCCGCCCATGGGCTCGTAGATTTGCGTGTATTTGGTAGTCGAGTTGAAGATGTCGGAGAGATTCGGAGCCTTGCTCATGTTGCCGCGCACTTGCAGCCGCAAACCGAAGTGCCGGTTGAAGCTCCAATCCAGTCCACCGCCATAGATGAAGTCCGGCCTCATCACCGTGTTCACCGAGTACGCGCTCGATCCGGGAACCGTAACGATAAACCCGGCGCCTCCTACAACAAAAGGTCTAACGTTTCCTATCTTCTTTGACAGCACCCAGACCCCGCCGAATTGCGTCGCCTCGCCCGAAACCTTCAGTGGTTGGCAAGTGGGGGGCGTTCCAGTTGGCCCTGCGGGATAGCAGTTTGGCAAAGTGGCATTGGGGTTGTCATAAGTCTGATTCGCCAGGTTAGATGTGACCTCGAACTCGAAGCCGACAAGCGGCTTGACAATATGGCGCCATTCAAACAGCCCGCCCTCGGAATCTGCCGGCGTCTGGTGGGTGACGAAGCCATTGCTGCTGGTGCTGGTGCTGCTGCTGCTGCTGGTGAAAGTCCGGTAGCCGCTCAGCGCCACATCGGTCTGCGCTTGGGCCGTTGCGCCGTACAACGCGGCAGCCACGACCACTACGAACGCGCCTTGCATCCAAATCTTCATCCGAATCACAGCCTCCTGGCTTAATTGCCCCTTATCGATTGCTCTTGTAGCACCATTTGTCCTGTAACGTCCCCGCGAAGCCGCCCTTTAGTATCTTCAAGGGATTTGGACGCTTAGACAAGTCGAACGGATAGTTTGACCTTCCATGCTGTGCCCATTTTACAAGGCTACCCAGGCCACCAAGGCCGCGCCGAGACCACATTGATGGGTTATCGAGCTCGCTTTAGCGCTGGCTGAGTTCTCCGGCTGCCACTTTTCGATTGAAATCGGCCGACTTATTTCTCGGAACGCTGAGCGATTGCCAGTGGTCGCAAGCGAAGTGTTTTGCCAACAGCACGATTTGGCCCACATGATGGGGATAGTGCGCCAGTTGACGGTTGATGGCCTGCATGACGGAGTGCGCTTCGCCGCGAATCGTGACGGTGCGGCCAAGGTCGGCGTCGGTCAGAGGCTCTATCGCCGCGAACAAGCGACCCCAGCCATCTTCCCACAGGGCCATCAAGTCCTCGCGCGTGTCGGGCGGCTCGTGGAATTCACTGTCGCGATCGCGGTCGGGCTTCTCGCCGTCCGTAGTCAGGAAGTCGGTCCAGCGCGAGAGCATGTTGCCCGCCATGTGCTTCACAATGACGGCGATCGAATTGGCCTCTTTGTCGATCGCGGCAAAGAGCTGCTCATCCGTCACCTGCTCCATAGCCCGCTCGGCCAGCCGCTTGTAGTAGCGGAAGAGCGGAAGCGCATCGTCAATGTACGAGGTTGTAAATTCAAGCGCCATGGGGACAGTTTATTCGAGTTCAGGGTGCTGATTCTCGAACCGCCCCTCATCATATTGCCGTTCCCGCTTGGCGATTCTATGTCCGGCAGAGGACAATGCTTGGGTTCCTAAAATTGCAATGCGGCCGCACCCCATTTCGTTCCATCGAGGTCGATCGCGCCAATTTCGGCGAGGAAGACGAAAAAAGTAAGACCCCCGAAAAGGAAGTCCTCTCAGAGGAAGACTTGATGCATTCAATCTGGTTTGGCGAGTTCATGGGCACGTTGGTTCTGGTTCTGCTGGGCGTCGGTGTAAACGCCGCCGTCACGCTGCGCAAGTCCTACGCAGCGGACTCCGGCTGGATAGTGATCACCACCGGCTGGGCTCTCGCCGTGCTGTGCGGCGTCTTGGTGGCGCAGGCCTTCGGCAGTGGCGCCGCGAACCTGAACCCCGCCATCACTCTTGCGGGCGCGGTAGTCACCGGAGACTACGCGCAGCTTCCGGTCTACTGGTCAGCGCAACTGCTGGGCGCAATGGCCGGCGCCGCATTAGTGACCCTCCACTACGCGCCGCACTGGCGCCTCACGCCCGATCCTGCTGCCAAGCTCGGCGTCTTCTGCACCAATGCGGCCGTGCGCAGTCCGCTGGCAAACATCTTCAGCGAGATGGTGGGCACAGCTGTTCTTATCGTGGTCGCCGCCAGCATCTTTTCGCATGGCGTCGCGCTGAACGGCCCCGCCGGCGGGGTGGGTCAGTGGCTCGTCGGCAGTTTGGTGTGGGGAATCGGGCTCTCGCTCGGTGGCACGACGGGTTATGCCATAAACCCCGCGCGCGATTTGGGGCCGCGCATCGTCCACGCGCTGCTGCCCATTCCTGGCAAGGGCGGATCAAATTGGAGCTATGCGCCTATTCCCATCGTTGGCGAGCTCGCCGGCGCAGTGCTCGCTGGTCTGCTCCTCCGCTTCGCGCATCTGTAGGCGTTGCTTGCGGCATGATTGAACTCACGCAGTGATACAAGGGCTGTTGATTTGGGTTCGTGCTATCCCACCCTAGCGAAGCTAGGATGGGGCGCCCCATTGGTTGTCGTGGATCGGGCAGTTAAAAGCAAAGGCAGGTCCCTCGGCTCCGCCGACGCATTTCCGATTTGTGCTGGTTTTTCCACATCGGCCCGGAAATCAACGCGGTGATCACTGTTTGAAGAATCGCGCGATTACTCCAGACACGATTACTCCAGACACGATTACTCCAGACACGATTATTCCAGACACGATTATTCCGGGCTCGACTACTCCAGACTGGATTACTCGAGGCACGACGCAACCAGGGCCAGCGCGGCGATGGCCGCCGTCTCTGCACGCAGTATGCGCGGCCCGAGCGACACAGCCTTCCATCCGTTGGCGTCGAAGAGCGCCTCTTCCGCGGGAGCCCATCCGCCCTCAGGGCCGATGGCAATCTCGAGCGTTGGCATTTCCTCTTTCGCCGCGTCAATGGCTTCCTCGATCGCGCTGCGCAGCGTGGTGGTGCGCTCCTGTTCGGCAAGCACGATGCGCGTCGCAGTGCTCACGGCCCGCACCCGCTCAGCCAGATCAACAGGCTCGTGAATCAGCGGCTCATCCGATCGCCGCGCCTGTTGCGATGCTTCGCGCGCGATGCGCCGCCAGCGCTCGGCGCGCTTCACTGCCGCCTCGGCAAGGTGCTTCTCTGTTCTTCGCGCAATCACCGGCGCAATCGCCGCAACACCGAGTTCGGTCGCTTTTTCGATGGCCCACTCCATGCGATCGAACTTGTAAACGGCTACCACTAAAGTAACGGGTAGGGCGGGGTCGGCCTGGAGCTCCGCGACGAGATTGAAGCGAACTTCACTTGCTTCCCCCGCTTGCGTGACGGCGGCAATCTCGGCGTGAAAGACTCGGCCGCCTGCCACAACATCCGCCTCCATGCCCGGTTGCGCGCGAAGAACTCGAGCCAAATGCTCGGCCTGCGCGCCAATAATTGCGGCGGTTGCTTCGTCCCAATGCTCGGCGATCCAACGGCGGCGCGTCATCGTGCTGTCCCTTTCTCTTCTAACTTTACGGCGTCTCGAAGGATCACGCGGCCGCCTTGCGATTTCACTGAATGCGTCGAATCGCATTGCCCAGCGCGGGTTTCAGCGACTTCAGCATTCGGCTCATCGATATTTCGCGGCGCGCGGATTTTTTCTCCGCCCCAAACACTAAGGGGAACGCTTTTGAGCGTCCCCCTAGAGTGTTGCCTTTTGGTTTGTTCAGACCGTTACTTCTTTTTCGCGGCCTTCTTGGCGGGCTTCTTGGCTTTCTTTGCTGGCTTCTTGGCTGCTTTCTTGGTTGCCATTTTCCTATTCTCCCTTTTCGATGGGTTGCATCGATTCTGCAATTAGAAACTGCAGTTGAAAAAGGTATAGATTCATGAGACATCGATGTCAAGAAAAAAACGACATGAGAGTGAAAAAAGATCAACACCGATTCCGCGACAATTCGACCGGTGAGGCGAATCCCGAGTCGAAATTCGGGGCACGATGAGAAATTTGCGCGTCATCAGATCGCACTCGATGAATGCGCGCGCGATCAAAATTGAAATGAAGAAAGCGACGCACAGCGATCTTTGCGTCATCACTCAACACTCGATCACACTAAGCGCGAGGCCAGCGAGGCCCGTCTCCTTGCAGCGCGATTGCATATCGAGCCCGGTCAGGTACATTGTGCGGCTCACCTGATCAAGCGAAACTATGCGCTCCCCGGACTTGGGACCGCGGAGAAGGCCGTTCAGCCCGCGACGTAAATCGTCGTTCGACTCACTCCTGCATGGTTTGCCAAATTTTCCCGATCCCGGAATGTGCCCGTCCCTCGATCGCTTCAGCGGAACCATCGCGGTCAATAGCGCGCAAGCGCTCGCACTCGCTGGCCAGTATGAAGCGGTCGATACTGAGAGAGTGCGAGCGGCCCACTTCAAGCAGACTCGCGGCCGCACATCAGATTTGTTTGTAGCGGGAAATCAGAGAACCGGCTGCATGGAAGAGGCAAGAAGAAGCAGACCGATGAGAAGCTGGCCACTATTTCCTACTCCCAGTTCGTGGTCCTATTCCAGGAACTCGCGAACCCCGTTGTTACTGCTGTGAAGGAGTTCATGGAGGGAGCCATCCAGGATGAGACGTCCCGCTTCGAGTATAAGGAAGGTGGTGTTCAGGTTGATCTGTCCGTCGGGAAGCGGCACCATGCGATTCTGATCCGGGTCGAAGCGGTGAGTGCACATCGTGAAAGCGTCCTGAAGACGGTGCGTTACCAGCAGAGCCGGGGTAGAGCGCACGTCGCGCTGCTTGACGATGAGCTCGATGATGGTGGCGGAGGTGACCGGATCCAGCCCCCCGGTTGGCGAGTCGTACAGGATCAGCTCGGGATCGTGGATGAGCGCGCGCGCAATGGCCACGCGGCGCCTCATGCCTCCCGAAAGGCTCACGGGATACATATTGAAAGTCTCTTCCAGGCCGACAAATCGAAGCGCCTCGTGGACACGGCTATCGATTTCCTCATCGGGCACGCGCTCCTGAATCAACCGGTAAGCCACGTTGTCGCGCACGGTGAGCGAATCGAAGAGCGCGCCTTCTTGAAAAACCATTCCGGCGCGCGAGCGCAATGGAAACAGCTTTTCCTCGGGCAAGTGCGAGATGTCTTCGCCGAAGAGATGAATCGTGCCGGCCTGCGCGGGAAGAAGTCCAATGATGAGTTTCAGCAGGACGCTTTTGCCCACTCCGGCAGGGCCGAGCAGAATGCGCGTTTCGGCGGGCGCGACGGAAAAGCTGACGTCCTCAAAGATTGGCGGTCCGTCGAAGGCTATGGAAACACCGCGCAAATCGACCACGGAACCGGAGTTCTGGTCAGAAGTCTGGCGCGCAGGTGCGGAAGCATGGCTCATGTGGGGAAGACGGAGAGAAGCACATGCGTAATCAGGAAATCGACTGCGATGATCAGCACGGATGACGTCACCACGGCCGAAATCGTGGACCGGCCAACGCCCTCGGTGCCTCCGGTGGTCCTCATGCCGTAGAAGCAGCCGATGGAGGCAAGTAGGTAGCCGAAGAACAGGGGTTTAACCATCCCCTGAATAATGTCGGAATAGACAAGATGCTCGTAAGCCGAGTTGAAGTATTGCGTTCCGTTCTGATGGCTGATGAGAACTGTCACTGCGGCGCCGCCGAGGATGCCGAACGCATCGGACACGATCGTCAACAGCAGCAGCATGACGATGCTCGAAAAGATGCGCGGGGTCACCAGCTTGCGCACTGGATCCACGCCCAGAGCGCGCATCGCATCAATCTGCTCGGTCACCACCATGGAGCCTAGCTCGCTGGCCATGGAAGATGCATTGCGGCCGGCCACCATAATGCCGGTGAGCACCGGGCCAAGCTCACGGATCATGGTGAGCCCGACAAACTGGCCCGTGACCGCCGTGGCGCCAAACTCCGACAGAGTGGCCGCGGATTGAAGAGCAAGCACGCCGCCGGTAAAAAAGCCGGAGAGAATGACGATGGGCACGGATCCGACACCGATGACGTCCGACTGGATGAGGAAGTCTGTCCAGTAGATAGGCGGCCGGAAGAGATTGCGCATTGCCTGCCACGCGAACAGGGAATATTCCTGAACAGCGAGTACCATCTGTTTCGCGGTTCGGTCGATCGCTATTGTCGCCATTGGGTTTCCGGTCTTTGCCTGGGAAATGTTGCCCGCTTCAGTGGACAGGATAGCGCATGGATCGGGGAGGCATAAAACATTGATTCTGCGTGTCGTTGATGTTGATCTGCATGAAAATCAACCGCATCGCTCAATAAATCGACTAACCTAAGTAGTTTCCGTTCAATAAGAAGCTACCCGGACCCAATTTATCCGCTCCGGATGACGTTGTGGTTTCGCCGCTGCGCGCATCTAATCTATACATCTGGAGGCCACGATGCATCTGTTTCGCGTGCGGTTGATCCTTGCTCTAATCGCTAGCGTGACGCTGGTTTCGCTCGCCTCCACATATTTCGATGTCCTGGCCCACCGGCACAGCTTGCGCGAGGACCTGGAGCGGCGCACCATCTGGATGGGCGCGAGCATTGAGCCGGATGTGCGCAGCGCCCTCGTTACTGGTGATACCACCGCTTTTCCCGGCCTTTTGCAACTGCTGAAGAACGGAACCGGCGCGCTGGGAATGGCAATCTTTGACGCCCGCGGAAATCTTCTCGCCGCCAGCGGCCCGCCTGACGTGATGGCCGCACTGGGAAAGGGCATTGTGGAGAAATCGCTGCAGCGCGGCGTCGAAGCCGGCGCCTTCGGCCACGCGGGGAAATGGCAGTGGCTCGAGGAATCCTTCCCCGTCCACGACGGAACACAGTTGCAAGGCGCTCTGGCCATTGTGGTCGATGCCGGCTACATCCGGTCTGAAGGGATGGCCGTCTGGCAGCGAAGTTTCTGGCGCATCGTTGCGTTTGTGATTGTGATCGTGGCCATCACGCTCCTGATGGTGCGCTGGTTCCTCCTTCGTCCCATGAGCCGCATGGCAGATCGTCTCCGCCTTCTGAGAATTGACCACCCGGAAAAATCCACCCCACGGGACATGAAGGAACTCCGCTTCTTTACGCCGCTGGCGCGTGAAGTGGAGACCATGGCCGAAAGCCTGAAAGCGGCGCGCGCCGCCGCTGCTGCTGAAGCCCGTCTTCGCGAAGCCGGCGCAAATCTCTGGACCGCCGAGCGCTTGGCGGTGCATATCCGCAACCGCGCCGGTTCAAGCAAAATCTTCGTCGTCTCCAATCGCGAGCCGTACACACACATCCGCCAGGGGCGCGAGATTGCCTGCGTAGTGCCGCCCAGCGGCCTGGTCACGGCCCTCGAGCCGGTTCTTCGCGCCTGCGACGGCGTGTGGGTGGCCAGCGGCAGCGGCGACGCGGACGCCGCAACTGTGGACAAGTTCGACCGCCTGCGCGTTCCTCCTGATGATCCGCGTTATACCCTCCGACGCGTCTGGCTCTCCGAGGAAGAAGAAGCGCACTACTACGAAGGCTTCTCCAATGAGGGGCTGTGGCCGCTTTGTCACATCGCCCATACGCGACCCCTCTTTCGCGCCGCGGATTGGGAGTCTTATCAGCTCGTCAACCAGAGGTTTGCCAACGCACTGCTCGAAGAGATGGAGGACAGCCCCGATCCGCTCGTCTTTGTGCAGGACTACCACCTCGCCTTGGTGCCGCGCCTCATTAAGAAGGCGCGGCCCGACGCGCGCGTCGCCATCTTCTGGCACATTCCCTGGCCCAACCCTGAAGCATTCGGAATCTGCCCCTGGCAGACCGAGTTGCTCGACGGCCTGCTTGGCGCGGATCTCATCGGCTTTCACATTCCTCTTCACTGCCACAACTTCCTCGCCACGGTCGACCGCGCCTTTGAGGCCCGCACGGATCGCGATCGCATGTCCGTTCTCCGCCATGGGCACGTGAGCTTCATTCGTCCTTATCCCGTGAGCGTCGCATTTGACGGCGCCCTGCGGCCCGCCGCCAGTTGGGATGGCGACACCATGGCCGACGAGCGCGCCGCCGCGCGCCAACGCCTGTTGAGCGAATTCAGCGTCCGCGCTAAAACCCTTGTGGTCGGCGTGGACCGCCTCGACTACACCAAGGGAATCGTCGAGCGGCTTGAGGCCATCGGCCAGCTCCTCGAAGACCACCCCTGGCACCGCGAGCGCCTCACCATGGTGCAGATCGCCGCGCCCAGCCGCACCCGCATCCCCAGCTACGTTGAGCTCCGCCGCCGCGTTGAGGAGACTGTCGAGCGCATCAACGCCCGCTATCAGACCGCCCATTGGAGACCCATTATTCTTATCGAACGCCAATGCAACCACCAGGAGGTTAATCAGTGGTATCGCGCCGCCGATGTTTGCCTCGTTACCTCGCTCCACGACGGAATGAATCTCGTCGCCAAGGAGTTCGTTGCTGCGCGCGATGACGAAGACGGAGTGCTCGTGTTAAGCCGCTTTACCGGCGCGGCCGTGGAGCTGCGCGACGCTCTGCTCATCAATCCCTACGATGTCGTCGGTGTCGCCGAGGCCATCCACGCCGGTTTGGAGATGAGCCGCGAGGAACGCCGCGATCGCATGGAGCGGATGCGCCGCCAGGTGATGGAACACAACATTTATATGTGGGCCGCAAAGGTTCTGGGCGACCTCCGCGAGTTGCGTCTCGAGCCCTTTGAAGGAACAGAGCCGGTCCGTCTTGCGCCATCCCCGGTGCCATCTGTTGTGCACGATACGGAATTTCCGACCGAAAAACTGGCATGAAAGCGAGCCTAGAAAGTGATCTCCGAAAGCGATCCCGAACGCGAGTTTCGACTGGCGAACGACACACGAGCGAATCTGGACGATTTCTTTAGCGCATTCTCCGGCGCAACCAGACCCTCGTTGCTGCTTGACTACGACGGGACCCTTGCGCCATTCCGCGTTGATCGATTTCAGGCGCTTCCCTGGGCCGGCGTACGCGACCTCCTGAATCAAATCCAGAACCAGGGCTGTACGCGAATCGTCGTGGTCACCGGCAGGCCCGCCGCGGAAATCCTTCCGCTGCTCGGAGTCGAGCCCGCGCCTGAAGTCTGGGGCTTGCATGGCGCTGAACGCCTGCACCCTGACGGCCGCCGCGAGCTGGAGCAGATCTCTCCCGAAATACGCGCCAAGCTCGACGAGCTCGCTGAACAGCTCAGGCGTGAGTCAACTGGCGGCCCGACCGGCAGCCCGTCCGGCGGATTGATCGAGGAAAAGCCCAACGCCATCGCCATGCACTGGCGCGGAGTTCCGCCCGCTCGCGCGAGAATTATCGAGAAACGTACGCGCATTGTCTTCGAGCCACTGGCGCAAATGGACGGCCTTAGCTTGCTCGAATTCGAAGCCGGACTCGAACTGCGCGCAGGCCGCGACAAAGGCGTAGCCGTCACGGCGATTCTCGAAGAGACCGCTGGCCCAAACCCGCATCGCTTCCCGCATCCCGCTGCGTTTCCTGCTGCGTTTTTGGGCGATGACCTGACCGACGAAGCTGCCTTCCGCGCCATCAAAGATTACGGAAATCACGGGGGCCGCGGGCTCGGCATCCTCGTCCGGAATCAGCCGCGCCCCACCGCCGCCGAAGTCTGGTTGCACCCTCCAGGCGAATTGCGCGACTTCCTGAAAAAGTGGCTTTGCGCCTGCGCGCATTTACAATCGAATCAGTATGATTCGCTTCTCCACTGCCGGTGAATCCCACGGCGAGGCTCTTATCGCGCTGGTCTCCGGAATTCCCGCCGGCGTGCCCGTTGACCTCGACTTCGTAAACCACGAGCTATGGCGCCGCCAGCAGGGCTATGGCCGCGGCGGCCGCATGAAGATTGAGACCGACCAGGCTCACATCCTCTCCGGCGTGCGCCACGGCAAGACCATCGGCTCGCCCATCGCGATTCAACTCATCAATCGCGACTGGAAAAACTGGCAGGAGAAGCTGCCTGTCGAAGCCGGCGACCCGGCCAAGCACCGCGCCGTAACCTCGCCCAGGCCCGGCCACGCCGACCTGGCCGGAGCGCTCAAATTCAACTTCCCTGACGCTCGGTACGTGCTGGAGCGCGCCTCGGCCCGCGAATCCGCCGCGCGGGTGGCAGCCGGGGCCTTCGCCAAGCTGCTGCTGCGCAGCCTGGGAATCGAAGTCGCCAGCCACGTCGTTCGCGTTGGCAAGGTCGAGATTGACGCCGACCCATCGTGGGACGAAATCGCTGCCCTCGCGGCAAAGGAAGAGGTCGTTCTCGCCTGCGCCGATCCGGCTGCCGAAGCGCGCATGAAAGAAGAAGTCGACGCCGCTTCAAAAGCCGGCGACACTGTAAACGGAATCTTTGAAGTCGTCGCCCACGCAGTTCCCGCAGGCCTCGGCTCTTACGCCAATTGGGATGAGCGCCTGGACGGCCAGCTCGCTTGGGCCGTCATGAGTCTTCAAGCTGTGAAGGCCGTTGAAATCGGCCGCGGAGTGGCCGCCGCCGCGACCTTCGGCTCGCGCGTCCACGATCCCATTCACTACGCCAGCGAGAATCAGCCGGGAAAGCCTACCCGCTTTATGCGCCCGCACAACAACGCTGGCGGCATTGAGGGCGGTGTCTCCAACGGCGAAGACATCGTCGTGCGCGGCTATCTCAAGCCCATCTCCACGCTACGCCAGCCTCTGGAGTCCGTGCGCTTCGATACGCGCGAGGCCACCAGTGCAAGCTACGAACGAAGCGACATCTGCGTCGTCCCGGCTGCCGGCGTGGCCGCTGAGGCCATGGTCGCCTTGGTCCTCGCCAACCTGGCCCGCGAGAAATTCGGCGGCGACTCTCTGCTGGAATTGAAGCGGAATTTTGACGGCTACATCCAACAGATACGGAGCTTTTAGCAGCGGCAATGATCCTGACGATCGTTAAATATCCTGAGCCGGTTCTCGAGCAGCCCGGCGAACCAGTCACAGAATTCGACGCCGAGTTGCGCAAGCTGGTCGCCGACATGTTCGAGACCACCTACGCCTCGCAGGGCATCGGCCTGGCTGCGCCCCAGGTCGGCGTCTCCAAGCGCATCACGGTCGTCGACCTCAGCATGGGCAAGGATCCCGCGAAAAAACTCGTGCTCATCAATCCCGAAATCATCTTGAGCGAAGGCAGGCAGTATGAAGAAGAGGGCTGCCTTAGCTTTCCCGACATTCGCGAGAAGGTCGTCCGCGCCTTCAAAGTTCGCATCCGCGCCCAGGACGAGAACGGCAAATGGTTTGAGATGGACGGTGATGAACTGCTGGCGCGCGCCTTCCAGCATGAGATCGATCACCTCAACGGCATCGTTTTTATCTTCCGCATGAGCGCGCTCAAGCGCAGCTTGAATCTGCGCAAGATTCGCAAAATGCAAAACGACGGATCCTGGTAATCCTGCCATGACCGAGCCTGCGAACGGCCTCAAGCTCGTCTTTTGCGGCACTCCCGAGTTTGCCGTCCCCCCGCTTGAGGCACTGCTCGCGGCTCGCCACCAAATTGCGCTCGTGGTTTCGCAGCCTGATCGGCCCACAGGGCGTGATCAGCAACTTACTGCTCCGGCCGTCAAGCAGGCAGCACTCGCCGCCGGGCTCTCGGTCGCGCAGCCGGAAAAAATTCGTAGCAACGCGGAGTTTCGCACGCAGCTTGAGGCGATTGCTCCAGACGCGATTGTTGTCGTCGCTTATGGCCGCATCATTCCGCCGTGGATGCTCGCCCTGCCCCGGCTTGGATGCATCAATCTGCACGCTTCGCTGCTGCCGAAATACCGCGGCGCTGCGCCGATTCAATGGGCGATTGCGATGGGCGACGCCTACACCGGCAATACCACCATGCTTTTGGAAGAAGGCCTCGACACTGGGCCAATTCTGCTTCAGCAAACCGTCGAAATTGGGCCGGACCAGACTTCCGTCGATCTTTTTCCATTGCTCGCGCGTGCCGGCGCTCCGCTGGTCGTCGAAACACTGGCTGGTCTGGCCAACGGCTCAATTCATCCGCAACCGCAGAGCCACGAGGCAGCAACCTTCGCGCCGCTGCTCGACCGCGAAGATGGCCGCATCGATTTTTCATCACGCACTGCGCACGAAATCTACAATCGTTGGCGGGGATTTCAGCCGTGGCCCGGCGCCTTCACCGCTCTCAATGGGAAAAAGCTCATCGTGCATCGCATGACCGTTACGCGCGGCAGCTACGCAGAGGGCCTCGGCTTTGCCGAGCCGGGCTGGATTGTTGTCGAGAGCCATCGCCTTTTGGCCGCATGCGCCGAAAATACCTGGCTCGAATTCCTCGAAGTTCAGCTCGAAGGCAAAAAACGCATGACCACCGACGAGTTTCTGCGCGGCAATCCGCTGCCCGCGGATGCACGCCTCGGTTGAGCGCCGTGGCCGCAATCTCTCCAGCGCGCAAAGCTGCATTCGAAGTGCTGCTGGCAGTTGAGCGTGGCAATAGTCACTCCGATGATCTGCTGCGCTCAAAAGCAATCGACGCGCTTTCGCCTGCCGATCGTCACTTGGCAACGACTCTCGTGCTCGGCGTGCTTCGCTGGCAGATTCGCCTCGATGAACAACTCAAGCTCCTGATCGCGAAACCGAAATCCAAATTCGATCCCGAAGTCTCCATCGCCCTTCGCATGGGCGCATTTCAGATACAGTTTCTCGATCGCGTCCCGGCGCACGCCGCTATCGATGAAAGCGTCGAGCTAACCAAGAAGTCCGGCCATCGGTTCGCCTCAGGGTTGGTGAATGCAGTGCTGCGTAAACTGGCCGGGGCTGACAGCAAGGAGGCCCGCTCGGCTTTGGAGGGGCACGACTTTAGTCGTGCCGAAAGCGTCGCAGAATTCGATAGGGCTTTACAGGCTGCGGAAAAACTCCAAATGGAAGGCGAAAGAGCGAAATTCGGGGGATGCAAAACCATCGACCAACCTTCGCGGATCGTTCCTGGG
>Ga0208357_1000184_pt1 | contig 50200 bp, 25 predicted proteins | sample NGESurdeep092012_6_FD_184487 | JGI IMG/M metagenome (GOLD analysis project Ga0208357, IMG submission 184487) | Arctic peat soil microbial communities from Barrow, Alaska - NGEE Surface sample F52-2 deep-092012 (SPAdes) | ecosystem: Environmental > Terrestrial > Soil > Wetlands > Peat ...
CATGAGTGACGTCTCTCTCTGAAGAACTCGATCACCAAAACGTCCGTTTCGAGATAGCGCAATGACGAAAGCATGAATTTTACCTAGTATGCTTCTATGCACCACCAACAAGTTTAAGGAGCCGTCATGATCTCCTCTGGCCGTATCGCGATCCTTTTCGCTCTGCTTGGGCTCAGCGGCACCGCCGTCTGCTTCGCCCAGACCGCCGCTCCCTCCTCCAAGCTCTTCTCTGATATGCGCTGGCGCGAAATTGGGCCGATGCGTGCGGGCAGAACGCGGGCTTTGGCAGGGGTCCCCACCGAACCCTCGACTTTCTACATCGGAGCCGTCGGTGGCGGCGTCTTCAAGACCACCGACTCCGGCGAGACCTGGCAAAGCCTCTGGGACGCGGAGCCAACCGGCTCGATCGGCACCATCGCCGTTGCCGCCTCCGACCCCAACATCGTCTTCGTCGGCAGCGGCGAGGGCCTGGCGCGGCCTGACCTCTCCACCGGCGACGGCGTCTACAAATCGACCGACGCCGGCCACTCCTGGACCCACCTCGGCCTGCGCGACGGACAGCAGATCGGCCAGATCGCCGTCAACCCGAAGGACCCGAACACCGTCTTCGTCGCCGTCACCGGCCACCCTTACGGCCCTAACGCAGAGCGCGGCCTCTTCCGCTCCACCGATGGCGGCGCCACCTTCAAGAAGGTGCTCTACATCGATGACAAGACCGGCGCGTCCGAGGTGCAGATCGATCCGCAGCATCCAAACATCGTCTTCGCCGGAATGTGGCAGCGCCAGGAAGGTCCGTGGGAGAACGGCTCGTGGTCCGGCACGAATGGCGGCCTCTTCCGCTCCACCGATGGCGGTGACACATGGAAGAAGATCACCGGCGGCGGTCTTCCCGACGGCATCGTCCAGGTCAACCTTACGATTTCGCCAACCGACTCCAATCGCATCTACGGCGAGTTCGCCTACGCCCGCACCGTGGGGCTCTTCCGCTCTGAAGACGGCGGCCAGACCTGGGTCCACGCACCCGTCGACGACACCCGTCCCGAAGCTCGCATCGGCGGCGGCGATCTCCCTGTTCCCGTCGTCGATCCCAAAGACCCCAACACCCTCTACGTCGCCACCGTTGTCACGTGGAAGTCCACCGACGCAGGCAAGACCTGGACAGGCTTTCGCGGATCACCCGGCGGCGACGACTATCAAAACATCTTCATCAACCCGAACAACACCAACATCATCGCTCTCGCCAGCGATCAGGGCGTCATCATCTCCGTCAACCGCGGCAAGAGTTGGAGCCAGTGGTACAACCAGCCCACCGCCCAGATGTATCACGTCACGACCGACAACGCCTTCCCCTATCGTGTCTGCGGCGGACAGCAGGACAGCGGCAGCGCGTGCGTAGCCAGCCGCAGCGACGATGGCCGCATCACCTTCCACGACTGGCATCCCGCCGGCATCGAGGAGTACGGCTACGCTGCCCCCGATCCCCTCAATCCCGACATCGTCTACGGCGGCAAAGTAACTCGTTACGACCGCTCCACCGGCCAGGTTCAGGACGTCGAGCCCAGTCCGTTGCGCAGCTATCGTGCTCTCCGCACCGAACCGCTGCAGTTCTCGCCCGTCGATCCGCACAGCCTCTACTTCGCCACTAACTCGCTCTGGCTCACAAAGAACGGCGGCAAGGACTGGACCACAGTCAGCCCCGACCTGAGCCGCGAAACCTATGAACTCCCCTCCACGCTCGATGCCTACAAAGACTCGCCCACGGCCAAGCCGATTCGTCGCGGCGTCATCTACTCACTCGGTCTCTCGCCGCTCGATGTCAACCGCATCTGGGCCGGCACCGACGACGGTCTCATCTGGACCACCACCGACGGAGGAGCCAACTGGACTAACGTCACGCCTCCCCAACTCAAGCCCTTCTGGAAAGTCTTCAACATGGACGCCGGACACTTCGACGCCCTTACCGACTACGCCGCAATCAACACGATGCGGCTCGACGACATGCGCGCTCACCTCTTCCGCACCCACGACGGCGGCAAGACCTGGACCGAGATCAACAACGGCATTCCCGATGGTTCCGCGACCAGCACCATCCGTGAGGATCCCAAGCGCAAGGGCCTCCTCTACGCTGGCACCGAAACCCAGGTCTATGTCTCCTTCGACGACGGCGATCACTGGGAGTCGCTGCGGTTGAACATGCCCGCAGCCTCGATCCGTGACCTCGCCATCAAGGACGACGACCTCATTGCCGGAACCCATGGCCGCGGCTTCATGATCCTCGATAACGTAACGCCGCTGCGCCAGATCTCGGCCACGCTCGAGAAGCAAAACGTTGCCCTCTACACCCCCGCGACAGCGCTCCGCATTCGCAACGACATGAACCCACCCACTCCATGGCCGCCCGAGATGGCCACCGGAGATAACCCTCCTGACGGCGCCATGATCGACTACTACCTCGGTCCGAAATTCTCCGGCCCGGTCACGCTGCAGGTGCTCGACAGCAAGGGCGAAATTATCACCGAGTTCAAGAGCACAGACCCCGTGCCTCCGCTCGATCCCCGCTACCCAGACCCCACGCTCTGGGCCCGTGCGCCGAGAACCCTCTCATCCGAACCCGGCCAGCATCGCTTCCTCTGGGACATGCGCTATCCCGACGTACCCGGCATGTCCACCGGCCCCGACGACAGTGCGGCCGTGCCGCACAACACGCCGTCCATTTCCTCGTCGCCCTGGGTGATGCCTGGCGCCTACACCGTGCGTCTCATCGCCGCAGGTGAGGCCCTCAGAAAGCCTCTGACGATCTTGATGGATCCTCGAGTAAAGACTTCTCACGCTCATCTGGAACAACAATTCGCAATCTCCAAAACGATGTATGACGAGATGCTCGAGGCGACCCGGGCCATTCATGAAGTCACCGTGCTGCGCGATCAAATCAGCTCCGGCAAGGTCAAGGTTCCAGCCGACGCAGCAGCCAGTCTCGAGTCGAAGTTCGAGAAGATTGCCGGCCGCGAGCGGGGCGAGGGCGAACGCCGCGGCGGCCCCGCTGGCCCGCCAACCCTGGGTTCCATCCGCACCCAGCTCGCGCGTCTCGAGCACTCAATCCAGAGCGCCGATGCAGCACCCACAACCGCCGAAGTCAACGCCTGTCAGGAGACGGCCAAGCCCCTCCAGGGTCTGCTCGACGAATGGGAAGCAGTCAAGAGGACCGACCTGAAGGCTATCAACGACGAGCTGCGCAAGCGCGATCTACCCCAACTCAGCATCGACACTCGCATCATCGATCACAATGTCGAGGACCAGATCGAGTACGGCGACGACGACTAGAACCGAGCCCGCAACCTACAGCGTCTTTCCCATCCTTCAGAAGCTAACGCGCACGCCCACCTGTGCCGCAAAAGGAATCCCTACAGTCGTGCCGGGACCGAAGAAATCTCCCAGCGCCCCTCCCGGCACGCGCAGTTGATTCGGACTCGCGATCGGCGCCGTCGCACTGCAATCAGAATTGCTACACACATCGGAAACGTCTCCTGCAGCGGCCTCGGCAGACGGCACCGGAAGGGTCGCAATGTTCGTCACATAATTTGCGCCAGGGTTATTCCGGTTGAACAAGTTGAAGAACTCTATGAACGGATCTACGCGCCATCGCTCGCCAAACTTCATCGTCCGGCTCGCTCTCAGATCCGTCTGGATGTAAGCCGTTCCTCGGAACTGATCCAACGCCGTAGCAACTCCGTCGATAGAGATTCGCCCTCGATTGTCCGCCGTCGTAATCGTGAAAGGCCGCGCACTCTCAGCTTGCGACAGCCCGCTCACATCCACCCCGCCGGGCCAATGCAACGTACCCGCGAGCACGGCGCGCTGCCGCACATCCTCGCCCGAGGGGCCATAGTCCCCCGGCCCGAACGCATCCAGCGGATTGCACACGCCGTTCACATAATCGAACAGCTCGCCGAGCATGCACCCCCACGTCTGCGCCTTCGATAACGTGTAGTTCGCCACCAAATCCAATCGCCGCTTCACATCCCCCTGCACATGGATCAGCAGACCGTTGTAACTCGACCGATTGTCCGAATGAAAGACGTTCACATCCGGCACAACGCCAGCCTGCTGCGCGTCGCCCACCGGAAGCAACGACGTAAACAAATTCGTCCCGCCCACATAGCTGTACGCGCGATACGCATGGTTGCCCTGTTCGTGAACATAGTCCGCACTCACCGACCAGTCCGCATTGAAAGCATGCTGCGCGCCTCCTGAAACATGAATCGCATACGGTGTCCGATAATGCGGATCGATCAGATTCGCAACTCCGCCCGAAGAGTCGCCGGAAATACAACCAGCATTCTCTTCTCCGCCTGGATTTGTCACTGGATCTACGCAAGGCCCGGGCGCAGCGTTGACAGCTTGGAACGCGGTCCCCCACCCCACCTGCGCAAGGTCGTTGTAGTACAGACCAAAGCCCCCGCGAAGCACCGTCATTCCCTTCTTCCCCGGCGCATACGCCAAGCCAATCCGCGGCGCAAACTGCTTGCGATCATCCTTCGGCGCGCCAACGACAAGAGGAATCCGCAACGCGGCCAACGTGATATACCCTGGATTCTCTTTCTGCGTTCGCCCCGCCGCGTTGAAGAAGCCAGCACTTGTGGAATACCGCAATCCATAGTTCAACGTAAGCCCGTCCGCCAATCGCAACGAATCCTGCGCATAAAATGCCAGTCGCTGAATGTTCTGCGAGAACCCTCCGCCAAGATTCGATGTCGTCGCCCCCGCACTCAAGTCGGACGCGAACTGCGCCGTGTTGCCGACGTAGTACGTGGGGTTTTGCGGAAGCTGATAGAGCGTCTCCGTATTCCCCGGAAACGCGCCTCCCAGCACCGGCTCATGAATCAAATTCATGCCAGCCTTGAAGGCATGACGCCCATGATCTTGGCTCAGGTCATATCGAAATTGATATTTCTGCTGATTACGCAGCGATGGGAAAAACGTAATCGGTGTTGCGAATTGATTGTCGCCAAACGTCTCAAACCCGGACACCGTCAGCGATGTCGAGCTGAACGGAAATGCGAGCGCGAAGCCCAGGTTCGAGTTGCGCGTCTGCGTCAAATGCAGACCGCTCGCACTGAAGATAAACTTCCCCAGCAGGGTCGGCGTAAACGCAAACTGATTTCCAACCACCAGGCTCAGATAGTTGTTGTGCGTCAGCAGTCCAGTGGAGGGCAACGTGCCCTGCTGCACCAAGCTGTTATGCGTCGTGTAGCCATCGATCGAGCCGCGTGCATACCACTGGGAATCAGTTGACGGTGACCAATCCAGCCGCTCCGATCCAAAATAATCGCGAAACGGTATCGGCACATTCGCGGGCACAGCGATGGAGTCGACTCCCGGAATCAAGCCGTCCGCTGCCAGCGAAGCCAGGGCGTCAAACTGCGTGAGACTCGCCGGGCTATAAGCGATGCTTGCGTCCTCGTGCACGCCTTCAAACGCCGTGAACGACCACAAGGCACCCCTACGAATCGGCCCACCCAAAGTCCCAACATAGTCCTGCCTTGCAAACGGCTGCTTCGGATTCGGCGCCGGGTTTTCGATTGGATAGCGTGCATCCAGCGCTGCCGCACGCTCATAAAATGCGCCCCCGCCATGCCAAACGTTCGTTCCTCTCTTGGTCGTCACCATCACGGACCCGGCGGTCGTGCCTCCAGTGTCGGCGTCCTCCTGCGAGGTGCGAATGGCGAACCCCTGAATAGAGTCCGGAGAAAAGTTCTGAAGGAACCCTCCAATGTAGTCGTCGGAGTTATCTGCGCCATCGACAGAAAGTTCGTTGTTTAATCCCGAACTCCCCCCCGTTGAGACGGCCGTGATTCGTGCCTTGGTCGGATCCGACGGCTCCACTGGCTCCGTCCCCGGAGCAAGATACGCGATGTTCGCGAAGCTGCGTTCGGGTAGAGGAAGCACCCCCAGATCCTGACTGGTCACTACACTCTGACGCACACTGCTCGCAAGATCAAGAGGTTGTGTCGTGATCGAAGAACCGTCGCCCTGCACCGTAACCGACTGTCGCGCAGCTGACGGTTTCATCTTCACTGTAATATCGCTGATCGTTCCGATAGCGATCGTGACGTCAGCTGAAGCCTCAACAAATCCCGGCGCCGCGACCCTCACCTCGTAAACGCCAGGAGCAAGGTCATCGATGCGAAACTCGCCTTGGACATTGCGGAACACGCTATGCCCGAATTCCGCTCCCAACGGTCGAACCGTAATTTTCGCCGAAGCAATGCGTGCGCCAGTAGAGTCCTGCACGGTTGCGCGTAGTGTTCCACTAGGACTCTGCGCACCCAGCACAGCCACCAGAAGAACGAAAGAGAGTCCCAGAATCGAAACCTTCAGTTTGTTCACCTAAGTCTCCACCTAACCGGATAAAGTTCAGCTCGTGTCTGTGGGCCAAAGGTAACACTAATTCGGCGGAGACGGAACTCAACGCGTCCGGTGTTAGGAACCATCGACAGGTGCCCTACCGACGATCCGTTGTTGCCGAGAAAAGATCCTGCGATATCTCCAAATCCAAACAGGAGGACGAGTGCCTAAACCGGGAAATTCTCTTTCGAGAGACATGGCTAGGCTCGACAGCAGAAAGTGCTGGAGGACTCACGAACAAACCTAAGAGATGAGCAAGCTACACGAACAACATTGGCTGGCGCAATGCAGCGGTCAGTCCGCTGTCTCGTCAGGCTCCCCTGTCGGAAACCTGTTTGCGTTTCCTGCAAGGGGACGTCCAACCAATCGCCGGATCATCCACCCAAGATGTAATTTAACTTTCCCTGGCCCGCAACGGCGATGAGTCTCAACCGGACTCTTACTGGGCCCGGCAACATCCTTCAGGGGAATTCTCATCATGAGCGGTTGCATCGCCAGTTTCTGAATAAAGCGTCTGCCTGCCCTCTAGAGTTGTTGGCCTGCTGGCGACACGTGCAAACCGGCCGCTAGCAATGCGCAGCCGTGGATGGAAAATCTACCCGGAATAACTGTTGCAAAAGAGTCCTTCCACAGAAGATAATTCACATCGCCCGAGTGGAGCGCGGTTGGTCATTCCTAAGAAACGACCCTCCCCGGGTGTTGTATCCACACAGTTTCTTTGAACCTGGGTATCCCTTACCAACACGAATTCACAATTTAACTTGGAACCTGAGGAGGTCCCTATGTCTAGCTACTTTGTCGGCAGAACCACCACCTGCAATCTCCGTCGGTTTCTTGCCGGCGTGGCCGGGCTTGCGATGACAGGCCTGGTCCTTTCTGCTTCAGCCGCAACACTCTGCGTAAAGTCTGGCGGCCATGGCTGCAGCTCCACGATCGGCGCAGCGGTCTCGGCGGCGTCACCCGGCGATGTCATTCAGGTCTGGCCGGGGGTTTACAAGGAGCAGGTGATCATCGCGAAGTCTCTTTCGCTGATTTCCGTGTGGCCGCATGGTGCCATCATCGATGCCGCCCATCTCGCCAATGGGATCTGGATCGACGGCATGAGCGCAGCGCCAAATCCTGGCGTGGCCAACGTAGTGATCTCCGGGTTCACTGTCCGCAATGCCAACTTCGAGGGCGTTCTTCTGACCAATGCGACCAACGTGACGTTGGTCGGCAATGACGTGAGGGACAATGACGAGGCTCTCGACAGCGCGAATGGCTCCTGCCTGGGGATTCCGGCCTTCGAGACCAGCGAGGGCCAGGACTGTGGCGAGGGCATACACCTCATGGCTGCGGATCATTCCACAATCCTGCGCAACGAGGTGGAGCATAACGCGGGCGGCATTCTCACCTCTGACGAAACCGGGCCCTCCGATCACAACCTGATCAGCGAGAATTTCGTCCATGACAACGTGTTCGATTGCGGGATCACGCTGGCTTCTCACGCACCTGCAGCCCTCACAGGAGCGCGGCTTTCCTTCGGTGTTTGGTATAACACCATCTCCCGCAATGCTTCCGTGCGCAACGGAACGCAGACGCCGGGCGCGGGAGTCGGCATCTTTGCACCATCGCCTGGCACTACCGACACGGGAAACGTGGTTATCGACAACGACATCCGGGATAACGGAGCCACCGGCGTCGCCATGCACAACCACGCCGCACCTCCTTTGGCTCCGCCCGTGAATCTCAATGACAACGTCATTGTTGGCAACCGGTTTTCAGGGAATGGTCCCGATAATCCGGGAGCTCCAACACCGGGTCCGACCGGCATCAACGTCTTCAGCATGGGCCCGATCACCGGTACAGTGGTCTCCCAAAACACCTTCGACAATGAAGCGATTGACGTTGCGTTCAGCGCCCCGGCCGGCCAGCTGAATGTCCACTTCAACGACTTCTCTGCGGGGCTCGGCATTGACAATATGGGCACCGGAATGGTGGATGCAACCGAAAACCGGTGGAACTGTCCAACCGGTCCGAACCATGCGCGCTGTGCAACCACCCAGGGATCGGGTGTTTCCTATACGCCTTGGCTGACGCGGCCATTTGAAGACGAGGACTCAAGAGGAGCGCTCCGGCTCGACTAACGGCAGCTCCATCGCGGTACCGGGAGCGCGGCAGATCCGTGCCACCGCTCCCGAACACCCTGGCACGGTGAATGCGGATTCAAGTTAGATGCGTTCATCCTTCAGACTGCATCCAGCCTGAGAGCTGAGGCCGTTCTCCGCTTCACCGCGTTGTTCCGATTTCATTTCGCACACCAGACCGTGCGGGTGAATCAAAGTGCAGACCGCGCTGACATAACGCTGTCCTACGTCCAGATCCTGTCATTCACGACCCCTGGAATACTGGTTTGGAGCACCAGGAGTTGGTGGAGGACTGCCAGCGACCTGCGTGCCACCGCCATGAGCGAGTCTCAGCGGCGCGGTAAGCGTGATGCCGGTCCCAGCTACTTCGGTGCCAGCAGCATAGGCCTTGGCCAGCGGTGCGATGACACTGATGCTGGCAGCGGGACCAAACCGTCGGATGGATGCGATCACTGCGGTTTCCGAATCTGTACCGCTACCGATCGCGATGGTCTGGCCTTCGCTGAACCCTGGTGCATTGGCGACGGGGATCACGGTCGCGCCCGCGCTGGTGTCGGACCGCACGGTCGTCGCGCCACCGGTGCCCACAGAAGCGATCACTGCGGTTTCGAACTCCTTGCCCGATCCAATCCGGATGGACTGGCCCGCGTCAAAGCCAGCCACGCCGGAGACTTTCAGGTTCGTTGCGCCGACGGCGGATGGAATCGGTAAAGCAACGACGGCCTGCAACAGAAAATCTGAACAGTTGCTATCGGTGTCGACGCCATCCGGAAAGCGGCCTGCGCTGATGTTCGTCGCTTCTACCGCGGAGGGTGGCCCGAAACCAGGGGTCGGTCCGGGAGCGGGTACAAAGCAGCCTCCGTGGCCTCCGCCGGAGGTCCCCTGATATCCCTCGGCGGCCCAGGGATCAACGAGGCCACCGTAGTTGAGGCTGTCGACAATCATTCCCCAGCCGTCGCGCAGCACCATGCTGCCTTCTCTCACGGGGATGATATGGCCGAACAAGGGACTATAGGTCGTCAGCTCGGGGCCTCCGAACCACTGGTCAGGGTCGGGCGATCCCTGGTAGCCCGCGGTCGTGACGTTGGCGTCGCGAAGAACCGAGTTGATGGCGTGGCTGTCGTTCAGGGCACGATCCAGTACGATGCCGGAGCCAAGCGCCTGAACAGGTTCATTGCTCGAGTGGGCAAAGGCAGTCGCCGGCTCAAAGCTGATTCCCGTTCCCCGATTGCTGAAGGGCATATTCGCCGCGTGGTTGAAGCGCAGCGGAGCGGCCACGTCGAGGCCCGTGCCCGGACTTACGACTCTCTCACCATCGATATGCGTACGCGCAAGGGCGGGAGTGAAGTCCATCTCCGCGCCGGTGCGACCAGCGCCTCCGACGTGAGAAATTGTGACGGTCTCCTGGTTTGCGGGCGTCCCGATGGTTAGCTTCTTGCCCACCGCAAAATCCGCTACGTTTCGAACTTTGATACGTGTCGCACCCACGCTGGCATCGGCTGAGAGGTTCGTGACGGGTGCGCGCTTTCCTACTTTCGTGACCGTCACCGTTTCAATGCCGTGGCCGGTGCTATCGATATCCAGCCGGATCTTGTCACCGACCGAGATGTCGTCAACGGAAGTCACCTTGATGTTGGTTGCGCCGGAGGGTGCGTCCACCGCCAGGTAGGCCTGCGTTCCCGGCTTGCCTACCGAAGTCACCGTGGCCACCTCGTACTGCTCCCGATCCCGTCCCACAAACGGGTACGTGGCGCCATAGCCGAGGGCGATCTTTTCGCCCACCTTGAAGCCGGCCACGCTCTCGACGGGTACGTTGGTTGAGCCGGCAGGAATGGTGATCACCGGGCCGTCGGGAAGCGGCTGCCACAACGTCGTATGGTTGTTCGCCGCAGTACCGAGCTTTACGATCTTGCGCTTCTCCAGTTTTGAACCGGTATCAATGTTGATCGTATCGCCGATAGCCATCCCGGTCGTGTCCCTGACATGGAGGGTGCTATCACCTTTGCGCGCTGGAACGGCCAGCCCGGAGTTCGAGAGCCCGAGCAGATAGAAGTGATGCGGCCCAAGCTTTGTCCCGGCCGGGATTTTCACCGCCGAGAAGATGGCCTGTTGGGCAGGGCGCTCAGTCAGGGTCCAGCTCGAGAGGTCAACAGGACTGCTGCCTGCGTTATAGAGCTCGATGAAGGAATTGGTCGCGGAGGGACCGCTGCTGATGCGGAACTCGTTGATCTTCACCGGGCTGACGTTGCGCACTTTCTCTGTTGCTGTCTCGGAGTGTTCAGGCTTGTCGGCCGTGTTCGCCCAGGAGGCCGTCGCGACCATGTCGCCGTTGAACGGAGTCGGCCCCGAAGTGATTTTGAACGTTGCGCTCACGCTCGCACCCGGTTCAATCGTGTCGGGTATCGACTTCGAAGGGTCAGTACCGCCAGCAGCTACGACGCGCCACCCCGTGCTTGGTGGAATGACACTCAGCTTGACGCCCGCGACGGGAGCGCCAGTGGTATTCGTGAACGTCGCCGTCGTCTCCTGAGATGATTCGGGAGAAAACGTCTGGAGTCCCGGAGGCGTCGTCACGGCGGAGGCCGGAGCGATCCTCAGGCGAGGCACATCGTACCTGGCAGCGAGGACATTGGCCTGAACCAACTGGTCCGTCGCGTCCGTCGGGAAGGTGCCTGCGGCCGTCATTGCGCCTTCATAGAAGGTCCCCTGCGAGCCGTTGCTGTTGTCCCCGCCATTGCCTAGCAGGATGGCCCCCTGCTTGCGCATGGGGTCATAAGTAGCGTTGACGCGCGGTCCGTCGAACATGACGGACAGGGTGCCTTGCTGTGAGTTGCCGCCCATCGACGTCCAGTGGTGCGGTTCACCTTTGGCAATCGCCGTGACGAATCTCCAGGTAATGCTCGGCAGAGTGGGGCAGAGCTTGGATCCATCCGGGTTCACACATCCGACCAGGTTGTTCTCCTGGTCAGTCATGACCCACGGGCCGGGTCGATCGCCGTGATACCAGGGCAGGGTGTCACCGTAGAAAGCGGTCTCCATGGTGCCGTTGTCATCGTCGTGGCTATCTGTCTCAGCATTTCCGTAGTCGAAGCAGCAGCCTGAGTTGAAGTGCTTGCCGTTGATGACCCAGTATTGTCCCTCTGCCTGATCGTCAACGGCGGTACCCCTGGGATCATCGTTGCGAAGGCCCATGCCCGGTTCAATAAAAACACCATAGGCCTTATGGCCCATGATCGTAATTGGCGCCATGTCGGCTATTGGAAGATTGTTGAAACCGCCCATAGCCGGTCCACTAAATCCGCCGCGCGGAGGTTGAGTTAGATCATTGTGCCGGGGAGATTGATCGTAGACGATGGTGATCCAGCAATAGGTATTGGCGCAGAACCTGTCTTGCGCGTCGGCGTCGGCGTATCCACCCGCATCGGGCACGGGCGATCTCACTGGCTCAACGACTCCGATATCCAGCGTCTTCCCGTCTGACTGACGTAGAACCTGATACAGCGGACCCTTGTAGGCAGAGTACAGCGCGCGCGTGGTGCTATGGGCTGCAACACAGGAATCCCCTGCGGCGGCATAGATGTCACACGGGCCCTTCGGTCGAGTGGGTGTCGCACCTTGACCAGATACATCATGCTGCGCCATCACAAAGGTAACGCCGAAAAGGGCCACGGTGAACGACACGCAGAGACTCCATCTTGCTTTCATGCCTATTGACCTGCCTTGCTCGCACATTTTGTAGGATCGGGTTGGGACTGCCCCTTGGCTGAGACAGTCAGATGAGAGTCGGTTCGCCCTTCGCTGCCAATTGCTCGCCCGGCAAGATTACTCTATCCCATGCTGGGCGTGACCTATGGACCAGAGGCGAGCGCGGTTGGAGAGCAACCCGCGAAGGAATAGCCGGCTGGAATCGATCGATGCCCATGAGCGCCGGGGACGTGAAACGATGCCTTTCCTGGTTTCCACTTCAGCCTCGGACCCGTAGATCCCCGCAACTTTACCTCCAACTGCAATCGCGCCGGTCACGCTTCTGTGATCCGTGCCACGGTTTCAATCCCCGTGATGCTCCATCGCTCGCAGAGCATTGAGCCCCTTGATCGCCGCGACTTGAAGCTGGACGAAAAAACTGTGGCCGAGGATCATGAGCGTTCATCGGCAGTCCTTCGTTGAGCACAGATTTTCACTGAAGAACGGCATCACATGGTTCTGGAACCGGTCTGCAACGGCGCTGGTATGGGTGCCGTGGTAGATCTCGAAACTGTTCTTAATACCGTAGCTGTCGAGGATTGCGTGCAGCTTCTGCGTGTCGAAGCGCAGACCATCCTGGTCACCCACATCCATTGCGATCGCGCGATACTGTCGTAGGTTGTCGATGTACTGGTCGACGAAGGCCAGCGGCGCATTGGCCGTCCACTTCGCCAGAATATCGGGCTGCGGGACACCGTCCTTTACGGGCAGATCGAAGTACAACGGAGGATTCTTCGGGTCAGGCGACCAGGCGGCGGCCGTTGCCAGCTGCGCGCGCTCGAAGAACGACCAATTCGTAGCATCCGCCGGCGACTTCATCGCTGCAACCTCTCCTTCAAACTTCTTCTCCGCCTCTTCGAACTTCTGCGCGTCAGCGCCCGCCGGTGGTCCCGGGAGTCGCGGCGACATGCAGCACGGGCTCATGATGTACAGGCTGCCGAAGACATCCGGATACTTCATTCCGATCCGGCTTGCCCCATACCCACCCATCGAATGCCCAACCAACCCACGGCTCCTGCGGTCCGGGATCGTCCGATAGTGCGCATCGATATAGGCAACGACGTCGTGGGCAGTGAATTTCTCGAAGTCGCCTGTGGTCTCGGAGCTCGAATACATCGACCCTCCATATGCGGTCTTCGAGTCCGGCAGCACAACGATCATCTCCTTCGCTCCCTGCGCAAACGCACCCTCAATCGTCTGCGGCACATGAATCTCGTGCGTCCACTGCTCAGCACCAATCGAATAACCGTGCAGAGCGTACACCACCGGGTAGCGACGATGTTTGTCCTGCAGGTAGCTCGGTGGCAGAAGGACGATGACGTCGCGGTCCACCGCCTCACCTTCGAGGTTGCCCTCGAGCGACGCTCCGTGAATCTTGATGTGTTCCACCGTCACTGGCCTTGCTCCGGGAATCACCGCAGGCACCAGGGTCTGCACCTGGGCCGCGATCGGCAGCGTCGTGGCCACACAGAAGCTCAGCGTAATCAGGACGGACAATTTAATCGTCTTCATCGGTTTCCTCCCTCAAACTCTCTCTACGGTGCCGCTGCAAACCGGTAAATGCTAATGCTGATCGGCCTCGATATCCCTGTACAAGAAAACTAGGTCCTTCAAAACCTGCACTAGACTAACAATCCAACTGGTGCAAAAGATCGGGCACGCGAACCCATCGGCCCTCCCGCATCAGGATACCGCCAACGTCCAAGCCCGTCAGCTGCGCCGCCGCAGAGCGCAGCCCAGCAGCAACTCCAAAATCGCGTAGCCCCGCCTCCCTTTGATTTTGCAGCGGTCATAGGCTGTGAAGAGATCCTTGGCCTGCTCCCGCGTGAGCCGGTTCCCAACCCTGGTTCCCTTCTGCGAGAGGTTGGATATATGTCTGATAGAAATACATCGCCGCCCTGAAGTATTAATGAATGGGATCAAGAGCACATTGGGCGGTGATCAGAAGAAGGTATCGACGATATCAACGACATCGTACTGGGTGTTCAGCACGGGTAACGTGCGCCACTTGTCGAAGGTAAGACAGGGGTGCGAGATGTCGAAACCGATCATATCCCCTACGCGAAGGTCGTCCTGTGTGGCAATTTGCAGGTAAGTGTGCTGATCCATCATTTTTGTAACGACCCAGTGTTGGGGAGCAGCGCGCGGGGCGACATCGCCCGGCCTGAAACGAAGTGCGGGAACGGGCAGACCAGCATCGAAGGCAGCGTCGCGTTTGCCCATGGCGACGATCGCCTTCTCCGGCTCCGGCACCGATTGCACATACGCCCAGACTTGAAGCGCAGGCAGGAGACTTGAACTCATCTGCTGCGCGATCGGATTGCGTTCAAGAATCTTTGTCTGCGCCTCGCGATACGCGCCGATGTCGTGCGTCAGGTAGCAGCCTGGGCGAAGCACGATTTCAACGGAGTCGCCGAAGTTAGCGGCGGAGAAAACCTCGGCCACAACGTCGTACCATGCGGAGCCTGCGCCTGAAAGGAGGATGGGCTCGCGGTCGAAACGCTTGTCCGCAGCGAGTCTTCGCGTGACGGCCACTGCATGTTGCAGGAACGCGCGAATGGAGACTTCATTATCGAGGACGCCTTCGTACATCTCAACACCGCACAGCGCGATGGAATCGCTCCAGCGGGACAACGCGGCGAGAACAGACTGTAGTTGCGCCTCGTCGCGAACACCGGCGCGCCCACCCGTAACGCCCAATTCGAGCAACACACGAAGGCGCTGTCCGCGCTTCGAGTAAAACGCACCTAGCTGATCGATTTGCGCCGATGAATCGACGAGGCAGTAATATTCGAAGTCGGGATCGCACAGAAGACGCCCGATGATAGCCATGTTTTCTTTGCCGATGAGTTGGTTGGCCATCAGGACGCGGCGCACTCCGTGCGTGTAGGCAATCAGTGTCTGATGCGCAGTCGCAAGTGTTATGCCCCAGGCACCTGCTTGCAATTGCAGGTCAAACAATAGGGGAGCCATGGTGGTCTTGCCGTGGGGTGCGAGCTTGAGTCCATAGGCGGTGATGAATTGCTGCATCCAGTTGAGGTTATGCAGCAACCTGTCTTCATAGAGAACGGCTGACGGCAAGCTGAGATCCTCGCGCAGCAGGTTCCATCCGAGTTGAGCAACCTCGTCGTGCTGGATCGCTCGTTCCACAAATCCCAACCCCTTGTTAAGAGGAGAAATGGCGGCAGGAAGATGCTCCAGTGCAGGTCTTCGATGGCTCAAGATATTCCTCTCCAATCGGGGCGTGAGATAAGCCGTCGCGCTCTTGAAACCACACTATTTGGTTCATATATGCTTAGATATCTTATGTCCCGTTGTGACACTTTGATTCGGAATGCGAGCGTTCTGGATGGTAGCGGGGGCGACCCCGAAGTCTTGGATGTTGCGGTGCGAGACGGCCTCATTTGTGAGATCGGTACAGCCCTCGAGTACCACACGGAGATTGTAGTGGACGCAGAAGGACTGGCGCTGGCGCCCGGCTTTATCGATGTCCACACCCATGACGACATCGCCGTGATCAGAGCGCCCGCGATGCTGCCGAAGCTTTCGCAAGGTGTAACAACAGTCATTGTGGGTAACTGCGGCATCAGCGCCTCTCCGGTTCGGTTACACGGCGAACCTCCTGACCCGATGAACCTGCTCGGCGGCGCGGAGGATTTTCGCTATCCATCGTTTTCAGCATACAAAGGGGCGCTCATTGAGGCGCGGCCCGCGGTCAACGTAGCGGCGCTGATTGGGCATACAGCTCTGCGCAATAATCATATGGACCGCCTGGACCGCACGGCAACCGACGCAGAGATTGACGCGATGCGCTCGCAGTTGCAGGAGGCGCTCGACGGCGGAGCGCTGGGGCTAAGTTCCGGCCTGGCCTATCTCTCGGCCAATGCCGCGAGCACGGAAGAAGTGCTTGCACTGGTGCAGCCGCTGGCATCGGCGGGCGGGGTCTACACTACACATCTGCGCACTGAAACCGAGGCGATTCTCGACGCGATGAACGAAGCGTTCGAGATAGGCCGAATCGCTCACGTGCCGGTCATTGTCTCTCACCTGAAGTGCGCCGGCATCGCCAACTGGGGACGGAGCGGTGAGGTCTTGCAGGCGCTGGAGACGGTGCGCTCGACGCAGGACGCCGGCTGCGATTGCTATCCGTACGCAGCGGGATCGAGCACTCTTGATTTGCGGCAGGTGGATGAGCGCGTGAAGATTACGATTACGTGGAGCACATCGCATCCGGAGATTGCAGGACGATCGCTGGCGTGGATTGCCGCTGCGTGGAGTATGACGCAGATGGAAGCGGCTCGATGCGTGCAACCGGCCGGAGCTATTTATCACAGCATCTCCGAAGAGGATATGCGGCGGATTCTGCAGCACCCGGCAACGATGATCGGCTCGGATGGTTTGCCGAATGACTCTTTGCCGCACCCTCGTTTGTGGGGAACATTTCCTCGCGTGCTGGGCCGCTATAGCCGGGAGGAGAAGCTGTTTTCGCTCGCCGAGGCGGTACACAAGATGACGGAGATGCCGGCTCAACGATTCGGGCTTGCGGGGCGCGGCCTGATCCGCGAAGGATATTTCGCTGATCTGACGTTGTTCGATCCAGCGAAGATCATGGACACGGCCACGTACGCCGATCCTGTGCGAACGGCGGAGGGCATTGAGCGGGTGTGGGTGAACGGCGTTCTCTCCTACACGGCACGGGGAGCAACGCAGGAACGCGCGGGTCGCTTTGTGCCTCGCGGCAGGACCCCATGGATGCAGTAATTCGAGAGCGGAGGGAATAGGGTGAGCATCAAGCGATATGGCGTGGAAGGTGGCAAGGGAACGGGTGGACTGCATCTTCCCTTTGCTCGAGCGGTGGAGGCCGATGGCTGGCTGTTTGTCTCGGGCCAGGTGCCGATGGTCGATGGCGCGGTGATCGAGTGCAACATCGTCGCGCAATCGCACCAGGCGATTCGCAATCTGTTTTCGATTCTGACAGAAGCTGGGTATGGCCCCGAGCATGTGGTGCGGTGCGGCGTGTGGCTGGATGATCCTCGCGACTTCCCTGCTTTCAATCTGGTCTTCAAGGAATATTTTGGCGAGCATCCTCCAGCCCGTGCGTGTGTCGTGTCGAGTATGGTGGTGGATTGCAAAGTAGAGATCGATTGTGTGGCCTGGAAGAATCCGCGCGCTTGATGCGTTTCATGTTCGTTCGGCACTTCTACCTTTTCGAAGGCTACGGCTGGATACGACGGGCCATCGGCCCTCTGATGATGGCCTCCAGCGCAATCGATAACTTGGGCTACACTCTGGACCGTTCATCTACCCGTTTGTGGAAACGAGTGGCTCAATTTGAGGGATCGTTGGACCTAGCTACCCTAGACGATGACGACTCGCACGCCCTGATTTTGAAAACTCTCCACGACTGAGGGATCCGCACCGTCGTCCGTGATGATCGTGTGGATCTGGCTGGACGAGCACACCTGCGTCGTGCTGATCATCCCCAACTTACTTGAGTCTGCGACCGCGACCACCTGTCTCGCATGCTTCACCATCTGATTCAGAATCAGCGCTTCATCGGACTCAATGACCGTCAGCCCATATTCAGGATGGATTCCGCACGCCCCCATAAAAACCTTCTCAAAGAACAGCCGTTGCAGCGACTCAAACGCTGTTGCACCGACCATCGAGAAGGAGCCGGGCCAGCGGACGGCTCCTCCGGTAAGAGTGATCTTCATGTTGGGGAGGCGGGACAACTCCATCCCGATATTGACGGCGCTGGTCACAATGTGAATGCCCTCGCGATGGCGGAGGCTTCGGGCAACCTGGGTGGTGGTGGTGCCGGGCGAGAGGGCGATCGTCTCTCCGTCCAGGACCATGGCGGCCGCGGCCAGGGCGATGCGTCGCTTTTCGTCTGCAAAACGCTCCTCGCGGAGGGGAAATGCAGCGTCAAACCGGAAGGGCTCATAGCCGAGTTTGCCGGCGACCTCGGCACTGCCATGCTTGCGGTTGACGAGCCCACGCTGCTCGAGCTTGATGAGGTCGCGACGGACGCTCGCGGTGGAGGTACCGACAGCCTCGGCTAGCTCCTCCATGCTGCTCTCGCCCTTTTGCAGCAGCAGATGGAGTATGCGCTTGGCGCGATCCTGTTTGGTTGATGTCATGCGGTTCTCTCCAATGGGCCCACCGCCATGCTACGTCACTCGCGGCTGGGGATCGGTGGGATATCTTCAAAAAGATTGCAGATTTATGATGTATTTGGAGAAGATGTTGCTGATTTCTGAATATTTTATTGACATTTTGTTCATAAGCTTTATAGACTCGGAAGCTGATCCATTACCCGACCGCAGCTTCCGATCCAGGCAGGTTTTCCCCATTTCCTTGGTTCTCGGATCTTGCGCAGTTCTCTACTCTGCATTTCCAGGAGCGTTCGACGATGAATTTCAAGAAGATCCCCCTCACCGCCTCTTTGTGCCTCGTAGCGATGGCTGCATGCCTTTCCTCGGGGCGTGCACTTGCACAGACAGTGACGGGGTCCGTCACGGGTGAGGTCACCGACACAACGGGTGCGGTAATTCCGAAGGCGACGGTTGTGGCGGAAAACGTCGACACCGGGGTGAAGACGACCACTACCACGAACGGTACCGGCGTCTATACCATCCGCTTCCTGCCGATCGGCAAGTACAAGGTCTCGGTTGACGCGCAGGGCTTTTCCAGGCAGACCTTCTCTGTCTTTTCCCTGGAGATCGACCAGTCGGTCAAGCTGAATGCGCTACTCACCGTGGGCGCTACAACGTCGGTTGAAGTCGACAGCTCGGAGGCGGCTATCTTGAACACCACCGACGCTACCCTTGGCACGACCTTTACGGCAAACACGATCGCCAATCTGCCTCTTAACGGGCTCGACTTCTCGGCGGTGACGCTCTATCTTCCGGGTTCGGTCGACACAGGGGGCACGTCGGGAACCACCAGCATCGAGCGCAGCACCTACTGGACGGACACGCCGAACATGAACGGCAACCGCGCCCAGGCGAACAACTACACTCTCGACGGCATCGACATGAACGAGACCTTCAACAATTTGATCGCGTACAGCCCCGCGCCCGAGTCGTTGCAGGAGGTCAGGGTACTCACGGCCAACTCGCCTGCCGACTTCGGGAACGTTAATGGCGGTGGAGTCGTTAGCGTCCTCAAGAGCGGAACGAATAAATTCCACGGCTCGGCATACGCCTACGACCAGAACCAGAAATTCAATGCCAACAGCTTTGCGAACAACAACTCCGGCAACCCGAAGGGAAGCTTCTCTCAGGCGCAGTTCGGCGGCACCCTCGGCGGACCGATCCTCAAGGACAAGCTCTTCTTCTTCGTCGACTATCTCGGTTCGCGCTTCCATAACGGCGGCTCGACGACAGCGTCGGTCCTGACGCAGGCGATGCGCAATGGCGACTTCTCCGTCCTGCTGCAACAGCCGACGCCGATCCAGCTCTACGATTCTGAAAACAACTTTGCGCCTTACGTCGGCAATTTGAATGTTCCGATCCTGAACCCTGTAGCCAAGTTCCTCGTCGCCAACCCGCAGTTCTATCCGCTACCGAACGCCACACCGACCGACGGCATCGCGGCCAATAACCTGATAGGCAGCTTCCGCCACTATGCAGCCAACAACCAGGGTGATGTGAAGCTCGAATACGCTCCCGGCGCCAAGGACCGCATCACCGCGTTCTACGCCATGTCCACCGCCGATGACGGCCAGACCGCGCTGCTGGCCATCTCGTTCCCCGGCACCAATCTCTTCCCCACCAAGATCGTCGGTTCCAACTGGGTACACACCTTCTCACCGGCCATCATCAACTCCGCGCGACTCGGTTTCACACGCGTCACATGGAATCAGGGGCTGCCCGGCGATCCGTCCGGTCAGTTCGGCCTCGGGGGCGATGCCAAGGTCGGCATTCCGTTTGGGGTGCAGAAGTATGTCGGCTTCGCGAATCAGGGTATCGGTGGAGGCTTCAGCAGCGTCGGCACGCCTGCCTTTGACGGCGGCTTCACCGATAACACTTACAGCTACATCGATAACCTTACCTGGCAGCGCGGCAAGCACCTGCTGAGCATGGGAGTCGAAGCCATCCGGTACCAGAATAACTATCCCACCAGCAACAACGATGGTTTTCTGGGCACGCTGAATTACAGCGGAAACTTCACCAGCAACCCCAATCCAAACGTTACCAACGGCCCTGGCTACTCTGCAGCTGACTTCGTTCTGGATCGCGTCTCTGCGGCCAACGTTACGCTTAACAGCATCAACGTTGGACAGCGCCAGTGGCGTGATGCCGGTTTCTTTGAGGACGATTTCAAAGCCACCTCGAAGCTCACGCTGAACTTCGGCATTCGCTATGAGTACGACGAGCCGTGGATTGAGCAGAACAACAAGACCGGCAATGTCGATCTCGCTACCGGCCAGCCCATCTACGCAGGCAGCGTTCCCACGGGTGCTCCAGCCGGATCGGGCGTCTGCAAGAACCTCGGCTGCTACCAGCCGAATTATCATCAGATCATGCCACGCCTCGGGTTCGCGTATCAGGTAAATACGCGACTGGTGGTGCGCGGCGGCTACGGCGCAACGAGCTTCTATGAGGGCAACTCGTCCAACCAGCGTCTCACTGGAGCTCCACCCTTCCTCCAGGCGGTCAACATCCAAACGCAGAGCCCCACGGTAACCTCGGGCGGCACTCCGCGCACTGTTGAGGACGGCTTCAGCTTCACGGACCCGAACGACCTTAGCCTGTCGGGTTCCTTCTCCACCTATCCGCAGAACATCCAGCCCGCCTATGTGCAGGAGTTCAACCTGACGACTGAGTACGCGCTGACGAATACGCTCTCGCTGCAGGTCGGCTACATTGGCGAGTCCGGTCAGCACATTGAGGACTACGGCAATGTGAACCAATGGAAGGTGCCGAACGATCCGACTTCCGCTCCCTACTACAGCAACCCCAACTTCGGCAGTGGCGGCCTGCTCGTCACGGAATCCCGCGCGATGATGAACTTCAACGCGCTCGAATCGACGCTGCGCCAGCGCCTGCACAACGGTCTTGAGTTCACGCTCAACTACACCTACAGCAAGGCGATGACCAACAGCCTTGGCAACTACTCCCTTGATGTGAACGGCTACAGCGGAGCGTTCCAGAACTACTATGACAGCGCCGCGGACTACGGGCCTGCGGGTTATGACGTTACGCACAACATCTCAGGCACCGGCGTCTACGCTCTTCCCTTTGGCAGCGGCAAGGAGTTTTTGAAAGGAGCGAATCGGATGGTCGACGAGATCGTCGGCGGCTGGAAGCTCTCTACCGCAGGGGTGTACTACTCCGGCTTTCCTGAAACCCTGACCGGTGGAGGAAGCAATACGAACAGCTATGGCAACGAGCGCGCCAACGAGTACTTCCCGCTTCGCATCGTGAACCGCAGCAAGGAGCACTGGTTCGGCACTGATCCTTCGGCAACGCCCTGCACCACCGCGGGAGCCGCGATCAACGCACTGGGCGCCGCGTGCGCGTATGGCGTACCTGCCAGCAACACCTTCGGTACCTCGCGCAACGGCGCGGTCCGTGGGCCTGGCTACCTCAATGTCGATCTCTCCGCCTTCAAGGAGTTCCGCACCTATAAGGACCAGGCCTTCAGCTTCCGGTTCGACGCGTTCAACGCGTTCAATATCGTTAGCTACGGCAACCCGGATACAGGGATTCAGGACACTGGCTTCGGGCAGATCGTCCAACAGAACAGCATCCGCTCTACAGAGCGGCGCATGCAGTTCTCTCTCAAGTACGCCTTCTAACCTGCGTCAACGACAGGCAGGGGATGATCCACGTCCCCTGCCTTGAAATTCACACTTCTGTGCACCGTCTCCAGAACTAATATTTCTGCCTCCACGAGCCTGCGTAATACGTTGGATTTTTGGATTCCGAGCAATCGAATGCGCAAGATGATATTTGAACTCTGTGCCGAAACCATCGAAGCCTGCCATGTGGCACGCGATGGCGGAGCCCACCGCATCGAACTCTGTTCCGGCCTGAGCGAGGGCGGCCTCACGCCGAGCCATGGGTTGATCCACGCTGCCGTCGAACGCAGCGGCCTTCCGATTCACGTGCTGGTGCGACCTCGTGGTGGAGACTTCTTGTACTCTGCGGCTGAAGTCGACGTGATGCGCGAGGACATCCTTCATATCAAGCATCTCGGCGCAACCGGCGTCGTTCTGGGGGTGCTTCGTCCCGATGGCACCGTCGACATCGAAGGGACCCGCGAACTTGTTGAGCTTGCGCGTCCCATGAAGGTCACGTTCCATCGTGCGGTCGATGCTACACACTCGCTCCCGCAGGCGCTCGAAGACGTCATCGCTACCGGCGCAGACCGCGTCCTCACCTCCGGCGGAGAGCGTGACGTTGTCGCCGGATCATCGTCGCTCGGCAAATTAGTCATCCAGGCCGGCAACCGCATCGAGGTTGCGGTCGGGGGCGGCCTTCGGCTGAAAAACGCTGCATCGCTGGCTCGCCTCACGGGCGCCTTGCACTTCCACGGCTCTCTCCGCCGCCGCGTGACTACGCCGCGCACCGCGCTTGGAGCGACTGGTGAGAGCGTCACCGCTGGGGGCTACTATGTCGTCGATGCAGAGGCCGTCCGCACCATCATCCACCGTCTCGAGAACGCTTAGGGGGAACCCTTCGGAGCCGGCTATTTACTTCGCCAGATGTCTTTCACCGACGCTCTGCCACGCGTTCCGACGCCCGTTCATCTCTTCACGGTGCCCGACCCTGAAGCTCACATGGACCGGGCCGCAAGGCTCCGGCGGCAGCGGCCGTCAGGTGGCTGAAATCTGGATCCTTCCTCAGCCCATGCACCCGTCATAGCGTTATAACTAATCAATCCACACTGGAGATCCTCATGGCCATTGGAACCACAGCCGACGCATCCGCCGCCGTTCAAGACGAAGGCTCACGACGCTACATCCTCCCCATGGTTCTTATGGTGTCGCTGTACTTCAGCATCGGATTCATCACCGCTCTGAATGACATCCTCGTGCCACACTTCAAGGACCTCTTCCACCTCACCAATACGCTGGCACTGCTGGTTCAATTTTGCTTCTTCGGAGCATACTTTGTGATGTCGCTGCCGTGCGGCTGGATCGTCGGGCGCATGGGGTACAAACCGAGCATCATCACTGCTCTATGTGTGATGGCCGCCGGTCTATTCCTCTTCGTGCCGGCTTCGATCGCCATCTCGTATCCGCTGTTTCTCTTCGCGCTGTTTGTCGTTGGCAGTGGTCTCGCGTTGCTGCAGGTTGCCGTCAACCCCTACGTCAGCGTCCTCGGCGCACCGGATACCGCTGCGTGGCGCATCAACCTGTGCGGCATCTTTAACTCTTCGGCCACCACCATTGCTCCTCGGGTCGGGGCAATTTTCATCTTCATCGCTGCTGGAGCCAGCAGCGCTCAGTTAGCCCACTCAGTGCGTATGCCCTACGTCATTCTTGGGTGTTTCGCGTTGCTGGTCGCCCTGGTCACTGCGTTCGTTCCGCTTCCCAGGCTGATCGAGACTGCCCCCCATGACAAGCTCACGAAACACGACGGCAGCGCCTGGAACTTCTCGCACCTTCGGTTCGGTGCACTCGCCATCTTCTCGTCCGTCGGCTCCGAGGTCGCGATCGGGAGCATCCTGATCACCTTCCTCGGGCAGCCTTCGATGGGCGGGTACACGCACGCCGCCGCAGCCACCTTCGTCTCCTTCTACTGGGGAGGAGCGATGGCCGGACGCATCATCGGCTCCGTTGCGCTGCTGAAGGTCAAGGCTCAACATGCACTGCGTGCCGTCACAAGCGTCGCCGCGCTGATGGTCCTGATCACCATCTTCGGGCAAGGCTCCGTTGCGAAGTGGGCAATCGTGAGCTGCGGCCTCTTCAACTCTGTGATGTGGCCGTGCATCTTCCCGCTTGCCGTCAAGGGGCTCGGGAAGTTCACCAGCCAAGGCTCGGGGATCCTCATTACGATGGTGGTTGGCGGCGCTGTGGTGCCCGTGCTGCAGGGCTTCCTCGCGGACAAACTGGGCTACCAGACGAGCTTCATCGTGGTGCTGTTGTGCTATTGCTATCTGATCTTCTTCTCTTTGAGCGGATACAAGATCCGTCAGCCTCGCTTCCCTTCCCTTCCAGACTACGTTCCACCAATCGAAGCGATCTAGAGCGGATTCGTCGAGGGTGTGGCGAAGGGATGGATCGGGCGTTCAGCCCTCGGATGATGGCCTCCACAGCAAGAGATCGTTTGGTTTTGGCAATCCGCATCAGCAATGGATCAGTTGATCCGGGTCATCCACATCACCCGGCAGAAAAGGAACGGTCCCTCTTAGGCGAGAGGGACCGTTTGCTTTGCAGTTTGTGTTCTGAGCTACCGCTTCGCGGGAATCTCCGCCCAGATCGCCGGATCTTCCTCGCCCAGGATCCACGAACACACCCCTTCGATACCGTCCTTCTTCGCGAGGTCGTAGCGATCCATAAACGCGCGGTCGTTGGTGTAGAAGAACCACTCCCGCATGTCGTCGCGGGTGATGTAGAACCAGGGCGTATGCTCTTGCTCGTCCCATTGCGACTTGCCGCCGTAGGTATCTCGCAGGTAGATCGTATTGGAATACGAGATGTACTCCGAGGTGGAGTTCGGTGTCTTCTCCGTCTTGGCCAGGCCGGGATCGCCGGTGAACCAGTGGTAGCCGTAGACTGCAATCCCCAACGACAGCTTCTCTTTCGGCACGAACTGTAGAGCGTAGTCGAGGTTCTTCTTCGTCCAGACCCATCCGCCGACGGGGCCCGGAGTCGTCCAGTGAGTGTGCTGGTCGTAGGTCATCAGGCACAGAGTATCGACGGCCGCCTCCAGCGCCTTCAAGTCATACCCACCGCGCCACTCCTGGAAAATCCACGTCCCGAACGCCGTCTCGCCCGCGTGCCCCGGAGCATTCGGTACTACATCGATCTGGACCAGCAGATGCTGCTTGTGGAGCACGTCGGCCGTCTTCTTCACTAGCGCTGAGAGGCCGTCCTTGTCGGTCCACATCACGTCTTCGATATCGAGATTCACGCCGTCGTAGCCATTCTCCCTGCACTCCCGCACGAAGGACGAGTTCATCGCATCCTGCGCCTTCTCGTCACCGACCAGCGCATGAATCTTTACATGGTCGAAGATTGCAAACAGCGGAATGATCGTGATGTGCGCGTCGTGCGCGGCCTTCAATACCACGGGCTGCGGTTCGCCCGACACCAGACCGTCGCCATCGATCCGGTACCACGTCGGCGAGATCACATCGATCTTGTCCTTGTGCGCGAGAAAGGAGTCTACCGAGGCCTTCCCATTGCCCATCCAGAACTCAATCTTCTGCGCGTGCGCCGCCAAACTGCAAAGCAGCATCGCCGAACCAACACTCAACATCACAGCAGATTTCTTCACAGAACACCTCATGGTTAGAAGCCTATAGAAAAACAGCCGGACAGATTCCCTCTCTGGCTTGGTTGGGGGTTAAACAGCCGTTGTTAGTACTGGCACCTGGCCGAGAACTAGATCTACCTGGGCACCGACTTCACTCGTGTGATCTGTCCCAGGTTGCTGGGGTTGTCGAAGTGATTGCTGGAGTTTCAAAGGCTGGCCAGGTTGAACGCGTTGAACATGTCCGCGCGGAATCCACCTTCACGTCGAACTGACTGCTGTAGGTGCGGTTCTTGATGCCCCCTCGGTAGTTGTTCAGGATGGGGGAATATGACCTGCAAATCCAGGAGTGGCAGCGCCGAGGCGACCGGATCAATACCCTCATCGACACATGGCAGACCTCCAAGCAGCTGCCCACGCCCGAAGAGGCAGGCATTCCGCCACCGACCGCGCTGCAGAACTAAGCCAGAATCACCTCGATACCACGCGCGAGCAGTTCATCATGTACCTCGCGCGTTATATCCGTGTCCGTCACCAGTGTATGAATTGCAGAGATCGGACAGATGAGTGCCGGGCTGACATTACCGATCTTTTTTGAGTCCGCAACCACGATCACTTTCTTTGCGTTCCGCAGCATCGCCAAGGCGACCGCGGCCTCCTCCGACTCGAGCGTCGTGAGCCCACGCTCCAGATCAAATCCCGTCACACTGATAAACGCCTTATCGAAGTAGACATCTCTGAGAAAGTTCAATGCGGGCTGCCCTGCCAAGGCAAAGGTCCATGCCCAGGCCAAGGTTCCTCCGGTCAGCATCGTTTTAATGGCCGGCTGATTACAGAGTTCCATCCCAATGTTGATCGCGTTCGTAATCACCGAGATTCCGCGGCGATGGCGCAGCGAGCGCCCAATCTGGGTCGTTGTGGTTCCGGCAGTGAGCGCAATCGTATCGCGCTCCAGGATCAACTCTCCTGCGGCCAAACCGATGCGGCGCTTGGCATCGGCTGAGCGCAACTCTCTGGCCTGAAAGGAAGTGTCGTGGCGAAAGGGCTCATACAGAAGGGGCTCGACCAGCGTCGCCCCGCCATGAGTACGCAGCACCAGACCTCTCTTCTCCAAACGCGCAAGATCGCGGCGTATGCTTGGAGCCGAAGTTCCCACCTGGTCTACAAGCTCCTGGACAGAGATATCACCTGCCCGGAGTAAGGCTTTGATGATGCGATCGGAGCGTAGATCAGTCTTCGTGGACATAGGGATGGAGTCACCGCTGAGTGTAGACCAAGCAGCAGCGAAAAAAAGTAGATATTCCTTGCAGCATCTGCAAATGCGATCTAATCTGATCATATCAGCATCAAACAATCATTTTGATAGGGAGACTCCTCAGTGCCTTCTTCTCTAACACCCGCCCCATACCCGCACTGGATGCTCCGCGAAATCTACGAACAGCCCTCCAAACTGTCTGCAACCCTCTCTCAATATCTGGATGCAGGAGGCCTCCGCGCAGATACGTGCGGCGATGTTGAGCGATGGATTGCCAGCATCCACAGCAAGCTTCTGATCGCCGCAAGCGGCTCCAGCCGCCATGCCGGCATGATAGCCGAGCAAATCATCGAGGACATCAGCGGCGTCCCAGTCGACGTTGAATACGCCAGCGAGTACTGCTACCGCTCCGAGAGTTCTCTAGCCGATGCAGCGGTCATGGTGATCTCTCAATCGGGTGAAACCGCCGATACGCTTGCCGCGCTCCGCAAGGCCAACCTCGCCGGCCATGCAACACTCGCCATCACCAACGTGGACCACTCCACGATGGACCGCGAGGCGACGGTCGCCTTCCCGACAGTCGCCGACCGCGAGCGCGCTGTCCCCGCAACCAAGAGTTTCACCGCGCAATTGCTGAACCTCTACCTGGTCGCCATCATGGCCGCGATCAGCCGCAAGACGCTGGATGCATCTGAACTGAGGACCCGCGTACACGAGTTGAACCTTCTGCCCGGACAGATCGAGTTACAGCTCAAGGGCTGGGACGATGCCATGCGCGAGGTGGCCAACCATTACCGCGAAGCCAGGAACTTCCTCTTCCTCGGCCGTGGCATCCACTATCCCATCGCGCGCGAAGGCGCATTGAAGCTGAAGGAATCTGCTTACCTGCATGCCGAAGGCTACCCCAGCGGAGAGTTGAAGCATGGCCCCAACGCGCTGGTGTCGGAAGGCACTCCCCTGGTGATGATCGCTACAGTAGACCGCAAGGACGCGGACTCCGTGCAGCGTTATGACAAGGTCGTTCAGTTGATGCGGGACATGCGGGAGCAGGGCGCAAACATCCTTGCCATCGCTAACGAAGGCGACCTCGACGTAGGAAACCTTGCGACCCACACCGTCTACGTAAAGGAGATGCGCGAAGCCCTGATGGGCATCAGCGAGGTGATTCCGCTGCAGTTGCTCTCGTACTGGATGGCCATCAATAACGGGATCGACGTCGATCACCCGCGTAACCTGACGAAGGCAGTTCTCGCGGAGTAAGTTATCCCAACCAGGCAATTGAACCGTGCACGATAATCGAGATCATGGCTTACTTTCTTGGCATCGACGCTGGCGGTACGAAGACAGACTATGTTCTGGCGGATGAGACACGCGAGTTGGCGCGCGTTCGCACCGGCACCATCAAGCGCATGCGTACCGACTCCGCGACCGCCACGGCGAATCTCGATAGCGCTCTTGAACAGCTCACCGCCGTCTCAGGCATCTCCATGCGCTCCATCACGCGCACTTGCATTGGCACCGCCGGCGAGACTGTTCCTCTGGTGACCGACTTCCTTCGGCAGTCCATCACCCCACGTATTTCCGGTGAACTCATCCTTATCGGCGACGTAGAGATCGCTCTGAACGCAGCATTCCAAGATGGGCCCGGCGTGCTCGTCCTTGCAGGCACAGGCTCCAACGTTGCAGGCCGTACCAGAGACGGCATACTGACTACCGCCGGAGGCTGGGGGCCGGCGCTCGCCGACGAGGGGTCAGGCAACCGTATCGGGCATGAGGCTCTCCGCGCCGCGTTCCTCGCTCGAGATGAGGGCCGTCCGACGAAGTTGATCGACGCCACCCTCGAGTTCTGGGATCTCGCCTCAATCGACCTGCTGATCGAGTATGCCAACAGCCGCCCCTCCCCTGATTTTTCCCGTCTCACCGAACTTGTCCTCGCCCTCGCCAACGGCGGCGATACCGTAGCCTCGGCTGTGCTCCGCAAGGAGGGCGAAGACCTTGGGTGGCTCGTCCGCCTCATCATCCGACGGCTGCAAGCAGCCGACTCTCACGTCACAGACACACTGCCCTCCATCGCCTTCGCAGGCTCGATCATGGAACGGGTAAAGCCTGTGCGCGATGCACTCATCACCTCGGTTCGACTGGAGTTTCCGGCAATCCAGACCCGCGACGGCGTCATCGACCCGATCGCGGGAGCCATCTGGCAAGCACGTGCCGGCTTCGCCTCGTATCCACATTGATCTCAAGCAGGAGACCTTCCCAATGAACCGCCCGTACTCACGATGCATCGCTGTAGTTTGTGGAGCACTGCTGGCCGGCTGCTCCTGCGTCTGCGCTCAGAATGCGGTCGATCTAAAGCCAACGCCACAGCAAACCGAGTGGCAGGACCTCGAGTTCGGCGTCATCCTCCACTTCGGCACCAATACATTTCTCAATCGGGAATGGGGTGACGGCACCGCCAGCCCCAAGGTCTTCAACCCCACTGCCTTTGACCCTGACCAGTGGATGAAGGCCATCAAGGCCTCCGGAGCGAAGTACGTTGTCATGGTCGCAAAGCATCACGACGGCTTCTGCCTCTGGCCTACCGACCAGACCGACTACAGCGTCAAGGCCAGCCCCTTTGAAAACGGCAACGGTGACGTCGTGGGTGCGGTAGCCAAAGCTGCCCGAGCCAACGGCTTGAAGTTCGGCGTGTATCTCTCTCCCTGGGACCGCCATGATCCCCGCTACGTCGATCCGGTCGCCTACGACAAGTACTACAACGCCGAACTCGGAGAACTCGCCACACGCTATGGCGACCTCGTCGAGTTCTGGCTCGACGGCGCAGGCTCAGCGGGACACGTCTACAACTTCCCAAAGATCATCGACACCCTGCGCACCTACCAACCGAACACGATCGTCTTTGCCGACATGGCCCTCTTCGAGTATGGCGATGCGCGTTGGGCAGGCGACGAGTCGGGCAAGATCGAATATGAGAACTGGAACGTCATCGACCGCCACGGATTCCTTCGCTGGCGTCCCGTCGAGGTGGACACACCCCTCCGCGCCTTCCACTGGTTCTGGCATCCCAATGACGAGTCCTCGCTCAAGTCTCTCAACGAGCTTATCGACAGCTATGAGAACTCCGTCGGCCGTGGCGGCCAGTGGATGCTAGGGGTGGCGCCGAACGACAAGGGTCTGCTCGACGACGCGGACGTGGCCCGCCTCCGCGAGCTTGGTGCTGCACTCAAGAGCCGCTACGCCAACAACCTTCTCAAAGACCACTTGCCCACCGACGACAACACCGCTCGCGCACTCGACGGCGACGCTGACACCTTCTGGAGCGCCCCTGCGGGCTCGCATACCGCTACGCTGGAAGTCCGCCTGCCCCACCCCATCACCTTCAACCACGCGCTGACGATGGAGTGGCTACCAGAAGGCCAGGTTATCCAGCAGTACCGCATTGAAGCCTGGCAAGATGGCCAATGGAAGACCGTCGTGGCAGACTATGCCATCGGTCACGAAAAGATAGACCACTTCCGTCCAGTCACTGCCCAGCGCGTGCGCCTGAACATCATCGCCAGCACCGGTGCGGCACGCGTTCGGGAGTTCCAACTCTTCTCCATCCCCGACGTAGCGAAGTAAGCGAAAGCAGCCCCTGGTGCCGAGCGCAGATTACACCCTCAACTTGATTCGCACCCGCTGGCAGGCACTCTTCGCAAATGTACCAATGCTCTCCTCCACCCTCTCCCGGCATCGAAATCAGGGCGCGACGTTGATCGATGTCTGGACGACATTCCACCCGCGAACACTCAGCTTCAGTGGCTGTTTTGCACTCTCACCAGGCATATCGATTGTGATCGTTCGCTCCTCGCCCGGCAGCAGTGAAATGTAGTTGTCGCTATAAAACGCTGGCAGGATCTCCGTTCCATCCGCCGCGTTTGAGGTCACCAATTTGGCATTCAGAGCGAATGTGGCGCTCGTATTTTTAAGCTTCACCTCAAGCCTCTGCTCCTTCGCTGCCTGGGCTGGCTGCGCACGGTGCGCGGATATGGAGACGTGCGCGGGAGCGAGCCCATCCAGCGCGCGATACCCGGCATCCGAAGCCGCGCGCCAGTAAAAATTCTGCGAGAGAAGCGCACCATCTTGTCCATGCAGCGCAAGGTGTACGAACACTGTCGTGTCTCCAACCAACGAGGCGATGTCCACGTTGAAAGCGCGCTTCATATCATCCGTCGCTACATCGAGCCTCACATCACGATGTAGCAGCAGCCTTCCATCGAGCGCATAGACATCGGCGTCGGCCTCTACCTGCTGCAGCGGGTTCCGTGTTGTATTGATCACCTGCACATCGTTGGTCGCCAGATCCAGCTGCACATGGATCGGCTCACAGGCCTTCTTCGTTGCGTAGTACGAAGCCTGCGTATCGTAGTCCGAACTGAGAATGCCCCACAGCGTACTGGGCCACGACGGTTGCGTCATCCACAGCAACCGCCCCGTGTTTGGGGCCCAGAGGTGAGCGTTGAAGCCCTCAAAGATGGCACGATAATCCACGTAATTCATCATCTGCGCCTGGTCGACGTACTGCTCCAGACTTTGCGCCTCACCGAACTGCGCCTGCATATGCTCATTGAACTCATCGTGCGGATGCCAGTTGTGATAGGCCCAATCATCCGTGATGGGCCAGCGGTCCAGCTGTGGCAACCAGCGCTCGAACCACTCCAGGGTCGGCAGCGAAGGCGTTCCAACTTCCACCGCAAATCCCGGATCGAGCTTCGACGAATAGTCCGCCGGATCTTCATAAGAATACGGTCCGCTCGTCTGGAGGTTCACCTGGTTCGATGATGGAGAATAATAGCGCGTGCCATCGAGTGAATGCGTCAGCGCAATCAATCCCTTATTGATGATCGGCTGCGGAACGCCTTCGTTTCGTCCGCACCACATCACGATGGAAGGATGATTGCGGTAGCGCAGGATCGTGTCCTTTGCATTCGCCAGAAACAGTTGAGGGTCTTCGGCCTCCGCATTCGAGTCCATCGTAACTTCCCAGAAGTCGTTCCAGACCAGCATCCCGTACTCATCGGCGAGGTCGTAAAACACCTCTTCGGTATTCTGCCCCTGCCAGTTGCGAATGATGTTGAGGTTGGCATCGCGGTCGTAGCGAAAGAATGGTTCCAGATGCTCGCGCGACACTCTCTTGCGCGAGTCATCCATCCCCCAGCTTCCACCTCGCACTGCAATCCGTACGCCGTTCACCTTGATCGTGAGGTACGGAGTCGCCCTCGTATCCTCGAGCGTGTGAAATGCGGCGGAGCTATCCTCGCCTGCGGCAATCGACGCCGTCCATCCGTCCGCGACCTGTCGCATACCCTCGTGTGTCACGTCCACCTGCGGCTTCGCCTCTTCGCGTCCCACGGCCGGGTCGTAGTCCACACGACGCAGCGCACCATCGTTATCCAACAGGGAAATTTCATACGAAATCTCTCGCACGCCAAACTGCAGATTCTTCACGACGGGTGCCGAGCCCTCCGTCGCGAATGTTGTCGTCAAGTGATAGAGCTCCGGCTTCCCATAGCCATTGGGCCACCACAACCTCGGATGCGCGAGGTGCAGCGCCGCATACTCCTTCGATGAGAGTTGCACGGTCAACCCACCAGGGGGAACGGAAACCTGCCTGCGCACCTCAACCCCTTCAAACGACGCAATGAGTGTGCCTTCAATCGCCGTATCGGATGCGTTCTCCAGTGGAAGATTCAACGTTACATCTGCGCTCGTGATCTGCGGCAGAGGAAGGTGCGTGATCACCTGTTCATCGCCGATCGACACTGCCCCGGTCCCCACCAGGTGAACGTTCTGCCACAATCCTGTGTCGCGGTCATGCATCGGAGGGTTCCAGTCCCAACCCTCCGACGCAACAAAGGTCGGGCCATCCAACTCCATCGCACCGCCGTTCAGTCCAGACCCGAGCGCGATGGACTGGACGTTCGGAATCCCCGGGTGCGGCACGGGAGAGATGCGGATCGCCAGAGCATTCCTGCGGCCCTTCTCGAGCAATTTGCTAACGTCGAACCGGCCGCGCGTGAACGCACCTTCCATCGCTCCCAGGCGCTGACCATTTAACCAGATCTCGGCACGATAGTTGATTCCGTCCAGAACCAGCGCAACATGCGAACGGCCCTCGCTCGGCGGCGAGACAAACTCCGCGCGATACCAGTAGTCCTGCCGGTTCAGTCTCTCGGGAATGGCAAGATTGTTCAGCCCATAGTCGGGGTCCGGGTAACGACCGCGGTCGATCATCGTAGTCAGCACGGTGCCAGGCACTGTTGCAGGCATCCATGCAGCAGCATCAAACCCCGCGGTCGAAATCTGTTGTGCGGTAGCGCTCACCGCAGGAGCTTCGGCGAGCTTCCATCCGCCGTTGAGAATCCAGTCTCCCTGGGACTGAGCGGACAACGTGGTCTCGGCGGGAGGCTGCGAGGCGATCTTCGGCTGGCTGAAAGGAGCGTTGCGCTGCGGCAGCGTCCAAGGCTCCTGTGGAGCGGTATTCCCGGTATATTGCACCACTTGCACAGGCCATGGCTTCGATCCCTCCTCGAACGCAATCAACTCCGGGTCGGGCGTTTCGTGAGCCAGGCGTGCGACGTCCTGTGCGGAGGCCGCGCCACGCGTCAGCGTGAACTCCGCAATGCGCCCGCCAAAGTGCGGACACGGCAGCTTCGAGCACACGGGCTCTACGGGTGCCATCACGAGTTGCGGTGCGACATCGGCCGCCCGCAAGGCACCTGCGGCTCTCTCCAAACCGTCGACATAGAGGCGGGCTGTACCTCCATCGAACGTGGCCGCAAAATAATGCCACCCCTTCACCGCAAAGGGAGCGCCGGAGGCTAGCGTCTGTCCGCTTCCCATCTGTAGCGCCGGCTTGCCACCGACCAGCGCCAGGAAGCGGAAGTCTTCAGCCGTTGGATCGCCCACACCCGCGATGAGCACACTCGCAGGAGAGATTGGCGCGAACTCAACCCAAGCTGAGATCGTCCACGGTGTGGATGGTTTCAAAAGCGGGTCCTTCGCCGGTAGCGACTTGGTAAGCCCGCGGCCACCCACCAGGATATGAGAGCTATATGGCCCATAGTGCGCGAACGGGAGGAACGGCTCCGCAAGATTCAGCGTTGGCACGCTTCTCGGTGGCGGAGTCTGCGCGCCGGCGGCGAATGAAAGAATTGCCGCCGCGGTAAAGAGCAAGCCAACTACGTAGCGTGTGCGCTTCGCGGAATCGTGATGGAGAGTTATGGAACTCTGGTTTTCACCACCTACGCTGCGCAAGTCGTCAGTGTAGCGAGTCTTATGCATCTGTAGACCTGCCCTCACAAACCGTATTCATTATCCAAAGAGGTCCGTAGACCAACCTCGATCGATCCATTGCACCTTACCTCAAAAGCTCCGGCCGCGTCGCTGCTACCTTCACGATGAGCTCGCCGAATAGTGTATTCGCCCACGCAAACCAAGGCCGCGTAAACCGCGTGGCGTCGTCCTTGAAGTAGCTCTCGTGCATGAAGCCAGTTCCGGCGGACGATTCCAACAACAGGGCCAACGCCTGGCTGATCTCCGCTCCCGAGGAACTGGTGAGCGCATAGACCATTTGAGAAATCGGCCAGATCATGTCCTTGCCCACGTGGGGGCCGCCGATGCCCTCACCCGCCGTGCCTTTGAAAAACCAAGGGTTCCGTTTGCTCCATGCAAACGATCTTGTTCTTGCATACAGCGCTGCGTCCGGAGAGCTCTCGATGTAGGGCAGCCCCAGAAGGCTCGGCACATTGGCATCGTCCATCAGCAATTGGCTGCCAAAGCCATCGACTTCATAGGCCCAGATTGTGCCCTGAGGCGTTTGCGCGATTGCATATTGCTTCAGTCCGGACTCCACCTCTGCGGCAAGCGCATTCGCCTCCTCAGCGAGAGCGTCCTCATGCAGGACCGCATGAGCCATCTGCGCAAGCTGGCGCAGAGACGTCACCGCGAACAGGTTCGACGGGACCAGAAATGGAAATGTGCAGGCGTCGTCCGACGGTCTAAAGCCCGAAGCAATCAGACCCACTGGACGTACCGGATTTCCAAACCCCTTCACCGGAAGCGTCTCCGTGGGCCTCTCTGAGACTCTTTGAAAGTGGTACGGGCCATCTCCATGCTTGCGCTGCTGCACACGCATGGTCTGCACGGCCAACGTCATCGCCTGCTTCCACGCGGCATCGAACGGCCGGGTATCGCCCGTCTGCTTCCAGTAGCCATGCGCCAGCCGGATGGGATAACACAGCGAGTCGAGCTCATACTTCCGCTCACCAACTCCCTGCTTCATCTCTGTATTGTCATGGGCGCTCCCACTCAACGGCGGCGCGTTCAGATCGGCCATAAACGCGTTCGCGTAAGGGTCGATCAGCAGACACCTCGTCTGGCGGCGAATTACGCCCTCCAGCAGATCGCGCAACGCCGGGTCCTTCGACGCCAGCGGCAGATACGGCCAAACCTGCGCCGAGGAGTCTCGCAACCACATCGCCGGAATGTCGCCGGTGATGACGGCTGTATCTGGTCTACCCTCAAAACTGCCCGGCTCCACGGTCGTATCGAGCGTATTCGGGAAGCAGTTGCCGAAGAGCGTCGCCAGCTTCGGATCAGCGATCTGCCTGCTGACCCGCACGATCAGTGCCTCCACAGCGCGGCTTCGGAACTTGCGGTCAGCCAGCTTCGGCCGCGACGTTGCCGCCGCCGGCTCCTGTGCCTCCACTCTATCGAGTGACCCCGAAAGCAGCACCGCGGAGGTTGCCCCCATCGCCCTCAGCACTTTCCGCCTGCTCCATCGCTCACCCATACGCGCACCCTCCTCGGGTTGATCTCACGACCATAGTGCGCATTTACAATTAAAACAGTCAAACGAACTGACTATTTGACCGAGGTTTACTTGTCGACGGACGATGGGTGACCGCCGCTTCCAAGCAGATCCAATCAGGAGTGAACGGGTCATGATCTCTCGTAGAAGCTTTCTGCACCGCACGGCAAGCACTGTAGCCGCGTCCTGCCTTCCTTCTGTAGCTCTGGCGTGGACAACACAAGACACAGAGCAAGATGAGCCCTTGCACTGGGTCGATCCGCGCATCGGCACCGGGGGTCATGGCCACTGCTTTCCGGGCGCCGTCGCTCCCTTCGGCGCCGTACAACTCAGCCCCGACACGTTCAACAGCGGCTGGGACGGCTGCTCCGGGTATCACGTGTCAGATACCTCCATCATGGGCTTCAGCCACACACATCTCAGCGGCACAGGCTGCGGCGACCTGCTCGACTTCCTGATCATGCCCGGAACCGGACCCGCGAAGATCGTGCCAGGAACGCGGCAGAACCCTGATGAGGGATACCGCTCGCGCTTCCGCCATGCGGATGAGGTGACCACTCCCGGCTATTACTCCGTGCTGCTCCAGGACTACGGCATTCTCGCTGAGCTCGCAGCTACTGAGCGCGCCGGCATTCATCGTTACACCTTCCCGGCCAGCGATGCCGCCTATCTCGTGCTTGATCTTCAGCATGGGTACGAAGGCGGTGGCGCAGAGAATGTGATCTCCGCGGAACTCACCCGTCCCGCACCAGACACGCTCGCCGGAGGCCGCATCACTCGCGCCTGGGGCGATGGCCGCCACGCCTACTTCACTCTCCAGGTGTCCAAAACCCCCGACCGCATCGTCTTCTACCAGGATGATCAGGAGTTCTATCACGACGGGATTAAGCCCTCCGAGCCCCTTCCGGGAACGGTGCTGAAGAGCACAAACCTCAAGTGCGTCCTGCACTTCAAGACCCATGCAAACGAGACGATCCTCGTCAAGACCGGCATCTCCGCCGTGAGTGCGGAGTCTGCGGCAAACAATCTCAAAACCGAGATTCCTCACTGGGACTTCGACGCCGTCCACCAGCAGACCCGCGCCAAATGGGCGGCACAACTCGGGAAGATCCGCATCAAGACAGGCAACGAGATCCACAAACGGATCTTCTACACCGGGCTTTACCACCTGTCGCTTGGCCCCTGTCTCTTCGACGACGTCGATGGCACCTATCGCGGCATGGACAATCAAATTCACAAGCTCGCCGCAGGCCAGCACAACTACACGACCTTCTCGTGCTGGGACACGTACCGCGCCGCGCATCCTGCCCACACTCTCTTCGATCCCGAACTCGTTCCAGGTTTCGCCAACTCGCTCATCCGGATGGCCGTCCAGAGCCCTGCAGGCATGCCCGTCTGGCCGCTGCAAGGCACGGAGACTGGCACCATGACCGGCTATCATTCCGCTGCCATCATCGCGGAGGCCATCAATAAGGGCTTCCACGGCATCGACATCGACACCGCCTACAAAGCCATGATGCAGCGCGCCATGATCGACGACTACCGCGGCCTCGGCTACTACCGCAAGATGCACTACATTCCCGCTGACCTCGAGTCGGAGTCCGTGTCCAAGACCTTCGAATACTGCTACGACGATTGGGCTATCGCTCACGTCGCCAGGAAGCTGGGGAAAGCAGACGATGCGACATTCCTCCGCAACCGCTCCCTCAACTACAAGAACTACTTTGACTCCTCCATCCAGTTCATGCGCCCGAAGTTCGCCGACGGAACCTGGGCCGACTCGTCAGAGGGCAAAGGCACCACGCCGTTCAACCCTATCGACATGGGCCACTTTGGCAAGTGGCGTGACTACACTGAATCCAACGCGTGGCAGACGACGTTCGGCGTCCAGCATGACCCAGCCGGGCTCATCGACCTCTTCGGTGGCCGCAAGCCATTCCTCGCTAAACTTGACGAGCTATTCACTACGGCGCCGACGTTGCCCGCCGATGCTCCCCCCGACATCGCTGGGCTGGTCGGACAGTACGCCCACGGCAACGAGCCTTCGCACCACATTGCGTACCTCTACGTCTATGCCGGCCAGCCGTGGAAGACGCAGTCGCGCGCGCGCAGCCTCATGGAGACGATGTACTTCGACAAACCCAATGGGTTGCAGGGAAACGAAGACGTCGGACAGATGTCTGCGTGGTATGTGCTCAGCGCCCTCGGCTTCTACCCGGTTGACGCCGTCAGCGGGAACTATATTCTTGGGTCTCCGCTTTTCGAACACGCAAGTGTCGACCTCGGCGGCGGCAAGCTGCTGGAGATCGATGTTCACCGTGCTGATTCGTCGGATGTGTACATCGAGAGCTTCGCGTTGAATGGCAAAGCGCAGGAGCGAACGTGGTTCAACCACAGCGAAATCTCAGGCGGCGGCCGCCTCGCACTGAAGATGGGTCCGAGACCGGTCGAATCCTTTGGTTCTGCCCCCGAAGTCGCTCCACCTTCACTCACACTCGGCTTCGCATAACCAAAGGTGATCGACATCGTCGAGAGAATTCCTCCGTCGGTACCGGCGAGCTGAAGCACGGCCCAAATGCGTTCCCTGCGGAGTGGATGACGCCGGTGATGATCGCGATCCCACTAGCGTACCCAGCTAGGAATGGAAACGACACTAATCGCAAATCTTCTGGTAGAACGTGACAGAGTTAGTTCAGGGTTGTCTTGGTTGTCAAGCGTGATACACGCAGGGCTAGCTTTATGAGTATGCTAGAGCGAAAGCGGACATCGTTCGGATTCCATCGCTCGGTTCCGCGGGACGCGGTTGAGCCGTATTCGTGCTTGCCCAGTCAACCGCTCAGAAGTAGAAAGGTATTCAGATGAAAGGCGGGAAACGTCACGCCACGCTCTCGGATGTGGCTAGCAGTGCCGGGGTGGGAACCACTACTGTTTCCCGGGTCATCAACGGGGGAGCTAAAGTTAGCGCAGAGACCCTCGCTCGGGTTCGGAGAGCGATCGCGGAATTGGAATTCATTCCGAATCACGCTGCAAGGATGCTAAGGGGGGAGCAAACCAAAACGGTCGGCCTCATAGTTCCAAGCATCGCAGATTCCTTTTTTTCCAGTTGCGCCGAGGCTATACAGAAAGTCGCCCGCCGCCATGGGACACTCGTCATCCTCGCCGTCACCCATAACGATCCAGCCATCGAGATCGCCACTATCAACACCCTGCTTCGACGGACCGATGGTCTACTGCTTGTGCCTACGAGTTCGCACGACCGTGAATTGCGAAATCTATTACGAGGCATGTCAATTCCGGTGATCTGCTTTGACCGACCAATGTGCGATTTACCGATTCCGGCTGTCATCACCCAAAACTTCGAAGGCGCCAGAGACGCCACCAGGCATCTTCTCCAGCATGGATTTCGTCGCATCTTGTGCCTTGGTGGAGAATCGGACCTCTTCACGATGAATGAGAGAGTTCGCGGTTACTCCGCTGCGATGAAGGAGGCCAAGGCGCGACCGCTCATCGACATGAAGCCCACCGATCGCGACTACGAGAGTACTTCTAAGGCCATCGTCAAGCATTTGAGCGCCGCGAAACCTCCCGAAGCTATCTTCTGTTTGAAGAACAGCACCACGATCACCACTTACTCCATCCTTCGAAAAATGAAAATCTCACTTCCATCACAGGTGGCCCTGATCGGCTTTGATGATTTTGAATTGGCCTCTACCTTGCGCCCTTCCATCACGGTTGTGGAGCAGCCGGTTGAAGAGGTGGGGCATACAGCAGCGGGGCTCCTATTTCAGTGTCTCTCCCTCGCCAAAGGCAGGCCGATAAAAGAGCAAGGGAAGAAAAAGCCAATCCAACTCAAGACGCGGCTCATCCTCCGGGCCTCCTGCGGTTGCGGTGAGTCCGAGGAACCGCTATCCAAATCCTGACCCGACACTTCTGCAACTAATTTTTGGATATCTCAATGTCCTTAGTTTGTTGAGATAGACATCGACGGCGGTGCTTCATCCGTGGCACTTCCCCACTTCTCGTTCGGTAGAGGGCCCATATTAAGTACCAGATGTCCCCCACCTACAATATCGGAATGACTAAACCACGGCTTATTCTACGGCTTTCCATTTAGGCTAGCCGACTGAATATAGATGTTCTTTGCGGAGTTATTCCTGGCAATAAACGTAAAATCTTTTCCATTCCCCACGTGGACAGTCGCCTGATCAAAGATTGGACTACCCAGGATATATGTCGGACTGGAAGGGTCGACTGGATAGAAGCCCAATGCACTCATCACATACCAGGATGAGGTTGAGCCCTGATCGTCCATTCCGGGAAATGCGAGACCGTATTCATCGCTACCGTACATCTGTTCTAGAATTTGGCGTGCTAATTTCTGGGTTTTCCACGGCTGGCCAGCCCAATCATAGTAATAGGCGGCTTGTTGGTCGGGTTGATTGCCCTGTACATATTGACCAATTACACCCGTGCAATCGCGGCATATACCCTTCGCCGTGTAGGGCGTGTTGAAGAACTCATCCAGTTTTGTTGCGAATTTATCCCGCCCCCCCAGTAGGTTGATGAGCCCCTGAACATCATAAGGAACAAGCCACAAGGTAGACCAACCGGAAGCCTCCTTCATCATGAAGTTGTAATAGGGTTCCCGCGGATCGAAGGGAGAGATCCATTTGCCGTCCTTTGTGCGTCCGCGCATAAAACCCACGCTAGGGTCAAAGACGTTCTGATAGTTGTGCGCACGCTGGAGAAACATGTTGTAGTCGTCGGTCTTGCCAAGCTTCTTCGCGTAGAGCGCAAGCGCATAGTCATCCCAGCTGTATTCGAGTGTCGTGGCCGCTCCAGCCTTACCGCCCGCGTATGGAGGGCTCGGATTGCCTTTGGGGATAAAGTCCGAGATCCAGCCCTGCTGCATGTATTCGGCCAGATAGCCTCGAGGACCCTTGGGGTCCATCGCGTTCTTGCGCAGATATTCGTAGGCCCCGTTCCAGTCGAATTTCAGCCCGCGTTCCCAGTCGCCGAGATACATGAAGACCGCGTTGTCGCCGTGGAACGACGTCTCCATGTAGCCACGTTCGCGCGCGTCGTCCAACTCCGAACGCAAGATGTTGACCTTGGTATCTGGCTCAAGGAGCGTCAGCAGGACGATCTGATTGCGCCCGGTATCCCACAGAGGCACCGGGCCGTAGCGGTCATACTCCGCTTTCTCCACAACACCCTTAGGTCCGGTGAAATCCTCTCCCTTGCGCGCAAGCAGATGAGGGCTGTAGAACGAGTGATACAGGCAGGAGTAAAAGAGTTCCCGCTGCTTTGCGGTTCCACCTTTGACCTCAATGGTATTGAGCTTTTTGGCCCATGCCTCTTGCGCCTGGTGATGCACTGCGTCAAAGGCCCAGCCCGGCTGTTCCGCACGCAGGCGTGCCTCCGCTGACTCATAGCTCGTGCCGGACGCGATCTTTACGAGCACCTGCTGTCCCTTCGTTGTGGCGAAGCGCAGATAAGCCCCAGCGAAGTTCCCGGAGATTGCGCGGTCGTTGGGGTTGACGTCGTCAAAGCCGATGAGAGGGTCGTGGCGACTGCGCGGCGGATCCTGCTTGAAGGTCCCGAACGATTGGAACGGTTGCGAGAACTCTGCAACGAAGTAGGTTCGGTTGTTGTCCGTATGGCCACGGAGTGTGCGGTCGCCGACAACTTCGACATCACCTCCATCGCGTCCAAGATCGAGCAGGATATTTGCCTTGTCAGAGGCCGGAAACATAATGCGGAAGATACCGGTCCATGTGGTCGCGGTCATCTCCACCTGGGTGCGGTAGTCCTCGAGATAGACGCCGTAATAGCCGGGTGAAGCCTTCTCCCGGGACTTATCGTAGACAGAGCCGCTGCGTTCAGGTGGGACGGTGAAGTCTCCCACGACGGGCATCAGCGTCGGGCTGTCGTCGGTTCCGGTAGAAAAACCGTAGATCGTGCGGTTCGGATAAAAGTAGGTCGCACGCACTCCTGCCGGATAGCTGACATCCAGGTTGGCGTTGATCGGGCCCAGTTCGGTGGAACTGTGCGGAAGCTCAGCCGTAGGGCTGGTGAAACCGGAGTACAACTGCTCCCCCGGCGGCGGCGCGTTGCCAATCAGTTTCTGCTGGTCGAGCGGCGCAGTGCCGACTAGCGCATTTACATAATCAATAGGTCTCTTGGCGCTGGTTTGCGCCGCAATTGCAGGAACCAGGGCGCTCACGGCAAGAAGAAAGAGACCTGTGCTACGCAGCTTTATCGTCATCGACGGTTCCTCATGTTGATTGCAAAAGAATGGTGCTTGCGAAAGACCCGCGACGCTCGTCCTCAACTACCTGCCGGAACAAGCGTGATGGCGAACACGATGACGTTGCGGCTGCCGGGCAGCGTAATGCTCTTCACTTCCTTTGATGGATCGGTATTGAAGCCGTAGGCCCATAGGTGGAAGGGATTGCCATCAATCGAGCCATCGCCAGAAAGCCGGTACGGCACTTCGACAGCATCGCTCTCGCCGTGGAACGCTGCCCCTCCTGCCCAGTCGCTCAGGCTCTGGGTCACGGTGGAAGAGGTGCTGTCGCTGTAATTGATTGTGAAGTGCTGTCGCGTCTGGTTTCCTTCGATCGCCGTCGCCAGCACACGTACGCTGGAGTACTTGCCTGGAGGCAGCGAGACTGTCTTGTCCGACACCGCGTCGCGAGCGTTGGCCGGTCCCATTTTGAAGATGACCTCATCTCCCACCTGCTCGGTCCCCAGGGTCTTTGCGGAGAAGGAGTAGCCTCCGCCATCAGCGCTGGCACCTGGCTCGAACTTCGATCCGTCTTTGTAAATCGCAGTGACGTTGTAAGCCGGCGAAAGGTCGACAGGCACGGTTCCTTTGAGGATGGGCGAGACCTTGAGATGGATGGTCTGCTCGCGTTTGATGTCGCCAGACGTGCCGACGACCTTGAAGTCCGAGGTAGCGGAGGAGGCTGACACATTCGCCGAGATCGTCATGGTGTGAGTATCGGATGCAGGCGTGGATTTGAAGTCGATACTCACTCCTGATGGGAGACCCGCAGCGCTGAGCTTGACTTCGCCGTCAAAGCTGCCGCGTGGAAGCACCATGATTCCGCTCGTCGCAGACCTGCCCCGCGAAACCGACGCTGTACCCGTCGCCGAAAGCGTGAAGTCCGGTGCGCCCGCATTCGGGGAGGGCAGCACATCGTACAGAGGCTGCAGCGGCTTGGCTTCGGTGTCCTCATTCGCAACAGATACGGCGAGGATGCGAATGTTGGCGTTCTTCGGCAGCGTGAGCGTCTTCGCACCCGCAGGGAGATCCAAACTGTACGCGAAGAGGTAGGAGTAGCTGTACGCCACATTCTTTCCTGCGGCATCGTGATGGTGGCTGCAGTACCACGCGAGATCAGCGCGCTTGATGAAAGCCGGCTTCAGGCCAACCATCTCGCCATAACCAAGCGACGTGTCCTTGGAATTCCACTCGCGATCGTTCCACTGTCCTATGAAGCCGCCCCAGTTCTCGATCGTCAACCGCGTCTTGTGGCCTCCCACCTCGAACTCCGCAGCCTGGTCGCCCACCGCGGAGGCGGCAAGGATGTAAACGTGATTGTAGTTGCCCGCAGGCAGTTGTATCTTCTGTCCTTTCGTCGCGACAGCGTCAGGCGATCCGGTCTTTGCTGGCTCGAGATGGAAGACGACATCGTTGAACGCAATCTGTTGAGGCAGCATCTCCGCCGGCAAAGAATTTCCGTTGCCGTCGAAGCCTGTCTTCTCTGCACTGCCATCGTTTGTCGCTGCAGCCAGATCGTACTTCAACGTAACCGGTGCAGAGCGAACCACGTTCGCGGGAGCTGTTGATGCGCCGAGCCTCAGCGCGAAGGTCCGTGGCTGATAGGCGCCGAAGGACGTAATCAGCTCACCACTTTCGGTGTGTGCGTCGCCCACGGGTTGCTCCTGTCCATTGACCTCGTGAGCGCTCGTGATCGGAGCAGCGAAGGCAATATGAACATCCGCCTGTGGCTTGCCATCCAGCTCCACCATACGCAGGATTAGCTCATCACTTTCCTCCGCCTTCTTCATCCCAAGAACGCGGATGCGCGGATTGCTGATCTTAAGGAGTGAGAAACTCTTGCCCAGCGTTCCAGCATGTTTTGTTGCTGCGAAGGCAAGTAGCGGCGCGTTCAACCGTTGGCCCTGCCAGTCTGTCTGTGCATCGCGCCAGCCGTTGCGGTGCCCGGCGATGCCATAGGTAAACTCGTGGTGGCCGATGTCCTGTGTAGCCTGGTCGGGATATCCGCCGGCGACGCCAGGCGTGCGGATCAACGTGAGGCGAAGGGTGTGGTCATCGGGCTTATCCGAGCCGTTCTTCGCATTCGTGAGGAGCGTAGCGCCAAACTTGCCGCTCATGTCGGTCAGGTCGATCCACTGGTGAGAAGGAACTTCGAACTTCTTTGGTTGCGCCGTCGATCGTTCGATAGTGCCGATGTCCCAGTTGTAGGTTGCCATCTCATTGGAGGCGACCAGCGGGAAGGTCGCTTTGAGGTTTCGTTCGCGGGTGCTCCAGTCGATGACATTGCCAAACTCGACGCGCTTGCCTGCATCTCCGGCGGCAAGACTGATGGTCTGGATGAAGCGTGACCCGGCCGTCTCGCGGGTTACCTCAAGAGCGACGCGCGCCGGACCGTCCTCCACGATACGGATCTTCGCTGGGCCCGAAACATATTCCTTCGGGGCTGCCTGTTCCTGTGTCCAGTCCATGTTCCATGCGGGCCACTGTTGCGGATTGTCATAGGAAAGCGCCAGCCGAGCCGGTGCTGAGAGCAGTTCGCGATTAGTCTGCTTGTCGAAGATGCTCGCCACGTCGCCATCGCCGTTGAGCGTGACTTTGTAGTACGCATTCTCAAGTTCATTCTGCGTAACGCGTAAATCCGAGCTGGCAGCGGGCGTTTCCGCAACCTGCTCAACGTCGTACACGGCGTAGCCGACAGACGGCACCTTCGCGGCGAAGATGACCTTGCCATGCGACACCTGCGCTGGAACCGTGTTGCCGTCCGGACCGGTGACGCGAACAGCTTTGGACGGTTTGCCATCGAAGTCGACTACCGCTTCCACCATGTCCTCGCGCGGAATGTTGAGCTGATTGAATACAACAACGGGCGTTCCCTTGGTCTGCGTATCAAGCGACTGGGAGACGGCCTCCGTCGCGCTCTTCAGCACATCGGAGAACTGGTTCATCGCAATGACGTCATCATTCCAGGCAAACTCATAGGCGCGCGGCGTCGCAGTTCCCGCAGCCAGATCATGGAAGTGCGCGGCCATGGCCAGCGTCCACGCGTCGTTAAGCCGATCGAGAGGGTAAGTGCGTCCGCCCAGCCACCGCGCAACCAGCGAAGACTTTTCGGCTGCATCAGCCAGCAGCTCTTCCTTGCGTATCCAGCGCTTCTGGTATGCCTGTGAGGTAAGAGAGCCGGCCGAGTGATTCGTCAACTCGAGCTCGCCAGTATAACGAGGAAGGGCCGCAGTTTCGGCCGGCGTAATGTCCTTGAACATCTGATCTGCAGTGGCAGAGATGACCTGTACAGGTCCGTTGCCGACAGGGACCACCGGCCACTCTGAATGCTGCCGGCTCTGAACATACATGGCGTTTGGCGGAGGCATATCAACCGAACCTTTGGTTACGATAGCCTCGAGCCTTTTCACGGATTCCTTGCTCGGGGCGCCACCGATGTCACCCGTACCGTAGTAGTGATAGTCCGCGAAGAGCCCGGTCACTTTGCCATTATTCAACACGCGCGCAGCCCAATCTCCCTGGAAGCGCTGTTGTTTCTCAAGGGCCCTCTGGTGCTCGAGTGCCGTCTGCTCTTCGCGCAGTGCAATGTATTGTTGCACCGCATTCGGGTCCGGCTTCTGGCCCGTACCTAAGCTCTGACTTTGTGCTTCGAGCAATGCTAGTTTCTTCTCAACATCCGCCATCGCGGGACTCGGTGGCAACGGAGGAAGAGGTGCGCTCAGATCGGTAGTAATGCTTCCGCTGTACGAGCCAGGATTGAACGCGGCAAGGACCTGTGAGCCATCCGGGCCTACCCAGACACCGACGTTGAACGGCGTGCCCTCCGGAGTCTCCTCGAGCGACTCGGGCCCACCGACCTCCGCCGATGAGCCCCACGTGAGCTTCTGCGTGGAGAATCCCTTAACACCGGAATGAGCAAGGATGCTTGGCAACGAGGCTGGGAAGCCGAAACAATCTGGCAACATGAACTCTTCGCTCGATTCGCCGAACGCCTTGCGGAACCATTCATTCCCATAGAGGATCTGCCGGATGATGGCCTCCGCATTGGGCGCATTCACATCGCCCTCTTCCACCGAAGAGCCGGCAGGAAACCATCGGCCCTCTGCGACATACTGCTTCACGCGTTCGAAATCAGCGGGATAGTATTCCTGCATCAAGCGGTACCTGTTCGAGCCGCTGAAATTGAAGATGTAGTGAGGGTATTTCGCAAACAGATCGAAGTTATCGTGCATTGTCCGATAGAGGTACTGATCGATGACTTGCGGGTACTCCCAGCGCCATTCGGTGTCGAGATGCGCATATCCAACCGCATACAGCGTTGGCTGCTTGCTGAGGTCGGGTCTCTCTGTGCTAACTGGCTGCTTGACGAGTTCGGGCGCTTTCGCAGTTTGCGCGTGAGCGGCGCCGGGCAGCAGCAGGAAGGATAGTGTTGCCGCAATCAAAGTACTGCAGAGGTTTCGCATTACAGTTCTCCAGGGGAATATTGGTGGCACGAAGACAGGACGCCAGCAGATATTGGCGGGTTAGGAAAACGTGGTGGCTATTCTCATTTCGATGGCGCTGCTTGTATTTCGCAGCGCCATCGAATCACATATCTAACAATGCTTTACAGTTGGACAACGGTGTTCTGAGAACGCTTGCGCTAAAACAGAAACTTTAGAGACAACTGGTACTGTCTCGGAAAGTTCTGTTGCTGAGAACCGACAGTTCCGTATCCCTGCCATGCACCTGGCTGGTTAGGATCAGCTACACTCATGACCCGCGTCGGCGCATTTTCAGGAGAACCCATGTTTGGTCCGCCAAAGATCGGTGTATTTGTTGCGTTGAATGCCTCCGCCTTGAATTCCACCTTGCGGTCGCCCTTGATAGCGAACGCCTTACTTAAGGCTAGCTGAGTCTGCTGTGCCCAAGGCTGTCTGACCTTGGTTTGAGTGCCATCAAAGGTGTGAATGAAATACTCCGGCGTGTGCGACCAGCACGACTCCTGGCTGTTGTTGACGTAACTGGCATAGCTCTTGTGTTGAGAGACGACGTTGTACTTCCCGCAGGTATAGATGTCCCCGGTAGGAACGCCGATCGGGGTACCTGCGCGATTCTGGAAGATCCAATCAATCTTCCAATCGCTGATTGTTTCAGCAACAATCCCGTGGGTACCAGCACCGAAGTGGGCACCGCGGCCAAACGGAAGGCCATAGAGACCGCTAAAGGAGAACGCCCAATTGGGAGTGCTGTTTCCGCCGTCCATGTGATACACCGGGGTGTTATCCACCTGCCACTCACCGCCATTATTCAAGTAGCCGTTTGCAACCATCAGCTTGGCCCAGGTAAAGGATGCCAGAAAGCTAAGTCCCTTACTCAGAGATCCGCCGTTGCTCATGCGCTTTTCTGCCTTAGCAATCATCGAGTTGTAATTTTGGTAGCCATCCGCATGGGTGTAGATATATAGATTGCCGTTGAATTGAGGATATGGAACCATGAGGGTCTTCGCCGATACGGTCGGGTTCTGCCCCAGCCCTACAGTGGTTGGTAAGACGCCGTAGAAGGGGTTCGGCACCTGCTGATCGAGATACGAAGGGTCCGCCAGACCTTTTGCGACATCAGCCGGGCTCAGACCGTCCATCTGCCGCGAAGTACGGATGTCGATCGTGTGCGTTCCCACGTATTCGATATCTGCAATGATATGCAGCGGGAGTGCTCCCTGGAAACCGAACGAGTAGGACTGAATCACGGGAATCTTGCGGTCCCGTTGATCAATACCCAGCCCGTCTCCTACAAACGTAAGGCCACCGAGGGAACTTCCCTTGACCGGTGTGAATCCGTTGGGGTAGGGATTACCCTGATTGAAGTACTCCGTCGGAGTCCAGTTATCGGAGTTGGATTGCGCGTTGTAATTGGTAGTCTGCTGCCAGGGACTAGCGCCGCCCAACTCGATACCCAGAGCCGTGCCGAGTCCCCAGCCGCCGCGAACTACCAGGTTATTTCGCAAACCGTAGCTGAACCCGAACTTGGGCTGGAAGGTTCCAAGGGTGTTGTCGTAGGCGGTAAAACTGCTGCTCGCAAACTGTGCGGTACCAAGGATGGGGCTTACCATGGTCGCGCCATTGGGAAGAATTCCGCCGGAGATCAAGCTGGAGACCGGATTCACGCAAGTCAAGCAGAGTCCGGCAGCAAGGTGATTCCGACGGTCGACAGGAGATGTCTCCGTATCCCAACGAATGCCAATGTTCAAAGTTAGATTGTGCCGTACCTTCCAGTCATCCTGAATGTAAGCCCCATAGGCGTTATAGGACACGTACGGACTTTCATTGTCCTGCAGGCTGCCGCCATCTGGATAACCTAAAAGGAGATCAGCAATCGCACCGCCAGTGGAATTGCCATTCTTCGGATACTGCCAGGTATAACCGGTTCCGAAGCCGAAGGTGCCGTTGGGCTGACCAATGCCGCCCGAAACATCGTGGAACAACATGATGTCGGTGCCATAGTGCAGCGTGTGATGGTGGATCACTTCCGTCAACGAGGGAGTGAGAGAGTAGGTCTCAAACATGCTCGGGCTAACGGTGTTCCCAATCAGTGTCGAGTACCCCTGGATGCCGATCTCGGGAGCCCATTTGTTGTTGGTTGTCGGAATGGCCGGCATGCTGAGGCCCAGGTCGGAGGCAGCAAGGGTTGCCAGACCTGCAGAAACAGATCCGTCTGGACTACGATTCCACGCGCGATTGTATGACACACGCACATCGCCAAACAGATTCTGGAGGAAGATGTGCGTGAGGTCGATGGTCTGCGTCAGGCTGGAACGATAGTTTTCGATGTTTCCATTGGTCGCAGGACCCGCAAAGCCATTTCCGTTGCGGTACTCCAAGCCAGACCACCAGGCGAACGTGCCGGACATTTTGGTCGAGTTGCTGAAGCTGTGATCGATGCGTCCAATGGGCTGGTTGTAATGATAAGGATTGGAGCCGTTATAGACGAAGTTGTTGCTGTATCCAGGCTTCGTAGCCTTGGGGAACAAATTCATAATCTTGAGCGCAGTGGGACTGATGCGATTGGCAGGAATTGTGTCGTTGGGAAATGGGTCGCGCTCATATTCAGCACACGGAGTTTGCCCGGGGACAATGCAGTGCACCGTTGCCGGATCGTAAATGTGGCCCCATCCGTTCGCAATCTGATAGCCGGTCAGGTTGACGTTGCCGTTTGCGTCTGGATACATATCCGCCGAGGGGACGGTATTGACCAATGAACCCGGTAGCACCTCGCGCCAACCTTCAAAGCTGAAGAAGAAGAATGTCTTGTTCTTCCAGATTGGACCACCGATCGTGCCTCCAAACTGGTGCTCATTATGGTGGGGCTTCTTGGCGTTTTCTTGATTCAAGGTGAAGGTGTTGGAATCCATGATCGAGTTGCGCCAGAAGTCGAATACTGTTCCATGGAACTTCCGTGTGCCGCTCTTGAGAACCGTGCTGACGGTACCGCCTGCATAGCGCCCGTATTGGGCATCATAGGTGTTCGTCATCACTTTGAATTCATCGATGGCGTCGATATTAGGAGAGATATTCCAGGTACCCGAACCACCGCCGTTCTCCTGCGAGACCGGTGCACCATCCAGCGTGAACTGGTTGAAACTGCCGCTCTGCCCGTTGATCGAATAGGCGTTGGACTCGTCCCAACCGCGCGTACCCGAGTAACCGCTGGCTCCGAATTGGGTTTGAGTGAACTGTGTACCTGGCGTCAGAGATAACAGCATGTAAGCTTGACGGCCGTTCAGAGGCAGATTCTGAATCTTGTCCGGGTCCATGATCGTGCCGCCGGAGGCATCTTCCGTATTCAGCACTAGGCCAGAGGTCGCCTCAACAGTAACGGTCTCTCCAACCGAACCGACCTGCAGCGCAACTTTCAGGTTGATCTGGGAGTTGATGTCAATCACCACTCCAGGCCGTAATTCAGACTTGAAGCCCTTAGCCTCGATGGAGACGTCGTAGGACGCAGGTTGGACGAAGGGTATCGTGAACTCCCCGTTGGCTCCACTGCGTGCCCTATACGTCTGGGTTGGCCCGGTAGCGACGATCGAGGCGTTGCGAACCATTGCGCCTGAGGCATCGA
>Ga0208357_1000185_pt1 | contig 50142 bp, 37 predicted proteins | sample NGESurdeep092012_6_FD_184487 | JGI IMG/M metagenome (GOLD analysis project Ga0208357, IMG submission 184487) | Arctic peat soil microbial communities from Barrow, Alaska - NGEE Surface sample F52-2 deep-092012 (SPAdes) | ecosystem: Environmental > Terrestrial > Soil > Wetlands > Peat ...
AGTTTCGTGGAGGCTGTTTGGTTTAAGTCACGCCGCCACCGTGACGGATTGATTGGCGAGTTGCAGATAGTAGTTTGCCTCAGCTTCTGCCGGAGGGATATATCCGATGGGTTCGAGTAGTCGTTGGTTGTTGAACCAGGACACCCATTCGAGCGTGCCGAGTTCGACGGCTTAGTGCTGCACTCCGACAACGGGAAGCCGATGCGCGCCAGCACCATGATCGCGACGCTGCAGTGGCTTGGCGTGGTGCCCTCGTTTAGCCGTCCACACGTCTCAGACGACAACCCCTACTCAGAAGCACTGTTCCGAACCTTGAAACACACTCCCGCCTATCCACGCCTACCCTTCACTAAGCTCAGCAATGCCGGAAGTTGGATGGAACGCTTCGTCGCTTGGTACAACGATGAACACCGACATAGCGCGATTGGCTATGTCACCCCAGGACAACGTCACTGTGGCAGCGACGCAGCAATCCTTGCCAAACGAGAGCGCCTGTACGAGCGTGCACGCAAGCTAAACCCCGGAAGATGGACGGGCGCAACGAGGAACTGGGCACCAGCGAATGTGGTGATCCTGAACCCGCGGGGGGTGCCGTCAAATGGCGCATCATAAGAATGCGACAACTATCTTGACACCTACCGCCGGTATAAGATGTAAACCATGTGACCGGTTTACACCAAAGTAGGTTGGTGGGCCGTGCTGGACTCGAACCAGCGACCAAGGGATTATGAGTCCCCTGCTCTAACCGACTGAGCTAACGGCCCAAAGACGTCCATTATCGCGTCGTTCCAGAAAAGGCCCCGTCGATGGCCCGCTCTGGCCTTTGATGACGGTCAGCTACCTTCGAGAAACGACTTCAGCTTATCCGAGCGACTTGGATGCCGCAGCTTGCGAAGCGCCTTCGCTTCTATTTGGCGAATGCGCTCGCGCGTAACGTCAAACTGTTTGCCCACTTCTTCAAGGGTGTGATCGGTACTCATTTCGATCCCGAATCGCATCCGAAGTACCTTCGCCTCCCGTGGCGTGAGTGAATCGAGCACGTCCTTCGTCACATCGCGCAACGACGCGTAGAGCGCGGCATCGGCCGGCGCAAGAGTGGTCTGATCTTCGATGAAATCACCCAAATGCGAATCGTCATCGTCGCCAATCGGCGTCTCCATCGAGATCGGCTCTTTGGAGATCTTCATGATCTTGCGAATCTTGTCTTCGGGCATCTCCATTTTCAACGCAAGCGTCGCGGGATCAGGTTCCTGCCCTGTTTCTTGCAGGATCTGGCGCGAAATCCGGTTCATCTTGTTGATGGTTTCGATCATGTGCACCGGAATTCGAATGGTGCGCGCCTGATCAGCGATAGACCGCGTGATGGCTTGGCGAATCCACCAAGTCGCATAGGTCGAAAACTTGTATCCGCGTCGATATTCGAACTTATCAACCGCTTTCATCAAGCCGATGTTGCCTTCCTGGATCAGATCGAGGAACTGTAAGCCCCGATTCGTGTATTTTTTTGCAATCGAGATCACCAGGCGCAGATTCGCCTCGGTCATTTCGCGCTTGGCTTTGCGCGCCCTGGCCTCACCTGTCGCCATCTGCTTGTTGATGTCCCTCAAATCCCTCAGGGGCAACACCACCCGTGTCTGCAGATCTATGAGTTTTTGCTGCAGTTCACGCACCGCAGGCAGGTTCCGCGCCAACGTCACGCTGTAGGCATTACCCCCGTTGACTTCTTCGGCCACCCATTGGAGATCCGTTTCGCGGCCCGGGAACACCCTGATGAAGTGGTTACGCGGCATACCGGCCTTGTTTACCGCAATATCCAGAATCTGGCGCTCTAACTGGCGCACTTCGTCGACCTGGGATCGCAGCGTGTCACAAAGCTTCTCAACCATCTTCGCCGTAAACCGGATCATCATCAATTCGTTGGAAATCGCCTCCTGAGCCTTGTTGTAGCCCTTGGAGCGATAGCCTTCCCGTTCGAATGAACGACGCATTTTTTCGAATTGAGTCGCGATATGGTCGAACTTTTCGAGCCCGGCATTCTTCAAATCTTCGAGTGCCTTGGCGTTGACTGCCGCGCCGCCATCGTCGTCGCCCTCTTCCGCGTCTTCGACCGTATCATCGAATTCTTCCTCCTCGATCGCGGCAGCAGCCGCCGCGAACTTTGCCTCTTCCTCGGCATTCGGATCAATCACGCCATCGACGACTTCATCGATGCGCATCTCCTCGCGACGAATCTTCTCGGCCATTCCTAGAATTTCCGAGATCGTGGTCGGACAGGCAGAGATCGCCTGGATCATGTGCTTTAGGCCTTCTTCAATACGTTTGGCGATCTCGATTTCGCCCTCACGCGTCAAAAGCTCAACAGAACCCATTTCCCGCATGTACATCCGTACTGGGTCGGTCGTGCGCCCGAACTCTGAATCAACGGTCGAAAGTGCAGCCTCGGCTTCCTCTTCGGCATCGTCATCGCTTGATACGACCGGCGCGTTGTCGTTCATGAGCAACGTCTCGGCATCGGGCGCCTGATCGTAGACGGCGATACCCATATCGTTAAACGTGCTGATGATGCCTTCGATCGCCTCTGCATCGACGACGTCGTCGGGCAAATGATCGTTAATCTCGGCATAGGTCAGAAAACCCCGTTCCTTCCCGAGCTTGATCATGTTCTTCAGCTTGGTCCGGCGTGCCTCGAGTTCTTCCTCGGTGCCCGGCTGCTGAGTCGCCAGCGCATCCTTCAAGAATGCCTTTTCTTTCGCCTTGCGTTCCTTCGCCTTCGCCTTCTCGCTCAGAGGCGCCCCCGCTTTGAGGGCGCGGCCATTCTTTCCGACTAAAGCGACCGTCGGTTCGACTTGTGCCACCACTCCAGGCTGAACGGCATCGACTTCGATTGCACCTGCTTTCGTCTTGGACGCCGGCGCGACGGCCTTCGACTTCGAGGTTGGCCGATTTGGGGGCGTGACATTTTTGGATACGACCTTGCGCAGATCGGGCGCACTGCTCTTTTTTGCGGTTTGGGCTTTCGCGACACCGACTTTCTGAGCAGACGGTCTTTGAATAGGCTTAGGGAGTGTCTTCTTCTGGATTGCGGTCATGGAGCCTGTCTTGCCGGCCGATTTCTCGGCCTGTTTTACGGGGGTTCTCGCTGCTTTAGTCGAAGACTTCTTCAGAAGCGGGGTCGAAGTTTTGCCAGACCGCGCCGATGACTTGATCGGCGCACGAACGACGCGACTTGTCTTTACGGAGCGGCCAGCGGTCTTTTTTGCGGTGGCGGCAGTTTTGGACGAGCCTGACTTCGATTTTTTTGTGCTGGACAACTGCGCCATAATGGGTCCTTGCGTAATTCGATCGATAGACGGTGTCAAACGGGAGCGCCCAGAACCAGCGCCAATCGGAGAAACGTTCTAAACGCAGAATTCAGGAGTCGTTTCCTCGGACCACTCTGACATGCCAGAGCTTGCCTGAATCGTTCGGCCCCCATCGCCCGGGTCTCTTCCCAAAGCTTGTCGAAATGGAAGAGCCTGCTTTGGCAAACCGGGAGACGTACGTTTCACAATGCTTACGGAAAACCGTAAATAATAGCATGTGAAGCACCCGAAATCCAGTCCCCGCCTTGCATTGAATATGCGAGCGAAGCGTGCCAAATCAAGCGCTTCCGTGCGAATTCTGTTGCTCCCTTCCGAATCAAGTCCCCGAGCTTGGAGGTAGCCGCCGTTGCTCGTCCATCAGTTCTCGCATTCTGGATGCCGTGGCTGGGTCAGCCAGCCCCGAGTCAGCCAGGCGGCTGAGTTCCGCTTTGATCTGGCGAGCCCGCAGCTTATGGATAGCCGCTTTGAGTTCCGCTAAGCCGGTCTCCCGATCGGTGTCAGGTCCATCCATTACCTGCCGCAGTAATTCGGCGAAAAAGGCGCCCTCCGGACCTTGCAGGAGATTGTCACTCACGGAGGCCAAAGTAGCACCCGGCGTCGTTGCGTCGCACGCGCTTACGAGGAGCGTCATGGCGGCTAGGGGATATGCATCGAGAATAGCCCGTTGTGTCGCATCGATCTCAGCGATCAGTCTCGGCTCCGCCAACAACAGTCGCATGATCTGTGATTCGATCGGACTCGGCGCCATCCGTTTGCTCCGCGGCGGTGCCCGCCGGGGCGCGGAAGGACGGGGCAATTGGGCGATTTCTATGATCTCGTCGGCACTCACTTGGGCCAAGCGCGCCAATTCACGCACGATCTGAACCCGTAACGCGCCCGACGGCAACGCCTGTAGCAGAGGCTTGGCACAAAAAAGCACATGCGCTCGCCCTTCCGCAGTACCCAAATCGTTACCCAGAGAGGCTTCGCGCAGGAGGAACGCCGATAGTGGTACGGCGTTTTCCACTTCCTTTAGGAACAGTTCTCGGCCGAATTCCCGAATAAATGAGTCCGGATCGTGTTCGGTCGGTAAGAACAGGAAAGCAAAGCTCTTATTGTCGGCCGCAAAGGGAAGGCTCGCTTCGAATGCGCGCGAAGCCGCCTTGCGCCCAGCAGCGTCTCCATCGAAACTGAAAATGATCCGATCGGTCTGGCGCGTGAGTTTTTGCACATGAGCGGCCGTACACGCCGTACCCAATGTGGCGACCACGTGAGGTACACCCAACTGGGTCAGCGCCACGACGTCCATGTACCCTTCCACCACAATGGCGTATCCCGCGTCACGAATGGCCGCGCGCGCCTCGAACAGGCCGTAGAGTTCGTGACCCTTCTGGAAAACCGGAGTTTCAGGGGAGTTGAGATATTTCGGCTCCCCCTCGTCGATCACGCGCCCACCGAATCCGATGACCTGTCCTTTCGTATTTCGGATGGGAAACATGACTCGATCCCGAAATCGGTCGTAGCGCTTACGCGCGTGGCCACTCTCCTCCCGGTCGATAACCAGGCCCGCCTCGACCAGCGGCGCGCCTTCATAGCCTGCAAATGCCTCATCGAGATTTTGCCAGCCCTCAGGCGCATAGCCCAACCCAAAACGCGCCGCCACTTCGCCGGTCAGGCCGCGCTTTTTGAGGTATTCAATTGCGCGCTGCGAGGCACGCAATTGTTGGCGGTAGTAATCCATGGCGCGAACCAGTGTTTCGGTGAGCGCAGCGCCCGCGGCCAATTTCTGGTTCCGCTCTTGCGGCGCGATCCGGTTTTCATCTTGAGGCACGGTCATGCCCGCGGATTGCGCCAGATCACCCACCGCATCGGGGAAGGAAAGCCCGCAATATTCGATCAGAAAGCCGATCGCGGTGCCATGCGCGCCACAGCCAAAGCAGTGATAGAACTGCTTGGTAGGACTCACTGTGAAAGAAGGGGATTTCTCGTTGTGAAACGGGCACAGGCCCGAGAAATTGCTCCCTGCCTTCTTCAGCTTGACGTAGCGCCCGATCACCTCGACAACGTCGACGCGGTTCAGGAGCTCCTGGATGAAGGACGAAGGTATCAAAGGCAGTCCGCTATCGGGGATGGTGCGCCGCAGGCGCCAACTTCTGCGCGAAAGCGCCCCGACCAACAATGGGGCGCTGCCACGCGGCTTAGCGTATCACTGCTCTGACATGCGCGTGTACTGCGAAGGGCGATTCAGCGCAAAAGGCGCTTAACGAGCCAGCGTTGCCTTTACCACACTCGACACGGCGGCCATATCAGCCCGCCCAGCCAGCCGTGGCTTTAGGAATGCCATGACCTTGCCGATACCGCTTGTCCCCGCTGCTCCGGTCTGGGCGATAGCATCATGGACCGCCGCCTCGATTTCCGATACGGAAAGCTGGCGCGGCAGGTAACCCAAAAGCACATCGACCTCGGCTTTCTCCTTCTCTGCCAAGTCGACTCGGGCCGCCGCTTCGAATTGGGAGATCGAGTCGCGCCGCTGCTTGATCTGCTTTTCGACAATGCCGAGAACGTCCTCATCACTTAACAGGATGCGCTCGTCGACCTCCCTCTGCTTGATGGCCGCAGTCAGCATACGAATGGTCGACAGCCGAGCGCTGTCTTTAGCGCGCATCGCCGCTTTCATATCCTCGGTAATGCGATCTTTCAAAGAGTTCGATTCAGCATCCATATTCATCTCCAAAACGATCCTCGCGCAACCCGGTGCACCGCCTTACGCGATGTATGGCACTTCGCGCGAGCTGGCAGTGGCAAGGGCCCGATCGTCAACCCCAAATCGATCGCCCCAAATAAAGAAACCCGCTGCCGGATACCGGAGCGGGTCTTTGGCAGGCCGCCTGGAGTGCCCGATCAGTACAACTTCTTCGGCAGCATTTGGCTGCGAAGCCGTTTGTAATGACGCTTTACCGCGGCAGCCAATTTGCGCTTGCGCTCGGCAGTAGGCTTTTCATAGAATTCGCGTGCACGCAATTCCGTCAAAAGGCCAGTTTTTTCTATCGTACGCTTAAAGCGTCGTAGCGCGACTTCGAATGGCTCGTTTTCTTTAACGCGAACGGTTGGCATCGGCTGGGTTCAATGGGTCTGTAAAGCCCTCTATTATAGCGATATTTTGAAACTTGTGTGGCCCACTGTCCCGTCTCCAATACGGAGGGTTTTCTTTTCTCGGGGAAGGCCAGGGATCCTCCTGAAGTTAGAGCGCCATCGCCGCAGCCACGGCCGAAGCCCACGCCCATTGAAAATTGTAGCCGCCCAGCCAGCCGGTCACGTCGACCACTTCTCCAATGAAATAAAGTCCGGGTACGTGGTTGGCCTGCATGGTTTGCGACGACAAATGATGTGTGGCTACTCCGCCGCGCGTCACTTCGGCCTTGCGAAACCCCTCTGTCCCGGCGGGAGTCACAGTCCATCTGTTGATCGAGCCGGCCAATTCCTGCAACACCTTGTCGGGGATGTCGGCGATCTTTTGCGTGCCGAGGAGGGCGGCATCAGAGCAATACGCATCAAGCCAACCCGCGACCAAGCGTCGAGGGAGCCATTGGGACAGTGTGTTCAATAAGGTCTGGCGCTGGTGCCGCTTCGTGGCGACGAGTTCAGCCGCAAGATCGATGCGGGGCGCCAAATCAATACGAAGGGCCCTACCGGACTCCCAATAGGTCGAGATCTGCAATACGGCTGGCCCCGAAAGACCGCGGTGGGTGAAAAGGAGATCCTCATGGAATTTTGGCGCAACGCCAGTCCGAGGTGATTCGCTTCTAATCTCGACTTCGAGGGAAATACCGGCTAACCCCGACAGACCTTGACTGAGTTTGGAATCGAAGGTCAGCGGCACCAAAGCCGGAGTCGGTGGGGTCACCTTCAACGCAAATTGACGCGCAAGCCGATGGCCCCAGTCAGTCGCCCCGATCTTTGGGATCGACAGGCCACCGGTCGCTATCACGAGCTTCTTTACCAGCAAAGGGCCGGTCGTAGCGCCTAGGGTAAAACCATCGGCGCCAGCCGATACGTCATGTACGACCGACGGCATGCGCCACTCGACCCGCGCCTCGTCGCATTCGGCGGCAAGCATTCTAATGACATCCTCGCTCGATCGGTCACAAAACATCTGACCGCGATGTTTCTCGTGATAGCCGATGCGATGACGCGTAAGCAACTCCATAAAATCCGCCGGCGTATACCGAGCAAGCGCAGAACGACAAAAGTCGGGGTTCTCGGAAACAAAATTGGCCGACGACGTATAAAGGTTGGTGAAATTGCAACGCCCTCCACCCGAAATGCGTATCTTCTCGGCCAGTTTGGATGCATGTTCGATGAGTACAACGCGTCGGCCACGAGCCCCTGCGCGAGCGGCGCACATGAGGCCCGCCGCACCCGCACCGATCACGGCGACATCGAAGTGCTCCAATCAGGTTCCGAATTTTTCGTGGCAGTACGTGCGAAGAAACTGCGGCAGGTCAAAGTCCTTTGGGATCCACGCAGTTTGTGTCAGTTTCTCCGGAAAGAGATAGATATAGGCTTGCGCGTATTCGATTCTGCCGCCTTCGCACGCCACTGAAATTGCACTGCGCTCGTATTCCTCCCCTTCGAAAAAATCGAGGCGGGCGAGATCATCGGGCTCAATGCCGAAATAGAGTGTCCCGGCGACCTCTTGTGTCGCATCCGGAATCATGCCGGGATAGATCTGCCCCGCGATCGACCCTCGCGTAAAGCCATGTGCCCGTGCGCTCACTCCTTGGTATCGGCCGATCACAGCACGATCCAAGACTTCGCGAAACATCAACGACCCATAGGTGAAGACATTAGTCGACATGGAAAGACAAATAGTGGGCGTCCGTCAAAAATAGCGAATTCGTCGCTGCCTGCGAGATCCTTGGCCACGCGGCGACGTGCGCACGGCAGGTACGCGGCGCTCATATGCTCGATCCCCGGAACCCGTCAGCCTATAGGCCTTTGACCATACTCTAGCAGCATACGCTCGGCTCTCGAAATAACGGGCCTGTCGATCATCTTTCCATCGATCTCCGTGGCAGATCCGCCGCTGCGACGCGCCGCATCGACGACGCGCCGAGCCCAAGCCATGTCTTCCGAAGACGGCTCCAGCACTTGATTGACAACGTCGACCTGACTCGGGTGGACACAAAGCTTTGCACCAAATCCAAATCGTCTGGCACGAAGCGCAGCCTCCCGCGTCATCGGAGCATCACGAATATCTACCGTGACGCCATCCACCGGTGCGGCCAAGCCCGCGCGACGCGATGCGACCACAATATCGAGCCTGACCGGGGCCAGTTCTGCCTCGTCCTGCGCGCATTTCATTCCGAGGTCGAGCTGGAAATCCAGATTGCCAAACACCAGACGGGCTACCCCCGAGACCCTGGAGATGCTGTCGAGTTCGTGCCACCCGGCAGCCGACTCGATCATGGGCAGCAAGCGGGTGCCCGGAAATTTGCGAGCCACCTCCTCCAACTGTCGCGAGTCGCCTGCTTTCGGCACGACAATTCCCTCGGGCTGCAAGGCCTGGCAAAGCGCGATATCCGCTTTTGCATCGCCGGTATCGAGTGAATTGATGCGCAACAGCACGCGCGAGCGCTCGCCCACGCTGCCCCAATGGCTCATCAGTATGGCGCGCGCCGGCGTCTTTTGATGGGGAGCGAGTGCGTCCTCAAGATCGACAATGACCACGTCGGCTGCGCCAGCCAGCGCCTTGTGTAACCGATCAATCCGATCGGCCGGAACGAACAGAAAGGAGCGTGCGAGCTCGATGAGTGAGCGGCTCATCAGAGTGTTAACAGTCCGTGCAAACGGCAATTTTCCATGCAACCCGCGATATCTCTACGATCAGTTGCGCCCAACCCGCGGCATAAGGCATTCGCACTCGAGTAGTCCGTTGCGTTCCCGCCAAAACCGACCGCGACAAACGCGAATCCTTCGCCTTGTCCATACTAAAACGATCTCGGTAAACCCAGTACATGCTCGGCGACATAGGACAAAATCAAGTTGGTCGAAATTGGCGCGACCTGATAGAGCCGTGTTTCACGGAATTTGCGCTCGATGTCAAATTCCCGCGCAAAACCGAAGCCGCCATGGGTTTGCATACACGCGTTGGCCGCTTCCCACGACACCTTTGCCGCAAGATACTTTGCCATGTTTGCATGCGCCCCGGCAGGCTCTCCCGCATCAAACAACGCACACGCCCGAAATCGCATCAGGTTGGCGGCTTCCAGTTCGATATACACCTCGGCAAGCGGAAATTGTATGCCCTGGTTTTGTCCGATAGGTCGACCGAACACGACACGCTCTCCCGCGTAGCGCCGCGCCCGTTCCAGAAACCAGTAACCGTCGCCGATACATTCGGCAGCGATGAGAGTGCGCTCGGCATTTAACCCGTCCAGGATGTAACCGAACCCATGGCCCTCTTCCCCGATCAGATTCTCCGCAGGAATCTCCAAGTCGTCGAAGAATACTTCGTTGGTTTCGTGGTTCACCATGTTGGCAATCGGTCGTACTGTCATGCCTTGAACCATGGCTTCATGCAGATCTACGAGAAACACGGACATACCGTCAGACTTGCGTCCAACTTCGTCCGCCGGCGTGGTGCGTGCCAGAAGAATCATCAGATCGGAGTGCTGGATACGGGAGATCCACAGCTTTTGTCCATTGATGACGTAGACGCCGCCCTTACGCTTTGCGAAAGTTCTCATTTGCGTCGTGTCGGTACCGCACGAAGGTTCGGTTACCGCCATCGATTGCAGTCGTAATTCCCCGGATGCAATACGGGGCAAATACGCGCGCTTTTGGGCAGCCGAACCGTGGCGCAATAGCGTGCCCATGTTATACATCTGACCGTGGCATGCGCCTGCGTTTCCGCCGGAGCGATTGATCTCCTCCATGATCACGGAAGCTTCCGTCAGGCCGAGCCCCGCTCCGCCATATTCGCTTGGAACAAGCGCGGCGAGCCAACCTCCCTTGGCGAGTGCATCGACAAAGGCTTGGGGATAAATGCCCTTGGCATCTATATCTTGCCAATAGGCGGAGTCGAATGACTTACACACATCGCGCATCGCTTCCCGCAATGGCTGATATGCGTCGGGCGCCGGCAGGTCGGTCATTCGAACCGCTCGTTTGGCACAAGCTGCGTTTCTGCATCCATCGCAAGTTGGCCTGCCTCGTCACGCGCCCAAAGCCTGACGGTCTGGGAGTCGGGTTGCCGTTTGCCGCAGACATCAAAAGACATCCCGTCGAAGATCGGACTGAGTGCGCGAAACGAGAAACGCGCCAAATGGTTTTTGGGAAAGTGCGTGCGCATCAATTCCACCAGAAAAGTTGCAATGAGTGGTCCATGCACGACAAGTCCCGGATAGCCTTCCTCGTCGCGGGCGTAAGATCGGTCGTAGTGAATTCGGTGACTGTTAAAGGTGAGAGCGGAATAGCGAAACAGCAATGTCGCGTCAGGGTTAATGCGGCGCCTCCAGTCTTCGTCGCAAGGCGCCATCTGCCGCCGTAAGAGCCCGCCTGGAGAAGACGAGCGGCGATAGACGATATCGTGTTCCTCGGTCAAGACCGGACCGAGTTCGTTGCCAATCTCATGACGAACCACCACAAATACCAAGTCGCCGCTGCGTCCAGCCTTGTGCTCGACCGAGAGGATGCGTGAAGTGCGCCTGACGGACTCGCCCACACGCAGGCACCCATGCCATTGAAGGCGGCTGCCCGCCCACATCCGACTCTTAAGTCCGACATCCGGCATAAAACCGCCCCGACGCGCGTGGCCATCGGGGCCGAGCTCTGATTGAGGATGACATGGGAGGAAATAAAGCCAGTGCCAAAGCGGCGGGACGATATTCCCTTGATCAAGTTTTGTATCCGGGCAATCCAGAAGTGCCGCCAGACGGGCCAGCGGCGCGTACGTAATCTCGTCTTCTGAAACGTCGGTCTGACCGACCGAGGTCTGAAGTTGCGCCAAATTCACCGCCGGGGAACTCATCGACAACCCTTGAGAGTGTTTCCGAAGTGCGCGAGAGGCAACGCTAGAGCTTGACCACGCGTTGACTCTGCCTGCCCAAACCCTCGATGCTCAGCGTCATCACATCACCGGGCTTCAAAAACAACGGTGGCTTCATTCCCAATCCGACCCCAGGCGGAGTGCCCGTCGCGATCACGTCACCGGGTCGCAACGTCATGAACTGGCTGCAGTAACTCACGAGCGTCGCGCAGTCGAAGATCATGGTTCGGGTCGTCCCCCGTTGCATCCGCTGACCGTTGACATCGAGCGACAGTGCAAGCGTTTGTGGGTCAGAGATCTCGTCGGTCGTGACGAGCCATGGGCCCATCGGGGCGAATGTGTCGCACCCTTTGCCCTTATCCCATTGTGGACCGCGTTCGAGCTGGAATCCTCTTTCAGAGACGTCGTTGACGATGACATAGCCTGCAACGTGCGCAAGCGCATCGTTGACCTTGACGTACCGTGCCAGGGTCCCTATCACGATCCCCAGCTCGACCTCCCAATCCAGCTTCGTCGAATGAGGCGGCTGGATCACATCGTCGTTGGGCCCGCTAATCGCAGTCGTCGCCTTCATAAAGACGATCGGTTCCTTCGGTATCGGCATGCCGGCTTCAGCGGCATGGTCCGAATAATTCAGACCGATACCGACGACCTTGCTGATTCCGACGAAGGGAACACCCAGACGTGGCGATCCGGTCACCAAAGGCAGCGTGGCAGGATCCACCTTTCTGAGCCGCTTTTGTCCCTGCGGTGAAAATACCGACTCATCGATATCCGTCACAACCGAGGAAAGATCTCGAATCCGCCCTTGAGCATCGAGCATCCCGGGTTTCTCGGATCCATTGCGGCCATATCGCAGTAATTTCATGCTACCTCCTTGATCATGCCTTCAGAAAATCCGCGCGCCGGCCCAGCCATCGCATCAAATGCCGTTCGCCATGCTCAGCGTAGTCCCTCAAAAGCCAGTCGGCCGCGTCGCGTGCCTGCTCGACGAGCCACTGGTCCGTCTCGAGATCGGCAAAACGCAATAGTGCCATGCCCGATTGACGTTGCCCCAGGAACTCGCCGGGACCACGTAACGCGAGATCGCGACGCGCAATCTCAAACCCATCGGTGATTTCCCGCATGATGCGCAATCGTTCCTTAGCACCTTGCGATAGCGGCGACTGGTAGAGCAGAATGCAAGCGGCCTGGCTCGTATTGCGCCCGACCCGCCCGCGCAATTGATGCAGCTGGGACAATCCGAATCGTTCCGCGTGTTCGATCACCATAAGAGTCGCGTTAGGTACGTCAACACCCACTTCGATGACCGTGGTGGCGACGAGGACCTGAATTGCGCCTCGTGCAAAACCGTCCATCACCCCGGCCTTTTCCTGCGGCCCGAGGCGCCCATGCACCAATCCCACCGATATGCCTGCGAGCGCCTCGTTCAACGCTGCCTGGGTCTCGACGGCCGTCTGCAACTGAAGGGCCTCGCTTTCTTCGATCAGAGGACAGACCCAATAGGCCTGCTGACCTGATGCCACTGCCGCGTGCACACGCTGCAAAACCTCCTCGCGCCTCTCTTGCCCGAAAAGCTTGGTGACGACCGGCAACCGGCCCGGAGGCAATTGGTCTATCGTCGACACTTCAAGATCGGCATAGTAGGTCATGGCCAATGTCCGAGGTATTGGTGTGGCCGACATCATCAGCTGGTGCGGTTGACCCAGGCCTGACTTGGCGCGCAGCGCCAGACGCTGTTCGACGCCGAAACGATGCTGTTCATCGATGATGACGAGGCCAAGGCGTGCAAAGGCAACCGCCTCCTGAATCAGCGCGTGGGTACCAATGACAAGCCGCGCTTGGCCGTTGCGTACGCGATCGTAGGCAGCCTCCTTGGCTTTTTTTTGCAATCGCCCGGTCAACCAAGCCACGTTCACTCCGAGCGCCTCGATCCACTCACAGAGTTTCTGAAAGTGCTGCTCTGCGAGAATCTCGGTGGGAGCCATGAGAGTCGCCTGGTAGCCATTGTCGATCGCCTTGAGAGCGGCCATGGCCGCGATCACGGTCTTGCCGCTGCCGACATCGCCTTGAAGCAGGCGCTGCATGGGATACGTTCGGCTCAGATCTGCGGAAATCTCGCGCCAGACACGCTCCTGCGCCGCAGTCAATGTGAAGGGCAGGCGCTGACGCAGCGATTCGATAAGGCTTTCCTGAGGTCCGAATGCGGGCGCCGTACGTTCGCGTCGCTCCTCGCGTGCTCGCTTCAACGAGAGTTGCTGCGCCAGGAGTTCATCAAACTTGATGCGAATCCAGGCCGGATGCGTGCGCTCGGCCAATTCGATCCGACTGACTTCGGGCGCCGGATTATGGAGCGTACGCAGGGCCTTTTCGAAGGGCCAAAGCGTATACCGCTGGCGAATTTCCTCGGGCACGGTATCAGACAAATCGACGCGACCGAGCGCACCCGCGATCGCCTTTTTCAGGACGGACTGGCTGACCCCCTCGCCCGCGGGATAGATGGGCGTCAGACAGTCGGGCAGCGGCGTGGTCAGAGACACCACGCTATAGCGTGGATGAATCATTTCCGGACCGAGAAACGAGTCGCGCATTTCGCCACGTGCACGTACCCGAGTGCCCGTGACGAAATGCTTGATCTGACTGCCGTAGAAATTCAGAAAACGCAAGCCCAATTCGCCACTGTCATCACGAATCCGGACAAACAGTTGACGTCGCGGTCGATATTGGATCTTGCAATCCACGACCAGCCCCTCGACTTGCACGGACTCGCCCATAGCGGCGCGCACGATCGGTATGACACGCGTCTCGTCTTCGTAACGCAAAGGTAAATGCAAGGCCAAGTCGGCATCTCCCGCCAGGCCAAGTTTTTCCAGCCGAACACGCATCGTCTTGGGTGCGGTTGCAGGCGAACCAACAGGCGTCACCCGCTGGGCGACACGCGACGAGCGCAATGAAAGAACCTTTTTAGAGGACAAACACGGCTTCGACTTCGAACAACGCCCCCTTGGGCAGACTGGCCACACCGACGGTCGAGCGCGCGGGATAGGGCTTGGGAATTAACTCGACCATAATCGCGTTGACTTTGGCAAAATGAGACAGATCCGTGAGAAATAAAGTCAGCTTGACCGCATTAGCCCAAGCAGCACCGGCTTGGGCCGCGACCGCTTCCAGATTGGAGAACGCCTGTCGCACCTGGGACTCCACATCCGCACCGGTCAACTCTCCAGTCTTCGGGTCGATACCGATCTGTCCCGACGTGTAGATCACATGACCGGACTGAATCGCTTGTGAGTAAGGACCGATGGCCTTCGGCGCGAGATGCGTTTCTATGACGTTTTTTTCCATGAGATGCCCGAGAAGTAATGACGCAAGTTTATCCTCACCCGAACACCACGGACAAACGAACCGCGCCGGGTTGGCCGATTTCACCTGCGCCCACTACCTGTGCGATTTCGTTGGAAAGATCGGTGCAAAGGGGTATTATCCCCTCCCAGTGTTGCGGCGCAACATCGGCGCCTCAGTGACAGGGCGCATGATCGCCGTCAGGGAATCGGAGAAAACGTCATGTCGAATTCAAAGGTGCGCGAGCTCCTTTTGGGTCGCGCATTGGACCCCCTTAAAAGCGAAACGCGGCATTCGATCGCGTTAGTCGCCTTTTTGGCGTGGGTCGGCTTGGGCGCCGATGGGCTGTCGTCTTCGGCCTACGGGCCCGAACAGGCCTTCAAGGCCCTCGGCATACATACGCATTTCGGTCTGTATCTCGCCATTGCCACGGCGGTTACCGTCTTCATCATTTCAATCGGATACAACCAGATCATCGAACTGTTTCCGACGGGTGGCGGCGGATATCGCGTCGCGACGTCACTCATCGGACCTTATGCGGGGTTGACTGCTGGCTGTGCGTTGATCGTGGACTATGTCCTGACCATCGCGATTTCGATTGCCAGCGGCGTCGACGCACTGTTTAGCCTCGTGCCGATCGGGTGGCAGCCTTACAAGTTGGCCTTGGAACTGATTGCTGCCGTCGCCTTGATGTTCATGAATCTGAGGGGCGCCAAAGAGTCGATCAAGATACTCCTGCCGATTTTTGCCGGCTTTGTCATTACGCATTTTCTCATCATCGTGTACGGCATCCTGGTGCACGCGAGCGGATTACCGGCGCTCGTTCCCGACACGCTGCGCGAGACACGGCGGCTGGCGCACAACACGAGCTGGATCTTCGCTGCCGCCCTGTTCTTGAAGGCCTACTCGCTCGGCGGTGGTACCTACACGGGTATTGAGGCGGTCTCCAACAACGTCCAATCCTTGGTCGAGCCGCGCGTACACACCGGCAAACTGACAATGCTCTACATGGCTGCGAGCCTGGCCTTCACCGCCGGCGGGATTATTTTGCTGTATCTGCTTTGGCACGCAGCGCCTGTGGAGGGCAAGACCTTAAATGCCGTCGTATTCAAGGGAATCATCGCCGACATGGGTTTGCCGGGGAGTGTGAGCGCCATTTTACTGACGGCCACCCTCGCTTTCGAGGCAGGACTTCTGATCGTTGCCGCCAATACCGGCTTGCTGGGCGGCCCGTCGGTCTTGGCCAATATGGCTGCCGATTCATGGGTTCCTCACAAATTTCGGTATTTATCGACGCGTCTTGTCACCCAGAACGGAATTATGCTCATGGGCATATCGGCTCTGGCGATTCTCCTTTGGAGTCGCGGGCAGGTTGACCTATTGGTGGTGCTGTATTCGATCAACGTTTTCTTGACCTTCAGCCTGTCCCTTCTTGGCCTTTGTATCTACTGGGTCAAACATCGCCGCGAAGATCGGCGCTGGCGCCATCGCCTTGTTCTCTCCGGTATCGGCTTGGCAGTGACGGTCAGCATTCTGTTTGTGACTGTCATCGCAAAATTCGATGAAGGGGGATGGATCACCGTCCTGATCACAAGCATGGTGATTGGAATCTGTATCCTGATTCGCAAACATTATCGCGACACCAAAGACAAGATCGGAGCGGTCGATCAAGTCTTTGCAAACCAGCCCTTCGGCTCGGAGACCGAATATGGCGAGCCGCAGCCCGATTTGCCTACCGCCGTCTTCATCGTCGGCTCGAGTCGCGGCGGCGGCCTGCACGCCCTCCTGTGGGTGCAACGTATGTTTCCGGGACATTTCAAGAATTTCATTTTCGTGAATGCACGAGCCGTCGATTCCCAGGCATACGGCGGTAACGAATCCATCGAGACGCTGCGTACGCATGCCACGGTCTCCTTGAAATTCTTCGTCAATTTCTGCCACAGCTATGGACTCGCGTCCACCTCCTACCTGGGCTTTGGTACCGACGCCGTTGAGGAATTGAGTCTGATCTGTGAAAAGGTGCGAGAGAATTTCCCGGCAGCCATCTTTTTCACGAGCAAACTCATCAGTGAACATGAAAACATACTGACGCGTCTGCTGCACAATCAGGCCGCCACCGCCTTGCAGCGACGCCTGCATTTGAATGGGATGCAGATGGTGATTCTGCCCATGCGGATCTGACCCCGGAGCGCGTGTCGCATTTGAACCACGCCCGGCGGTGTTGCGCTACCGGGAGGTCGAAAACTTGAGAAATGGCGTCGGACCCGGGACCCAGACGGGCAAGGCGCGCTACGGCATGGGTTACACTAAAGCCATCGGGGTAAGAGCCGCGGGCCTGGTGCCACGAACCCTCCGTCAAGAAGGTGTGCCCGGAAGAGGCTCGGGACGAAATCGCATCGACCGTCGGATCCCGTTAAGCTCTGGATTAAGAGTCCGGTAGCGCAATAGTTAAAGGAGTGGGATCAATGGTATTTTTTTGGTTCTGGGTGCAAGTGGCGGTCGGCCTTGTGCTCGAGATCATTCTCTTCTCGCTGCTGATCAAGAGTATCCGTTCGCGTCATTAATCTTTCGCGGGCGCGTGACGCAACCTGAAGTACGTCCGATACCGGCTGCCCGGCCGCAGGTGCTCCCTCCGTCCACGTCGATTCTAGTTGCAAGGGTAGAGGCGCTTGAGTCCCGCAAGCAGTAGCAACTCGATCGGGTAGTCGTTAGTGACATAAGGCTGACCGATCTCATCATCAACGATCTTCGAAAAATCGATGTCCGCTTTGATGGGCGGCGGTTGGCAGTAGAGCAGATGGGCTTTATTTTGGCTGAGCACGTCGTTTGCCCAGATATAGCCGGCGCCGACTCCCGTCAGATAGATCTTCGTCTGACGAAACGTTGCCACGTTGTCCGAATCCCGTTGGCGCACATAGTCCCCGACTGACATCGCAAAAGCACCGCTGTACATACATGCAAGGACAAGGATACAAGCGATTTTCTTCATGATAGTCCCGATACGGTCAGATGCGCCTGTTCGGTTGCGGGTGTCGCAGAAGCATTTAGGATAGCTCGAACAAGCCGAGAATAGCCGAATCGGGATCAACGCGGCTACTCGTTCAAATCGCGAGACAATGAATTTCCGATGGTCGGCCGTTTTAACGCGTGGACGCGCGGGCCTGTTTGAGCCCGCTCAGAAGCCGATGCGCGCCCGCTTCGGACTGCGTTCGGCTTCCACATCCTCCGCCTTGATCTCATCGCGGCGGTGAATTCTGGCATTGCCGAACGCATTCACGATAACACGTCGCATTTCCCGCGGCGAAAGCCGGGTAAGCCGCTCCAAAGCCTCTGGCTCCAGCGTTTCGGGAAAACGCAGCCCCCAGACATGGGCGCTGCGAATATCGGCGTAGATCGCCTGGGCGATATGACAGATCCCCGCATAGTCGGGCGCCGCGATCTCGTACACGTTGAGCCGGTTTAAAATCGGCTCAGGAATGTATTGTGCACTATTGGCCGTTGCAATCCACACGACGTCGGCTGCATCGATAGGTACCTCGGCAAATTCGTCGATGAATTCACGTGCGGTCTCATGCTCCAGCAGGGAGTACAAGGCACCCAACGGATCATACTGACTGTCGCCACCAGCCTTATCAATCTCGTCGACAACGATCACCGGATTGGCGTAGTCACCATGAACGAGAATATCGAATACCTTGCCCGGTTTCGCGTTTTTCCACTGGGACGAGGCGCCCGAAAGAACCCATCCCGCGGTCAATGAGCTCATCGCGACAAATCCAAACCCGGTCCCCAGGAGTTTGGATAGGCACTTGGCGAAATGTGTCTTGCCAATGCCCGGGTCCCCCAGTAACAACATGGGTGCGAGCTCTAACCGGTCTTCAGTTTCAACACATAGGGCGAGTTGTTTGCGAATATCGCCCAGTGGCTCGGAGAAATTGGGCAGATCGTCATAGAGCGCGTCCATCTCCGGCAACGCGGAAGGTTTCACCGAAAAGCGCAGCCCACCGGCCCGGATCATTCTCTCGTAGGTATTGCGCAACGACTCGTTTGCGCCGTCAGAAAGTTCGCCCAGGGCACTTTCCACATCGCTCGTTGCGTAGACTTGCTTGAAAGCGGCCACAGATATCGGCGTGACCGTATGACCGGAAACTTCGGTGTCGGTGCCCATAGCTAGCCTCCTTTTCCGAGAAACCCACAATCTCTTCTAAGCAATCAACGTTCCAACTTCACATTCGTGCACCATGCGCCGCGTAGGTACCACCCCTCCCCGAGCAATATCGTCATTGCGGTATCGGCTTGGACCCGAGTTGCACATCGGCCGTCGCGAGCTTCGACGTGTCCCAACCCCCGCCGAGCGCTTTGATCAGAGAAACCGTAAACGCGACCCGTTGACTGAGGAGACTGACCTCCGTCTCCTCGTTGGTCAAGAGCGTAGTTTGCGTAGTAATCACATCGTTGTAGGTGACCGTACCTGCCTTGTAGCGATTCAGCTCAAGATCGAGGCCCTTTTGCGCAAGGGCGACCGCCTGCTGTTGCAGTGCATATTCCTGTTCCAAAATGCGTAATCCGGCCAGGCTGTCTTCGACTTCCTGGAAAGCGGTCAGCACGGTCTGGCGATACGACGCAACGTTCTGGTCGTAGACGGCACGCGCGGCCTCAACTTGGGCGCTGCGAGCGCCGCCGTCGAAAAGCGTTGCAGCCAATTGGGGGCCTACCGACCAAAAGCGATTGGGAAGGCTAAGCCAATTCGCGAAATTCGGGCTGGCAAAGCCGCCGCTGGCGGAGAGCGTCAAGTTCGGATAGTAGGCCGCCGTTGCAACACCGATTTCGGCATTTGCGGCCGCCACTTTGCGTTCGGCCGCCGCGATATCGGGCCGGCGTTCCAAAAGGGCGGAAGGCACACCGACTGGCGCCGGAGGTACCAGCATGGCGGTCGTCAGGGGCATCGGCGCCAACGAAAAATTGGCTGGCGGCTTACCGATCAAGACCGCGATCGCGTGCTCAAGTTGCGAGCGCTGCACGCCAACATTGACCGCCTGGGCCTGGACGCTCACCAGCTGTGTTTGCGCCAAAACAACATCGGACATTTGCGCGACGCCGACGTTATATTGATTCTGCGTCAGCTGTAAAGCCTTCTGGTCTCCGGCCACAGTCTGTGTGAGAAGTTTCTCAGTGGCGTCCAAACCGCGCAGCTGAAAATAGTCAATCGCAAGCTCGGACTGCAAGCTAAGAAGTGTATCTCCGAACGACGCCGCACTGGCTTGGGCATTGGCTTGGCTCGCCTCGACGTTGCGTCGCACCGCGCCCCATAGATCCGGTTCCCAGGAGGCGTCCAGAGAAAGGGTATTGAGTTTGCTGGTGCCCGCCCCGCTGCTTTGTCGTTGTGATCCTCCGGAACGCGTGGAGGACACGGTGGCCCCTAGGGTTGGAAAAAACGCCGAACGCGCCTGGGCTACCAGGGCGCGTTCCTGGCGATAGGTAGCTTCCGCCTGAATTACGGTCTGATTGGCCGAGGCGACCTGCGCGACCAGATCGTTCAGCTTCGGGTCATGATAAATCTCCCACCACGGCCCACGAGGCTGAGTCCCATCGGGCTGGGCGAGCTTCCAGCCCGCCAACTCTTTATAAGTCTGCGACGTGGGCGCGGAGGGGCGAACATAATCGGGTCCCACAGTACAGGCGCAAAGGCTAAAACTGACGGCCATCAAGCCGATCCGTGGGTTCACAGTGCATTTCATTGACATGGCCTTTTCATGCGGCGACTTGAGGGCCGCCCAACGCGGCTCGCGCGGATCGATTCCTTGGCCCCCGACGCGCCACCCATAATCGAGCCCGATCAAGATAAAGATAAATGACCGGGGTAGTGTACAGCGTGAGCAGTTGGCTCATGATGAGGCCGCCCACGATGGAAATGCCAAGAGGCTGGCGCAGTTCGGCACCGTCGCCGGTTCCCAAGGCCAGAGGGATAGCGCCAAACAATGCAGACATCGTGGTCATCATGATCGGCCTAAAGCGCAGCAGACAAGCCTTGTAGATCGCGCTGGCGGGGCGCAGACCGCCCTCTCGCTCGGCGACAAGCGCGAAATCGATCATCATGATGGCGTTTTTCTTGACGATCCCGATAAGGAGAATCACGCCGATGAGCGCGATGAGGCTAAACTCCGTTCCGGTCACCAGCAACGCCAAGAGGGCACCGACACCGGCGGACGGCAGTGTCGAGAGAATCGTGATCGGGTGCACATAACTTTCGTAGAGCATTCCTAAGACGATATAAACCGTCAAAAGCGCGGTCAAAATAAGAATCGGTTGCGATTTCAAGGACTCTTGGAAAACCGCCGCCGTACCTTGGAAACTCCCATGGACCGTCGTTGGCACACCCAACCGCGCCAACGCCGCTTGTACCGCGTCCGAAGCCTGCCCGAGCGAAACTCCGGGAGGCAAGTTAAACGAAATGGTCGAGGCTACGAATTGGCCCTGGTGGTTGACCGCGAGCGAAGTGTTCGAGGATTCGAAGTGCGCGAACGCGGATAAGGGAATCTGCGCGGGAGGCGTACCCGACGCAAGGGTACCGGCCGCAGCGGAACTTGAAATGGCCCCGCCCGGGGGTGTGGCCGCCGGGGTCGCCGCGCGCGCGGCCATTGCGCCGGCAGACGGAGGGGCTGGATTCGATACGCTTACATAGGTATCTTTCAGAATATCCGGGCTTTGCCAATACTGCGGTGCAGCCTCCATGACCACATAATATTGATTGATGGCCTTATAGATCGTCGAGACCTGACGCTGTCCGTAAAGATCGTTCAACGTGGCATCAATCAACGTTGGCTTGACATTGAGTCGGGCTGCTGCGTCGCGATCGATGACGAGGTTTGTCTGCAATCCTTTATTCTGTTCGTCCGTATTGACGTCGACCAGTTCGGGTAACGCGGTCAACGCAGCGCGAACCTTGGGTTCCCACGTTCGCAACTCGGTCAAATCATCGGCCTGTAGCGTGAACTGGTATTGCGCGTTGCTGGCGCGCCCGCCCACCCGGATATCCTGAACCGCTTGGAGATAGAGCGTTGCGCCCGGTTCGTGCGCCAGCTTCTTGCGCAAACGGGCGATCACGCGATCGGCGGAAAGGTGACGCTGCGCGAGCGGCTTGAGCGAAATGAACATAAAACCCGAATTCGGCCGGGCGCCTCCCGTATATCCCACCACATTTTCTACGGCTGGATCGGCCCGGACGATGGCGATAAAGTCGCTCAATTTAGGGAGCATGGCTTGAAAGGAAATACTTTGGTCCGCCTGAATGAAGCCCACGAGACGACCGGTGTCCTGCTGTGGGAAAAACCCTTTGGGTACGATGATGTACAGGTAGACGTTCAGGCAGATCGTCGCGAATGTCAGTGCCAGCATCAAGGGGGAGTGGCGCAGCGCCCACGCGAGCGATTTCCGATAGATCCGGTGCATGCCCCGAAAAACCCGTTCGCTGGCGACGAAAAGACGATGGGGCGGCTTCGATCGATCGGGCATCTTCAGCAGCCGCGCGCACATCATGGGGGTCGTGGTCAGTGACACCACCATCGAGACCAGAATGGCGACCGAGAGGGTGATGGCAAACTCCCGAAACAGCCGCCCTACCAATCCGGACATCAGAAGAATCGGAATAAAAACGGCGATCAATGACAGACTCATCGACAGGACCGTAAAGCCCACTTCCTGAGCACCCCGCATAGCGGCATTGAAAGGTCTCATCCCACGTTCGATGTGACGCGAGACGTTCTCCAGAACGACGATGGCGTCGTCAACAACAAATCCCGTGGCGATGGTCAACGCCATGAGCGACAGGTTGTCCAGGCTGAAATTCAGCAGGTACATCACGCCGAACGTGCCAATGAGGGATACCGGCACCGCGACGGTCGGAATGAGGGTCGCGCGCCAGTTTCTGAGAAACAGGAACACCACCAGGATGACAAGCGCAACCGAGACCATAAGTGTGCGCTCGACATCTCTCAAAGATGCACGGATCGTCGGCGTTCGGTCGATGACGACGTTCAGGTTGATTGCGGCCGGTATCGACGCCCGAACTTGCGGCAAGACAGCCATGATTCGATCAACCGTATCGATAATATTGGCGCCCGGTGAACGATTCACGATCACCAGTACCGAGCGCTTGCCGTTGGCTGACCCCGCATTGCGCAAATCGGCGACCGAATCGACCACCGTGGCAACGTCCCCTAGCCGCACGGCGGCGCCATTGTTGTAATCGATGATGAGCGGTATATATTCGGCAGCGGTGGTGGCCTGATCATTGGCATAGATTTGCCAATAGCGACTACCCTCTTCGACCTGCCCCTTGGGGCGGTTGGCATTCGTCGCCGCCACAACGCTGCGCACTGTCTCCACACCGATGCCGTATTTATTGAGCGCATCGGGATTCAATTCGATTCTTACCGACGGTTTCGAACTTCCGCCAACCGACACCTGACCCACCCCTTTGACCTGCGACAATCTTTGCGCCACCACGGAATCGGCCGCGTCGTACATCTGTCCCTGGGATTGCGTATCGGAAGTCAGTGCAAGAATCAATATCGGCGCGTCTGCCGGGTTGACCTTGCGGTAGGTGGGATTACTGGGCAATCCCGTCGGCAAAAGGGCCCTTGCGGCATTGATGGCGGCCTGAACATCCCGCGCTGCGCCGTCGATATCGCGATCCAGTGAGAACTGCAGCGTGATGTGGGTCGATCCGAGTGAACTCGCAGACGTCATTTCGGTGATGCCGGCGATACGGCCGAGGGATCGCTCGAGTGGTGTGGCGATCGTGGCCGCCATGGTCTCCGGACTCGCTCCGGGCAACGAAGCAGACACGGATATGGTCGGAAAATCGACTTGTGGAAGAGGCGAAACGGGCAAAAGCGTGAACGCCACCAGCCCCGCCAGGGCGACCCCGGCCGTCAAAAGTGACGTAGCAACCCTGCGCTCGATAAAAATGCGCGATAGATTCATGACTCGACCGGCGGGTGCCCAGCGTCGGGCGAACGAAGCCCGAACCGTTCGCGCGTACGGCGCGCGAGATTGTCAAACATCAAATAGATAACCGGAGTGGTAAAGAGCGTCAGAACCTGGCTGACCAGCAGGCCACCCACCATGGTCACACCCAAGGGGCGCCGCAACTCGGCGCCGTAGCCTGTACTCAACATCAACGGCAACGCGCCCAGCAACGCGGCCATCGTCGTCATCAGAATCGGCCGGAAGCGGAGCAGCGATGCCTGGTGAATGGCATCGCGCGCACTCTTTCCTTCACGACGCTCGGCATCGAGGGCAAAGTCGATCATCATGATCGCGTTCTTCTTGACGATCCCAATCAGAAGAATGATGCCGATGATGGCGATGATGCCCAGGTCATTACCGGTCAATATGAGCGCCAACAAGGCGCCGATACCGGCCGATGGCAAAGTCGACAGAATGGTAATGGGATGGATGTAGCTTTCGTACAGAACGCCCAGCACGATATACATCGTGACAATCGCGGCGAGTATCAATACAAGAGTGTTCGATAGGGAAGCCTGGAATGCCAGAGCAGCCCCTTGAAAGCTGGTTTGAAGCGACAACGGCACGTTCAAGTCCTGCTCGGCGGTTCGAATCGCATTCACAGCCGAGCCCAATGACGCGCCTTTCGCGAGATTGAATGAGATGGTCGCCGCCGGAAACTGCCCGAGGTGATTGATAAGCAACGTACCTGTGCGCACACTGACGCTTGCGATGCTCGGCAGCGGCACCTGCACGCCACTGGGCGAAGAAATATAGATTCCGGCCAGCGATGCCGGGCCTTTCTGCAGATCGGGTTTCGCCTCGAGCACGACGCGATATTGGCTTGATTGCGTAAAGATGGTTGAAGCCAGCCTTTGACCGAACGCGTCGTAGAGGGCGTTATCGATCGCGGCAGTCGTGATACCCAAGCGGGCAGCGCTGTCCCGGTCGATCTGGACATAGGCCTGCAGACCTTGATTCTGCTGATCGCTTGCGACATCCGAGAGATCCGGCAAACTCTGCAGCTTATCCACCAACCGCGGCACCCACTGCGCAAGTTCGGTCGGATCCGAGTCTTCCAACGTGAATTGATACTGCGTGCGTGACACCCGATCCTCGATCGTCAAGTCCTGAACCGGTTGCATGTAGAGCGAAATCCCTTCGACCTGCGCGAGCTTTGGCGCCAACCGGCGAATCACGTCGGACGCGTTGATGCTGCGCGCCGAAAGCGGCTTCAGATTGATCAACATGCGCCCGCTATTTAGCGTGGCGTTCGTACCGTCAACACCGATATAGGAGGACAGGCTGGCTACGGCCGGATCGGTCAGCACGACGCCAGCAAGTTGCTGCTGTCGCTTGGACATCTCGGCAAAGGAAATGGTCTGGGGCGCCTGGGTGATCCCCTGAATGACCCCCGTGTCTTGCACCGGAAAGAATCCTTTGGGCACAAGGATGTAGAGCACCACCGTTAGTGCGACAGTGGCACTGGCGACAATCAAAGTGAGGGCCTGCCGATCGAGCACCCATTCCAGCATGATTCCATACCGTGCGATGACGCTATCGAACATGGCGCCGGTCTGCTTGAAGAACCAGCTTTGATCCTGCGGCTCGGTATGGCGCAAAAGGCGAGCACACATCATCGGAGTCAAGGTCAGCGAAACCACGGCTGAAATCAGGATCGAAACGGCTAGCGTGATCGCGAATTCTCGGAATAATCGACCCACGACATCACCCATGAAGAGCAAGGGGATGAGCACGGCGATCAAAGAGAAGGTAAGAGAGATGATGGTAAAGCCGATCTGTTCGGCACCTTTTAGCGCTGCCACAAGCGGTTTGTCGCCCTGTTCGATATAGCGCGAGATGTTCTCGATCATCACGATCGCGTCGTCGACGACAAAACCGGTCGCAATGGTCAAGGCCATCAATGTCAGGTTATTGATCGAAAAACCTGCCAGATACATGACACCGAAGGTTCCGACCAAGGACAAGGGGACAGCGACACTGGGAATAATGGTTGCGCGGACGTTACGCAGGAAGACAAAAATCACCATCACGACAAGAGCTATGGCGAGCAAAAGTTCAAACTCGACATCGGACACAGAAGCACGAATCGTCACGGTTCGATCGGTCAGGATCGAGACATCCAATGCGCCCGGCAGCGTCGAAGTCAACGACGGCAGCAGCTGCTTGATCTCGTCAACCACCGCGATGACGTTCGCGCCGGGTTGACGCTGGATATTGACGATGACGGCCGGCTGCGTATTGGCCCAAGCCGCGAGGCGGACATTTTCCGCGTCGTCCACGACGTCGGCGATATCGGACATCCGGATCGGAGCGCCGTTCTTGTACGCAAGAACGACATTCGCGTATTCGGCAGCGCTCTTTAATTGATCGTTCGCATCGATAGTCGACGCCCGTGTGGGTCCGTCGAAGCTTCCCTTGGCCTGGTTGGTATTTGCGTTTCCGATCGCGGTACGGACGTCCTCGAGTCCTAGACCCACCGCGGCCAGAGCGCGCGGATTGACCTGGATGCGAACGGCAGGACGTTGTCCACCCGAAATCGCGACCAAGCCAACACCGGGAAGCTGTGAGATTTTTTGGGCGAGCCGCGTATCGATGAGATCTTCAACCTGCGGCAGGGGCAAGGTCTTCGAACTGACCGCCAGCGTGAGAATCGGCGCGTCGGCCGGATTCACCTTGTTATAAATGGGAGGCGCTGGTAAATCGGTCGGCAAAAGATTGCCGGATGCATTGATCGCCGCCTGGACTTCTTGTTCGGCAACATCCAGCGAGAGATCGAGACTGAACTGAAGTGTGATGACCGAGGCGCCCCCTGAACTGCTGGAGGACATCTGGTTTAACCCCGGCATTTGACCGAACTGCCGTTCCAGGGGCGCGGTCACCGACGAGGTCATCACCTCTGGACTCGCACCCGGATAAAGCGTCACGACCTGGATCGTCGGATAATCGACTTCGGGCAGTGCCGACAGGGGCAAAAGCCGATAGGCAACTATCCCGGCCAAGAGGATCGCCAGCATGAACAGCGACGTCGCGACCGGTCGCAGGATGAACTGGCGGGACGGGTTCATAGGTCGCTCTTAACTACTCGCTTTGGCGTCGGCGTTCGGTTTTTTTCCCTTTGCGTGCGTATGACCGGTCCCTGGTTGCGCCGCCGGCGCCACGGCCGTCTTGGGCGGTGCCGAGCGGTCAATGGGTTCGACTTTGGCGCCCTCGCGCAGCTTGTCGGCGCCATCCACTACGATCGTTTGACCCGGCGTCAGGCCTTTGGTGATGACCGTCACGCCGCCCTGACTCGTGCCCGTCGTGACTGACTGCACAGTCACGGTGTTATCCGGTTTTACGACGTAGGCGAAAGTGCCTTGGCTACCGCGCTGGACCCCAGCAATTGGCGCCACGATTGCATTTTTTAGTACATCGACCAGCATCTGGACATTGACGAACTGATTCGGAAACAGGGCCAAGTCTGCATTGGCAAACGTGGCTTTCAGTTTCACGGTCCCGGTCGTGCTGTCGATTTGATTGTCCATCGTCAGAAGCACACCCGTCGCCAGCCGGGTTTTCTGATCCCGGTCATACGCGGTCACGGAAAGTGGCGTTCCGGCGCGCATCGGCGCGAGCACGCGCGGAATATCGTCTTGGGGAATGGTGAAAACAACGTCCACCGGCTGCAGTTGTGTGATGACGACAATGCCGTTGGTGTCGCTCGGCTGCACGACATTGCCCGGATCGACCTGTCGTAGGCCAATACGGCCTGCAACAGGTGCGGTGATGCGCGTGTAGACCAAATTGACCTGGGCGGTGTCTACCGTGCCCTGATCCGTTTTGACCACGCCTTCGTCCTGTTTGACCAGCGCGGCCTGAGTATCCAGTATCTGCTTGGATGTCGATTGCTCGGCATACAGTGTTCGGTAGCGTTCGAGGTCAAGGCGTGCATTGGTCAAGAGCGCTTGGTCGCGCAGCAATTGCCCCTGCGCTTGCTCGAGTGCCGCCTGGTAAGGACGCGGGTCGATTTCGGCCAGAAGCTCGTTGCGCTTTACCATCTGGCCCTCGGTAAACAAAACGCTCATGAGCTGGCCTGCAACGCGCGTACGTACGGTAACGCTCGCACGCGGAGTTACAGTGCCCAATCCACTGAGATAGACATCGACGTCGCTCAACTTTACAACCGCTGTCCCCACGGGCATGACAGCCGGGGCTGCGCCCCGACCGCCAGCTTTCGGCGCGGCCGCCGGCGCCCGCCGAATCAGCCACGCAATGCCGATACCCAAAAGCAACAGTCCGGCGATGACGATCCACAGGGTGGCGTTATTTTTGCGTCGCGCTTTTGGCATCGGTGGAATCGTGGGGAGAGGTGTCGGTTGGTTCGTGGGTTCTGAAGGGCTCATGATCCGTCAGGGGCGGGTCTATCGAAATCCCAAGAAAAGGAAGCGGAAAAGCCAATCGATGCATTTCCACCAGGACGGGTCTGGCGTATTGGACCATCGCTTAGGCATGCCTTGCCCGCCAGATGATCACAGATTGTAAGAAAGTCTCTGGTTTCTCGTTAGCCTTCCGCATTCGGGGCCCTTTCCTATCTTCACTGACTTCTTGACCCCTCGCGAACCACGTCTCGCGCCCTGGCCGATGCGCAAGAATCAGACCGCAATGTATCGTCTCATGCACATCCCGGCGATATGCCGCGCCATTCAGCGGCGGTGAATTTTTGTGACAGGTGCCGCGAGGCCTGGCGCGCGGCGCGCCCTTTGATTTGATGCCGTGCGACCCCGATTCGGCGACGCAAGCACCCTAGCGTCCAGTGAAGTGTGCCGGGCGTTTAGCCAAAAAAGATGCAAGGCCTTCTTCGAAATCGGCGGTGGCACCCGCCGTCTTCTGTAATTCCCGTTCGAGTTCGAGTTGGGCGGCTAAGTCCCGATCTGATGACGCGTTGAAGGCCTTTTTGGTCAAACCCAGGGCCCTGGTGGGCGCGCTCGCAAAATGGTTTGCCAATTGCTCGGCCACGCTCCCTAGTTCGTGGTCCTCGACGCATTTCCAGACGAGGCCCCAGGTCGCCGCGTCGATACCACTGATTTTTTCTCCGAGAAGCGCCAGACCCATCGCGCGCGCCATCCCGATACGCTGCGCGAGGAAGTAGGTCGAACCCGCATCGGGGATTAATCCAAGCCGCGCGAACGCCAAAACAAAACTGGCCGAGCGTGAGGCGAGCGTGATATCGGCCGCCAATGCCAAACTTACACCTGCACCGGCTGCTACCCCGTTGACGACGCTGATCACGGGTACGGGCAAACCGCGCAGACGCAACACGAGTGGATTGTAATCGCGCTCGAGCGGAACACCCAGATCCCGTGCACCGTGCACATCGATCGGAAATGGCTCCGTCAGATCGGCGCCGGCACAAAATCCGCGCCCCGCTCCAGTCAAGACCACCACGCGCAAATCACTCATGGCTTGCGCCAAATCAAGCGCGGCGTGCATCTCTTGGAACATTTTGCGGGATAGCGCGTTAAGGCATTCCGGGCGATTCAGTGTAATTCGCGCAATTCCGCCCGCACAACCAAAAAGTATCGTCTCGTAATTCATGTGCCCTCGCTCGGTATCTTTCAGCCACGGCCGTCGATTCAGACATGACCCGCCGGGCATCTGCCGCACACGCTTCACGCGGCAATGTTGGTATGCGGGGTGAGAGTCGGACGCCCTGCCGAAGAGTGGCGCGCGAAGCGTGACCGATATTCTATCCAGGAGGCGGATCCAGCAGCGTCGAAACTGGCACCCATTTGCTGTTGATGATCTGAGAAATCCGCACCTTACGGCTACCGAGCCGATCGGTGGCCGTGATGTGAAACTCCGGACTGCCGAACATATCCCGCGGGAAAGTCGTCGCCTCCATTGCCGCGTTAAATCTCGCCACGGTCAAACTCGGACCTGCCTTGGCCGCAGCCTTGGCAAACAGATCCATGATGGCGTATCCATACACGGCAAACACCCCCGGATCCTCGTGAAACCGCACCCGATAGGCTGCGGTCCAATCGCGAACCAACTTCGAGGCATCGTCGGCGTAAGGCTGGGACACCGTATGCACGCCATAGAGGCCGTCCATCGCCTTGCCCCCCACCGTATGAACAACTGCGCTGTAAAGGGCGGATGTGCCGACAAAATCAGGATTGAATCCGTCCTTGCGCGCCTCGCCCACGGCTGCAACCGTTTCACTCACCACTGTCGCCAATACGACCAGTTCGCAGGACGCCAGACGTAACTTCGCGATCTGTGGGGCGAAATTGGTCTCACCCGAACGGAATGAAGCCTTTTCCACCAATCCGAGATTCAAGGATCGCAATGCCGCTTGCGTGCCACGTAAAACCTCCTCTCCAAAAGCGTCATCCTCATACAGCAGGCATACGCGTTGGAGTTTCTTCTGACCAACGAGATAGGGTATCGCCGTGCGCACCTGATCGGAGTACGAGGGCCAGAAGGCCATTTTGAGTCGGCTCGGTGGCTCGTAGACCTCGGGTGTGGCCGAAAGAGGCAGGAAATTGATCACGTTATGTTTGAATTCGACCGGCATGGCCGCCAGATTCTGGGCAGCTCCCATATGAGCGAGAATCGCAAAAACGTGATCGGTCAAAGCCAACCTCTCGGCAGCAAGCGCTGCACGTTTTGGATCATTACTGCTGTCTTCGATGAACAGTTTCAGACGACGACCGTTGACGCCTCCCTGATCGTTGATCTCTTCGGCGCGCATCTTCAAGCCGTTGCGCAACTGTTTGCCGAATACCGACATCGGCCCCGACAAATCCTGGATGGTGCCAATGTCGATTTCCGATTTGCTTACGCCTTGCACGACTTGCGCCGAGTATGCGACCCCAAGCCAGCAAACTAGAATCGCGCAAAGCCATCGGCCCGCGGCGATCTTGTGTTTCGGCTTCATCGTGGCATCCTCCACCCCATATCCTGGTTGCGCCGATGATCATGCTTTCGTCTCGGACGCGACAATCGGGGTATGCCCGCATCGCCTCAGCGAGTGCCCCAAAAACTCTTGATACGCGCGGTCGCACTGCTCTTTACGGCAAACTAGGACTAACCCTGAGCGAAGATAGGTACTACCGATGATTGGCGTATGTCGCGTGCCAGTTCGCAGTCGCGCACGCGTCGGAATAGATCCGATGCCGAACACGCACCTAGAGGGTCGAGGTCGATTGACCCATCTGCCGCGTCTCGAACCCAGGATGATGCCTTTGGAGAAGACCATGACACTGATCGTTGAAACATCGGATCGCGTAACAACCGTTACCATCGATCGCCGTGAGTGCCGCAATGCGGTAGACGGCCCGACAGCCCATGCGCTGGCCCGAGCGTTTTTGGAATTCGATCGCGACGAAAACGCCGATGTCGCCGTACTGTGTGGTGCGGGCGATCACTTTTGCGCAGGTGCGGACCTGAAGGCTTTCGCAGCCGGATTCGATCAGCGTGCCAACCCTTTGAATAACGACATGTCACAACCCGCGCCAATGGGTCCGTCGCGTATGCAACTGAGCAAACCGGTCATTGCGGCGGTCACCGGTTATGCCGTTGCTGGGGGCATGGAGCTCGCTCTGTGGTGCGACCTGCGGGTGGTGGATCAAAGTGCGATCTTCGGTATCTTCTGTCGTCGCTTCGGCATACCGTTGATCGATGGCGGGACCGTGCGTTTGCCGCGCCTGATCGGAATGAGCCGTGCCATGGATCTTATTCTGACCGGCCGTGCTGTCGACGCAAATGAAGCGATGGCCATGGGTATTGCGAACCGGGTTGTCGCCCATGGAACGGTACTCGTCCACGCACGGATTCTGGCTAGAAGTATCGCGGCCTTTCCCCAACCATGCCTGCGCGCTGACCGTCTCAGTCTCATCGAACAACAGGGCTTGGGACTGGAGCCAGCCCTGGCCAACGAATTTAGGCACGGAATGTCCACGCTCGCTGAGAACACGCCTATCGATCACGCGCGGCGCTTTGCGGCTGGCGCTGGCCGCCATGGACGAATTGAAGAGGGTTAGGTCAAACCTGTCCGAGTGTCGAGCCACGCGGCCAAACCGGCAGCGTTCAGATTGATGTCCATCACCATGAAGCGCCGTAGCGCCTTCCCTTGCATTGACCAATTCTGCCTATACGCTTGGGCAACCAGAATTTCAGCCACGCCCTTTCTCAGGTACTCGAGGCGCGGCCCCGGTTCTCCGATGGACGCGGCATTCCTGGCCAGCTCGGCGTGCGCGTCGACCAGGGACAACAGGTCCTCGGACTGCCGTTTTACATCCTTGATCTGACCGTAATGCGTGATATAGAGCGCCCGCGGCGCCAGAGCCATCAATCGCTCAATGGACTGATGAAACGCGCGTGGATCGAACTGAATTGGTGTTGTCGCAGGGAAGACGAATTGTCGGGGTCCTCGATCAAATTCCCGATAGGAAACGCCGAACATGTCTCCGGCAAAAAGATGGTGGGTCGCGCCATCAAGCATGCACACATGATGTCGCGCATGGCCCGGGGTATCGAAGAAAAGAAACTCGCGATCACCCAGGTGCAGGGAACTTCCTTCAGACACTGCCAGGATGCGGCCGGGTGATACCGGCACAATTTGGCCGTACAGACGCGCTGCAGACGCGCGCCCATACAGCTCGATCGTACCCGCCATCAGTGCGGCCGGATCGACCATGTGACGCACGCCGCGCGGATGGACCGCCAGACGGGCAGCGGGCAATTTCTGCATGAGCAATCCGGCGCCTCCCGCATGATCGAGGTGCACATGCGTGAGGATCACGAATTCAACGGCTTGGGGCGCGATACCCTTCGCCTGCAGGGCCTCGAGAACGTGGGGCACCGAGTGGTTGGTACCGGTATCGACGATCGCCGCCCGGCCGCCTTCAACAATCAAATGGATCGCATCCATGTTCGGACGGACGTAGTCCGAATCGATCGCGCTAATGCCCTTCTCATAGTCGATCACGCGCACGGCAAGACCTCGCTGACGGCCACAATGCAACGAGCTACCCGTTGGATCGATCGTACTTTGCCCCGAAGCTGCGGCGGCTGGTTACCCGAACGCCTTTTTTGGAGATGCGGGACACCGCACCCGACGACCGTGAAGGTCATGCGGCAGGCAGACACACGGATATGCATTGCATGAGTCTCACGAGCGATGCGGGCATTGGCCGCCGGGCGGGCACGAAAGACCGGGCCATGTGAGTTTACCGTTCCGAATCGAACAGACCCCGCCGGGCCCTGCGCAAACCGAGGGCGGGCGGCCGTATTCCGTCGACCGTCTATTCGCTGGGAACTGTCGCCAGAACCGATGGCTGCTTTAGTGGGGTCGCCAACGTCGCGCGCAGCCGTGCCACGACCACCGTGGCCGATTCGTCCTCCGTCGAACTGTCCTCAAGACAGCCGATATCCGTTAGCGCCAACGCCACTTCGTGCGCGTCGCGCGCACTGTATGCTTCCCGAAAGCAACTCTCGGGTTGATCACGGGCGATGCCCGATGAATCCTGCAGCGTGCGCATATCCGTGACCGTCACGCGCCAATCGGATGGTTGCGCACCATTCGCGCGAATGTGTTCTTCAATTTCCGCGAGCATGATAGAAGCACGTTTGGCAGGCATGGCGACTCTTGACCGAGAAAATGTACGATAAAGACTACCAGACCCCGTTTAGGCAAACCGGGGCGAATTGTTAAATTATGTTGCGCTACTTGCGCAATCTCCGCAACTAGGGGCAACGCGTAACAACGCCTTCCTACCGAATAACCTCCCTCGTTCAAACGCCATGTCTGACGTCCGACCCTCATCTTCGCAAGCTACCTCAATTGTCGAGCTTGGCGCGTGCGAAATCGCACACTTTCTCAGTATCCGCGCACTGGGTGCGTCGGAGGTGTTGGAAGCCTTTCTCGCACAGATCGAGCGGATCAACCCGCTCGTTAACGCCATTGTCTCCCTGGAACTGGAAGATGCCCGCAAGATGGCCAGCCAGATCGATCGACGTCGAGTCCTAGGCGATGACCTTGGCCTCTTTGCCGGACTGCCGATCGCCATCAAGGATCTCCAGGCGACCCGCGGTATGCGCACGACATTCGGCTCGCCCATCTATCGTAATTTTGTTCCGGACGTGGATAGCTTGATGGTGCAACGCCTGCGTGCGCACGGCTTCGTCATTGTCGGCAAAACCAACGTACCCGAATTCGGATTGGGGTCCCAGACCTTCAATCCCGTGTTTGGCGCGACCGCCAACCCCTGGGATCTCGCCTTCACTTGCGGCGGATCGTCGGGCGGCGCGGCTGTCGCTGTGGCCACGCGCATGATGCCTTTTGCCGATGGGACTGACGTCGGAGGCAGTCTGCGAAACCCAGGGGCATTCAATCATGTCTTCGGTCTGCGTCCGAGTCCGGGACGCGTGCCGAATCATCCGACCACCCATCCTTGGTCCGGCTTAGGGGTGACCGGCCCGATCGCACGCGATGCGGCAGACGCTGCGCTTCTGCTGGCTGCCATGGCGGGAGCTGACACGCGTGACCCGCTGTCGATCACGGAAGATTCGGTACGCTTCACAGCGCCACTCGAACGTGACTTTCGCGGTGTTCGGATCGCCTATAGCAAAACGCTCGGGGGTCTGCCTGTAGATCCGCGGGTCACAACTGTCGTCGAAGCCGGTATCAAACTGCTGTCGGGCCTGGGCTGCATCGTCGAAGAAGCTGAGCCCGATTTCTCAGGGGCAGACGAGGCTTTTGAGATGCAACGGGGTCTGGATCTCGCCGCCCGGCTGGGTTCTCTGCTGGCGAATCACCGCTCACAGCTCAAAGACACGGCGATCTGGAACATCGAGCAGGGCTTGGCATTGGACGTGACGGCCGTGTTGAAGGGCTATGCCGCTCGCACGGCCCTCTATCACCGCATGTGCGCGTTCATGTCTACATATGAGTTTCTGCTTGCGCCCGTGAGCCAGGTTCCTCCGTTCGAACTCAGCTGCCCTTATCCGCAAGCCATCAACGGCGTGGCGATGCAAAGCTACATCGAATGGATGCGCTCCTGCTCGCGCCTCTCGATCACAGCGCACCCGTGCGCGTCCGTGCCCTGTGGTTTCACGGAGCGCGGCCTTCCAGTGGGTCTGCAAATCGTTGGCCGGTATCGCGATGAATGGGGCATTTTGCAACTCGCTCATGCTTTTGAGCGCATCAATCCATCTGCGCGCGTTCGCCCGCCGGTTCTCATGGAAAAAATCGCCCGCCTGTAGCCCGTTGGGACCGGGGCGCCAAAGGTCACGGGCAAGGCCGTCCCGGAGTACACGCTCAGATGGGTTCAGAGAAGATCGTCTCGGGCTGCGACGGCAATGAGACCGATCGAGTCATCGGGAACGACGATGGGAAATCGTGAACCGAGCCAGAGCCCCTACCCCCCCGCCAGGCGTTGGCAGAGTTCCTCGACCGTAGTCGCCCGGCCACCGCCACCGGCGGCCACGACAAGCGCCTCCTCGGTCACTCCCAGGTGTCGAGCGAGAAATTTGCACTCCCAGGGGTCGTCCAGATTGACCTGGAACTGACTGGCCTTATCGTTAACTTCCGGAGAGCTGCGCGGGTTATCCATCATCACCTCCCACAAGGACTGGACTGGGTGAGAGCAACTACGCAACAGGCGTGCCCGTACTCCTTCCTCGAAAGAGCCTTGGAATTTGCAATTATTACCGGCTCAAGTGGCAAGTGTTCACAATCGACTGAGTGTCCATCGCCGCGGCATCGCAAACTTGCTTCGCGCACCCTGGATGCAGGTCAACGCAGTCCCAGCTACGAGAGAAAGTATCTCCATAACACTTGGATAAGGCGCTGCTCGGGCACAGCGCCGAATATGCTGCGGCCGGTGCCGCTGAAAGACTCGAGCTGAACCGCGACATCAGAATGATTCAAATGATAGCGGGCCGCGCACGGATTCGAGAAACCCATGGGGCTGGGGCGAAGCAGGTGCTGGGGGATTCAGGCCGCCGCCTGTTCCACGAAAGACTTGATCCCGGCGATGTTCTTGATCATCGTTTCACAAAACCCGTGCCGCGCTTGCAGGTAAGCCGGATCATTGTATGAATACCAAGTCAAACCCGTCTCGTCTTGCGCGACGAGGACCTTTAGCGGCAAGTCGAGTGCGACCGACGGCGTATCCACCATAAGCGGCGTGCCGGCCTTGGGGCTGCCGAATATGAGCAACTCGGTCGGTCGCATGATTTGCCCCGCAAGTGCGGCATCCCGTGAAAAATCGATGCGCGCAAAAACCAGGAGACCCTGTGCTTCTACAAGCCCTTGAAGCCGATCCATGGCACGTTGGACGCTCTGCGCGGTCTGGACCTTGACGATCCCGTCATGGATTTGAGGCATGGAATTTTCCCAGAATGAGAGTGCGGATCCGGCAATCCCCCCGTGCGCGCGATTTCGCATCACGACACCCGGCCACCACGCACCCTCGCGTACGTCTGCGAAAGATTCACCGTGCCGGCAGGGTGGCGCAGCGCGTGTGCGGATAAGCGATTATAAGATTACCGAGAATCCCGGGGTCGACGTGCCCGCGCGAACCCGAATCGGCGCGAGCGCCCTCGCCCAAGGCGCGTCAGTCGAAATCGCTCTCGTCGCACGACGCAAAACCCTGCTTTCCCTCTCGCGCAGGCCATCCGCGTTTCACTACAGGTTAAGGCGTCGACTGAACCGGTTTTTGACTACCGGCCGAAAGGGCGGCGCCGGCCTCGCGCGTAAGACGAAAGCTAAATGCGATCGAACCCAGACTGAAAAGCGCCATGAACGCGAACGTGGGCTGAAAGTCCGTGTAACGGATACCGGCGTGACCGGCCATCCCCGCCACGGCCTGCAGCACGACGCCGGCGATGGTTATGCCCATTCCCAGAGAGATTTGTTGCACGGTGCTGGCAAGACTGGTTGCACGGGCCACCTCGGTCGAATCGAGGTCGGCATAGGCGATCGAATTGATGGAAGTAAACTGCAGCGACGGGAAAACCCCACCGACGAGGACGATGAGCGCCATGATCCAAATCGGCGTCGAAGGCGTAAACATTCCATAGGCCGTGATCATGACTGCGACGATTACGGCATTGCTGACCAATACGTTCCTGAACCCGAATCGGCGTAATACGCGTCGCGCCAACGATTTCATGACGAGCGACCCGAAAGCAGAACAACACGTGACGAGGCCGGATTCGAAAGGATTCAGACCGATTCCAACCTGTAACGCAAGAGGCAGGAGAAACGGGATACAACCCAGCGCAATGCGGAAAAAGGAACCGCCTAGAACGCTGGCCCGGTAGGTGGGAATCTTCAAGAATCGCAACTCGAGTAACGGCCAGGGTGTATGAAGCGCATATAGAACATACGTCGCGAGGATGAGAGCGCCCATTAAAGTCATGATCCAAGCCCAGGCGGTCGATATGAAAGGCGTCTCGAAAAGAGAAGTTCCCAGCATGAGCAGCGAGGCCCCGATGGCCGTCAGCGCCAATCCGAAAATATCGAGACGCCTGGGTTCGGCCTCACGCAAATCCGGCATATAGCGTTTGACCAGAAACAGGCCCATGCAGGCTATCGGCAGATTAATGACGAAGATCCACCTCCAGTGAAAGAAAGTCGTGATAAATCCGCCCAAGGGTGGCCCAATCACCGGACCGAGAAGCGATGGGATGGTGAGATAGCTCACGGCTCGCACGAATTCCGATTTCGGTATGGTCCGAAATATCACGATCCTGCCCACCGGCACCATGAGCGCGCCTCCGACTCCCTGAACAAAACGGGCCGCGATGAACAACGCCAAGGACGTCGATGCGGCGCACATGAGAGATCCGGCGGAGAAAACGACAATCGCCAGGGTGAAAATCCGGCGCGAGCCAAAGCGATCGGCGAGCCATCCTGAAACGGGGATGAATATGCCAAGACTTACGATATATGCCGTCAGACCCACCTTCAAGGCGATGGCCGTCTGGCCAAAGTCGCGCGCAAGCGCAGGCAGGGAGGTGGTGATGACCGTGGCGTCGATGTTCTCCATGAGGAGGGCGCCACCGACGAGAAGTGGAATGACGAGTGATCGTCCGAGATTGGGGTTGTCAGTCACGGTCTCGCGCCATCGAACCAGGTTACATCACCGTCATATTTTCTCATGGTCACGCGGTATATGTCTGGGCGGCGATCAATTTACCCGGCACCTGCGTCGCGGCCGCAGTCGACGGAATAACGCGACATGGCCGCCTCAGGCCAAGTCGGGGTGCGTGGAAGGGACGATTCATCCGGGAGATCGGCAAAAGCCGATGACGCCCAATCACATCGGGAACGCAATCGTCGGCATTGTCATCTAATGACCCAAGACCACAGAATCGGAAAAACTCCCGTGTCCTCCGTATCGAACGCAGACAGACAAGGCCCTGAAGATGATAGGGAGATTGCACGCCGCATTTGCGGAGGCGATGAGCAGGCGTTCGTTCTGTTGATGCAAAAATGTAATCGATCGCTATACCGTACCGCCAGAAGCATGCTAAAGGACGATTCCGAGGCGGAAGATGCCACGCAGGAATCCTACGTGCGGGCTTATCAGGCGATGAAGAGCTTTCGAGGGGACTCCAAGCTTGCCACCTGGCTCACGCGGATTGTGGTCAACGAGTGCAACGAACGCTTGCGTAAGCGCACTCGAGGCGCGGAGGTGGTCGCCATTAACCAGGCCCTGACTGTCGCTACGGCGGCGCAGGACGCGGCTCAAGGGCCGAGCGCGCAAGAACCTGAACCCATGGCGATCAGAGCACAAACACGTCGATTGCTGGAGGCCAAGATCGACGCCCTACCGGATGCGTTTCGGACCGTCTTCGTTTTGCGCGCGGTGGAAGAGTTCACCGTCGAAGAAACAGCCGAATGCCTGGGAATCCCCGAGGCAACGGTCAGAACACGACTTTTTCGAGCTCGGAGCGCGCTGCGGGAAGCGCTTGCGAGTGAATTTGATTTGGCAATCGAAGAAGCGTTCGGTTTTGCCGGAAAGCGGTGCGATCGCACCGTAGCAGCAGTTCTCGCACGGCTCAGGCGCGATGGCGCCGTCGGGAATCCATCGTAGCGAATTCTCTCCCTTTGAAGGAAATATCTATGTTCTCATTTATGTCGGAGTCGCAAAGTGCGGAAGAAGGGTCTTCACGCCGGTTGTTTCTCGGCAAATCAGGGTTGCTTCTGTCGGGAACCGCGATTGCGCTGCTGGCCGGCAACGAGACCCTCGCACAGGCCGCTGACAAAGCAACGCCTGACGACATTCGCATCCTGAATGGTGCGCTTGGCGCCGAACTCGAGGCGATCGCCGCTTATCAGGTCGGGGCGGAGAGCAAATTGCTCCAAAAACCAGTGCTGGATCTTGCAGTAACCTTTCAGGGCCAACACAAGGAACATGCCGCGCTTCTTTCCAAGACGATCAAAACCTTGGGAGGGACACCGGTCATGGCGAAGGCCAAGTACACGTTCCCGGTTGATCAATTGAAGTCGCAAGCCGACGTATTGCGCTTTGCCGCTTCTCTGGAACAAGGCGCCGTAAGCGCTTACCTCGGTGCGGTTCCGATCTTCAAAAATCGGGATCTGGCCAAGGCTGCTGCGAGTATTCTCGGTGATGAAGCGATGCACCTGGCCGTGCTGCGCAACGCTCTCGGCGAAGCACCGGTTCCCAGCGCATTCGTTTCGTGAGTCGACAGGCCATTCGTCGGACGATCGCGGCCGGCACCCTGACCCTATCGCTTGGGGTCGCGGCCGCCGCTTCACCGGCCAGCGGCGACCCCAAGGCCGGCGAAGCGATCTACGCCCGGTGCATGGCCTGCCATAGCCTGACATACAACCGCACGGGCCCGATGCACTGCGGCTTATTTGGTCGACGGGCCGGAACGGTGCCGGGGTTTCAATATTCCGAAGCCATGAAGCATTCCGGTATCGTCTGGAACGAGAAAACGTTAAATGAATTTCTGGCCAACCCGTTAAAGCGAGTTCCGGGAACAGCCATGGGGTACGCGGGTATCCCGGATGTCAAGGAGCGCCGGGATCTGATTGCCTACCTCAAGTGGGCAGGCCAGTCCCCCCTGTGCAAAAAATAGCCACGACAGTATCCAGGAAGCGGTACGCGGCTTTTTTGACCGGGAACTAAAGCAAAACGATTCCGCAGCCGCCGTCCAGGGACGCGTGTGGTTCGATCCGACTAAAGACGACCCTGGCAGGCGTGCGCGCAGTGGCCGTCCGCCTTCGGAAAAAACCGGCACCTCGACCGAATTTGGCGGGCCGCATCGGCAATCGACAACCAAATCCGGTATCGTTTGACATTGCGCTCGCCATATACCGATCGTGAGGGCCCGGAATGCTTGACGTCCAGACGAAGGCTTTATTGGATCAGCTCGCTCGCCTCGGGTTGCCACCTATGAGTCGCTTACTGCCTGTCGCCGCGCGAATTGCGTATAAGGAAGGGCGCAAATTCTCCCAGCCTCCCACTCCAGCCGTAGGCGCCATCGAACCCTTGTCGGTGCCCGGGCCCGGGGGCAGCATTGCCTGCCGGCTGTACCGGCCGCTAAGCGATGATCGATCTCACCCGCTGCCTGCCTTAGTCTTTTTTCATGGAGGCGGTTTCGTCATCGGCGATCTGGACACGCATGATGTCCTCTGCCGCCAACTGGCCAACAAGGCAGAATGCATCGTCATTGCCGTCGACTACAGGCTCGCGCCTGAGCACAAGTTTCCGGCAGCCTTCGATGATTCCCTGGCGGTAACGCGCTGGGTCAGTGCTCATGCGCGAAATTTCGGCGTTGACCCGGCTCGCCTGGCAGTCGGCGGCGATAGCGCCGGGGGAAATCTGGCCGCAACGGTCGCCCTGGCCATTCGTGATTCCGGCGGCGTCCATTTGGTGTTTCAACTCCTCATCTACCCACTGACTGACCAGCGCAACATAGCCCCTTCGTATGAAACGAACGACGGTTACTTGCTCACGCGAGACGTCATTCGATACTATCGCGAGCACTATTTGAACTGCTCCGAGGAAACCATTGATTGGCGCGCGTCGCCGTTACTCGCGACCGATCTCGCAGGGCTGCCCCCGGCCCTGCTTCTGACAGCCGGCTTCGACCCCCTAAGAGACGAAGGACAGCAATATGCCGACCGGATGCGCGACTGTGGTGTCAAAGTGGAATATCGCTGCTTCGAAGGACAAATCCATGGATTCATTTTGATGGGTGGCGTGATCGATGAGGCGAACCGCGCGGTGGATTGGTGCGCAGCGGCTCTGGCCCGAGGATTCGGAGGAGCGCAACACTAGGCGGGAGGGTTTCGGCGCCAATGTGCGATCATTGAGGCAACGCGATTAGTGGGGGCAGCGCCCGGTCGGCAAAGGCAGCCGGCTTGGCGATGGAGCGAGCCGGACCGGTTTTCTCCCGAAGAGTTGCTGCACCTTGGCCGCTGATTGCGAGTTTTTCACCTTTCGACCCGCGTGGGCAGACCCGTCGTATGAGCAGTCCGGATCTCGAAGCGCCAGAATTTTTCCAATCTCTATGACCAACAGTGTGGAACAAAGCGAAGACCAACGCTTACGTGAAGACGTTCGATTACTGGGTCGCCTTCTCGGCGACGTCGTACGCGAACAGGAAGGCGAACGCATCTACGAGATCGTGGAGTCGATCCGCCAAATGGCCGTACGCTTTCGACGCAGCCAGGACCCCGAGGCTGAGGTGGCCTTAAACCGCTTGCTAAATCGCCTGGTCGGAGAAAAGGCGAACGTCGTGGTACGGGCATTCAGCTATTTTTCCCACCTTGCCAACATCGCAGAAGACCATCACGTCAACCGGCTTCGGCGTTTGGATGAATTACGTGAGAAACCAGCCGGCGAAGGTACGGTCACCCGATCATTTTCCCTGCTGCATGCCGCGGGCGTTCGAATCCGAACGATCGAGCAGTTTCTGCGCGAAGCATTGATTGTGCCGGTTCTGACGGCTCATCCTACGGAGGTGCAGCGCAAAAGTACCCTCGACGCCCAACGCCTGATCGCCGAACTCCTGGCAGAACGCGAGAAGCCCCAGACGAAACGTGAATTTGAACGCAATACTGAACGGCTGCGGGCGTGCGTTATCGGTTTATGGCAAACCCGCATGTTGCGCTACACGCGGCTGACCGTCGCCGATGAAACGGAAAATGCACTCTCGTATTACCAAACAACCTTCCTGCGGGAGATTCCTCGCCTCTACGAAGAAATCGAGGAGGCGCTCGCACATGAATACCATCAGAAAACGGGCAATTCTTCCACCGGAATCACCGGTCGACTTCCGCCATTGTTGCAGATGGGATCGTGGATCGGCGGCGATCGCGACGGCAATCCGAACGTCAATGCTGAGACTCTCGAGCATGCACTGAGCCAGCAGTGCAAACTGATCTTGCAATACTACCTGGACGAGTTGCACGCGCTTGGCGCTGAACTCTCGATGTCGACTTTGCTGGTGCCCGTCAGCGAACGCCTGATGGCGCTGGCGGGGTCTTCGCCGGACCACTCCCCGCATCGGGCGGACGAGCCCTATCGGCGGGCCATCATTGAAGTCTATGCGCGGCTGGCAGCGACCGTTCGTCGCCTGGGGCAATCCGACGTAATCCGAAAAGCCGTCGGCCCTGCCAATCCCTATCTTGATCCCAGTGAGCTTTTGGACGATTTGGATACGGTCGCGGGGTCCCTCGCGCAACATCATGGTATCGATTTGACGAGACCTCGGCTGTCCCGGTTGCAGCGTGCCGTGGAAGTATTCGGCTTCCATCTTGCTTCCGTCGATTTACGGCAAGCGTCCGATGTCCACGAGAGAACCATTTCCGAGCTTTTCGCGGTCGCCCAGGTGACAACGGCTTATCCCGACCTTGAAGAGGATCATAAAGTCGCACTTCTTCTGGCCGAACTGTCTCAACCTCGGGCCTTGACATTGCCGCATCACGAATACAGCGAAGAGACGCGCGTCGAGCTCGCCATATTCCATGCCGCTCGCCGCTCACGCGAACGCTATGGCGCAAACGCTGTGCGCAACGTGATCATCTCGCATACCGAGGCATTGTCCGATTTGCTCGAGGTGGCCTTACTTCTGAAGGAAAGTGGCCTCATTGTTCTCGGCGCAGCCAAGCACCCGGCAGAGTCGCTGCTGCAAGTCGTGCCTCTCTTCGAGACCATTGCCGATTTGCAGAACGCTCCCGAGATCGTGCGCCGCTTACTTGCGCTTTCCGACCGGATTCGACTCTACCCGGACCTGGCGGGCGGCGCTCAGGAAATCATGCTGGGATATTCGGATAGCAACAAGGATGGAGGGTTTCTGACTTCGAACTGGGAACTCTATAAGGCGGAAGTCGCTCTGGCCGCCCTCTTCGAAAAAGCGGGTGTGAAGCTCAGGCTTTTTCATGGCCGCGGCGGTACCGTGGGGCGCGGCGGCGGCCCGAGTTATGAGGCTATTCTTGCCCAGCCTCCGGGTACGGTGCAGGGTCAAATCCGCCTGACCGAGCAAGGGGAAATTATCGCAAGCAAATTCTCCAACCCCGACATCGGTCGACGCAACCTCGAGACTCTCGTTGCTGCGACCATTGAGGCAAGCCTCGCTCCGGGCCCGAAGGCTGGACGCTCGATGCGACTCCAATTTGAATCCACGATGAATGAGCTCAGCGATCACGCCTTTCGGGCATATCGCGAACTGGTTTATGAAACGCCGGGCTTTACGGACTACTTCTTCAGCGCCACGCCGATTTCGGAAATTGCGGAACTTAATATCGGCAGCCGGCCGGCGTCGCGCAAGGCAACCCGGCGCATCGAAGATTTGCGAGCGATTCCTTGGGGGTTTTCGTGGGCCCAGTGTCGGCTGCTCTTGCCAGGTTGGTATGGTTTTGGAAGCGCCGTCCAAACGTGGCTTACCGAGGAATCCAAGGAAAGGGCCAAGAGGCTCGAGCTGTTGCGTCGAATGTCTCGGGAGTGGCCGTTTTTCAAAACCCTGCTCTCGAACATCTCGATGGTTCTCGTGAAGACGGATCTCGGAGTCGCGTCCCGCTACGCGACCTTGGTGAAGGACACGCGACTACGGAAGCGAATCTTCAGATCGATTGAATCTGAGTGGAAGCGAACGCGAGATTCCCTTTTGGCGATCTCCGGGGAGCCAGATTTGCTGCATGACAGCCCCACGTTGGCGCGTTCCATTCGCCATCGCTTCCCCTACCTCGACCCGCTCAATCATCTGCAGGTCGAATTGATCAAGCGATATCGCGGAGGGGCCAATGACGCGCGCTTGCAGCGCGCGATCCACATGACGATCAATGGAGTCGCTGCGGGCTTGCGAAATACCGGGTAGGTAATGCGCTCGCTGATCGTCTCGAAGTTCCGCTCTGCTTTTGCGGGGTTTGCCGACGACGGGGTTACCCATGGGTCCGCCTCATGGCAGGATCACGCCAAGACGACCGTCGCCCTGCCCGCCGGTTGACTCGATGGCGGCCTTAGAGTCATCCCCCAGAGCGCGACTGCGCTCTACCGTCTGTTCGCACGATCTCTTCGCGCGTGCGCGAATTGATTGAGCCGATGCATTCATTATCCGATCGATCAGCACCCGATTCCGTGTGGGCACGGCGTTTGCTGGGCTAGCGACACGTCCCACCCTGGAGTCACCCATGGCGACCTACGGCAAGAAAGCGTCGGAGAAGGTCCATAAAGCAATGCAGGAACGCAAGGCCGGCGAGCTCAAAAGCGGCAAATCGGGCAAGACCGTCAAGAGCCGCAAGCAAGCCATTGCAATAGGTTTATCAGAGGCTCGTAAAGAGGGCGCCAAGGTCCCCAAGAAAAAGGGACGCACCTAGGTGCCGATAACCGCCGTCGGCCGATACGATACGCGGCCCTCGATGAGGGAAAGTAGCTTCTCGATATCCGCCGGCTTGACCACGTGGTGGTCAAATCCGGAATCCATGCTTTGCACCATGTCCTCGGCCTGGCCGTACCCCGTCAAGGCCACCAGCAAGGGCTGTTTACCTTTGAAGCTTCTCATTTTTCGAGCGACTTCAAACCCCGTCATTCCGGGCAATCCCAAATCCATGACGACGACATCGGGTCGAAATGTTCTGAATCGCGTTAAGGCGTCAGAACCGTTGGCTGCGAGTTCCACTTCATGCCCCTCGAGGACGAGGACCATCTTTAACGTGTTCGCAGAATCTTCTTGGTCCTCCACGACCAATACGCGCGCCGGTGAGGCGGATCGCGGTTGTGCCAACGGGACAGTTGCTGAAAGACCCGCAGTTACGGTCTGAGCCGCCGGTAAATTTATCGCGAATGTCGAGCCAAGATTGGGGCCAGCCGACATCGCGGTGATGGTTCCCCCGTGCAGCTCGACCAGATGTTTGACCAGCGTCAAGCCGATACCGAGTCCGCCGTGGGAGCGATCCAGGGTCTGACTGTCCTGGGCAAATAGATCGAACGCGCGTGGGAGAAACGACTGGTCGATACCCACTCCCTGATCGACGACAGAGATTGCGACATTTCCCGGCGTATAACACGTACGAATAAGGATTTCGCTGCCGGGCTCCGAAAATTTGCTCGCATTCTGGACGAGATTAGACAACGCCTGGGCGAGTCGCACGATGTCGCCATTGAGGCTCACACCTTCGGGCAGAGGATCGACGATGAGAGTCTGGCTTCGAGCCGTCAGAATCGGTTTGGTGGCTTCCTCGGTACCTGCGAGCAAGTCTTCCAGGGTGACTGGCATTCTTTGGATGGAGATGGTGCCGCGCGCAATACGCGACACATCCAAGAGATCGTCCACCATTCGGGCCATATGGGCCACTTGCCGACCAATCAGGTCGCTCGCCCAGGACACGGTGGGATGGTCCAGACTAAGGCTTCGCAGCACGTGCACCGCATTGGCAATCGGCGCCATCGGGTTACGTAGTTCGTGTGCAAGCATTGCCAGAAACTCGTTCTTGCGTCGATCTTCCTCCTGGATCGAGCGATACAGGGCAGCGTTTTCAAATGCGATGGCCGCACGACCAATGACTTCTCTCATCAAAGCAGTTTGAGCGACAGCCCACGCAATGCCGCCGTACTGCCCCAGAACGAACACCCCACGCATGTGGTTTCCCACTTCAAAAGGGAACGCCATCGCTTCCGGCGAGGGCGGCTCGTTGGGCTGGGCGCATAAGGTCCGATGAACCAGACCGTGCAGCACGGCACCGCTGGCCACTTGAACGTCTTGTCCTTCGAATTTGATCAGATGACGCTCTGCATCCCCCAAGTCCCCCCACATAGACTGAGCATCGGCCGCCATCGTCGTTTGGCCGATCTGTGCTGCCGTATTTACGACCAAGGGATCGCCCGACGCATCGACAAGGGCCAGAAGACCGTAACTCGCAAAACGCGGGACCGTCAACTCAAGCAGCTCGACAGCAGTTTTTTTGAGATCCAGTGATCGACCCAGCCGCCGTCCAGCTTGCGATAGGAAGTCCGCGCGCTCGGAAGCCGCCTCCGCGGCCAGGCGCGCCGCCTCAGCGCGACCGAGTGCCTCGCGCTCCTCGGCATAGGCACGGAGTTGTTGTGTCTTTTGATGGAGCTCGACGAACACCCGGACTTTTGAGCGAAGGATTTCCGGTACGACGGGTGAAGCGATGTAGTCCACGGCGCCTAACGCATAGCCGCGCGAAACCTCGAAATTATCAACGTAAGCCGTGATGAACAGAATCGGCGTGTGCGCCGTTTTCTTGAACCGTCGCAGCATCGTAGCCGTCTCGAATCCGTCTATATCCGGCATGTTGACGTCGAGAAGTATCACAGCGAATTCTGATTCGAGAACGCAGCGCAGCGCCTCCCGCCCCGATCGAACCATGACCAAGTTCTGGCCGAGTTCTTCCAATATGCTGGCAAATACCAGATGCTTCTCTGGCAAATCGTCCACGATGAGAATGTTGGTGGGAGCCACGCTCGCGCGGGCCAAGGATTCATCCATCTTTGCCGCACCTCTCATCGATGTAGCCATGCGCGAAGAGCCATGAGCAAATCCTCGGTGTTGACCGGTTTTGACAGGTAATCCCACGCGCCCGCGGCGATACATTTTTCGCGATCCCCCTTCATCGCTTTCGCAGTAACCGCGATGATTGGTAGGGATTTCCCGGCCGCGAGTTTTCGAATCTCCTGCATGGTGGTCAAGCCATCCATCTCGGGCATCATGATGTCCATCAGGATAATGTCTATGCTGTCATCCTGCTCCACCTGACGAATCGCATCGCGGCCATTGTCGGCCCATACGTGGACCATGTTATGTTCCTCAAGAACCGTTGCGAGCGCAAATATGTTGCGCATGTCATCATCAACGATCAATGCCTTTTTCCCTGCCAACGGCCGGTCTCCGTCGTGCAGTTTCTCCAGAATATGTCGCTGCTCCTCGGCGAGATTGGAAATATTGATGTGAATCGAACTGACCACGAGGTCGAGAAGTCGTTCGGGTGAGGATGCATGTTTGAGAAATACCGAATCGCTCGGCGCCTCGAGTTTATCCCGGATTATCTGGTCGGCGGCTTCCGCATAGATAAGCACAGGCAAAGGTCGAAGGATAATGTCGTGCTCTCGCAGACCCAGTTGCTGCGCGATGGTGGACGCTTCCAACGTGGTATCCACGACAACGCAATCGACGTTTTCGCGTTCGACCACGGCAAGTAAATCCTGGGCATCTTGCGCGACGTAGCAGTTCACCTCGTTTCGCGGCAACGCGTTTATAAATTCGGTGCGCAACGATTCGTTTTGAATATGGATCGCGACACACTTGGTCGGCCGGTGTGCCGCATCGACCAACAAGTCCAAACCGTGGTCAAGCATTGCAGCAGATTGAATGGGTTTAGCGATGAAACCTGTCGCACCTTTCGCAAAGGCTCGCACACGCGATTCGTCCGTCGAGATGACGAAAACCGGGATGTGACGCACGGACAAATCATGCTTCAGGCGATCCAATACCCGCCAGCCGTCCATGTCGGGCAGAAACATGTCCAGCGTAATGGCTGACGGTTTGAATTCATTGGCAAGGGTCAGGGCACCGGCACCTCGGGGCGTCACCAACCCCTTCATGCCTTTTTCGCGCGCCGCGTCCAACAGGAAGCGCGCAAAGGCCAAATCGTTCTCAACGATCAATAGGACCTTATCCCCTTGTTGAACATTGGCCCGGTCATCGTCCGCCTCGTTGCTCAAGCGAGCATTTTCCGTACTTTCGTCGAGGGTATAGGCACCATTCTGTTCATCCAGGTCCAGCGTCCGTACGCTGTCCGAGCGTTTGCGTGCTTCGGCGGTGAACGTTGTGTGGTCCGCAGCAGGCAGAGATTTTCGTGTACGCGAGGGGGCATAAACCACGGGGAGATAAAGCGAGAAGGTGCTGCCCTCGCCAGGAGAGCTCGTCAAGCGAATCTCACCGCCCAAAAGCTTCGACAGCTCGCGGCTGATAGCAAGACCCAGGCCCGTTCCACCGTACTTCCGGCTCGTACTCCCGTCAGCCTGCTGAAAGGCCTCGAAGATGATTTGTTGCTTGTCGGAAGAAATGCCGATGCCCGTGTCGGATACTGAAAATGCAAGGACTTGCTGCGCACGGCTCAGATCGTCATGATCCTTCGACCAGCCCCCGAATGCCTCTTCGATGGTCAAAGTGACGTGCCCTTTATGGGTGAACTTGAAGGCATTGGAAAGCAAATTCTTCAGAATCTGCTGTAGACGTTTCAGGTCTGTCACCATGGATACCGGCACGTCGTTTCCAAGACGAATGAGGAAATCCACATTGCGCGCTTCGGCAATATGCCGGAACGTGCGCTCAACATAGAGTCGCAACTCTGACAGACGAATATCGCTGACCTCCACGGCCACGGTACCCGACTCTATCTTGGACAGATCGAGGATGTCATTGATCAGCATCAGCAGATCATTGCCGGAGGAGTGGATGGTCTTTGAGAATTCGATCTGCTTGGGTCTGAGATTCCCCTCCGGGTTTTTACATAACTGGTCGGACAGGATCAGCAGGCTATTCAAGGGTGTACGTAATTCATGCGACATGTTCGCCAGAAACTCTGACTTGTATTTGGACGTCAGCGAAAGTTGACTGGCCTTTTCTTCGAGTGCTTGGCGGGCCTGTTCCACTTCCTGATTTTTGCGTTCCACCTCTTGATTCTGGTGGGCGAGCAAACGGGCTTTTTCCTGGAGTTCCTCGTTGGTCTGTTGCAGTTCCTCCTGCCGACTCTGCAGTTCCTGCGCCAGGGACTGTGACTGCGTCAAGAGGTCCTCGGTCCGCATGTTTGCTTCGATCGTATTGATGACGATCCCGATGCTTTCGGTCAACTGATCGAGAAACGCCTGGTGGGTTGGATTGAAGTGTTCCACCGATGCGAGTTCCAACACGCCTTTCACAAATCCCTCGAAAATGATGGGCAAAACCAGTACGTTTCGTGCGGCGATCTCGGTCAGGCCGGAACTGATGCGCACATGCGCAGCATCAACGGAGTCCAGAAGTATTTTCTGTTTGTCGAATGCGCATTGCCCGACAAGGCCTTGACCGATCACCAGCTCCTTACCGTGCGCGCCATGCCCCTCGGAAGCGTAGCTCGCCATGAGTCGCAGGCGGGGGGGTTCCGTCGAGCCATCGAATACATAGAATTCGGCCTGTTGAGCGCCGACCACCGGTGCCAGTTCCGAGAGAATCAAGTGTCCAACCGCGACAAGATCCTTCTGGCCTTGCAACATGCGGCTGAACTTCGCGAGATTTGTCTTTAGCCAGTCTTGCTCGGTATTGACCTGGGTCGTGTCCTTCAGGTTGCGAATCATTTCATTGATCGTATCCTTCAGGGCAGCGACCTCTCCCAAAGCCTCGACCGTAATCGATCGTGTCAAATCCCCTTGGGTCACCGCGGTGGCTACTTCCGCAATGGCGCGCACTTGGGTGGTTAGATTGGCCGCGAGCTGGTTGACGTTTTCAGTTAAACCCTTCCATGTGCCAAAAGCGCCAGGTACCTTGGCTTGCCCGCCCAATTTGCCTTCCACCCCGACTTCTCGAGCCACGGACGTGACTTGATCCGCAAAAGTTGCCAAGGTGTCGGTCATGCTATTGATGGTGTCGGCAAGGGCCGCAATCTCGCCTTTTGCTTCCACGGTAAGTTTTTGCTCAAGATCGCCGTCGGCCACCGCCGTGACCACCTTCGCAATACCACGCACTTGGCTGGTGAGATTTCCCGCCATGAAGTTGACGTTATCGGTCAGATCCTTCCAGGTTCCGGCCACGCCCTGCACATCCGCTTGCCCGCCGAGCTTGCCTTCCGTTCCCACTTCCCGCGCAACCCGCGTCACCTCAGATGCGAAGGATCGCAGCTGGTCCACCATC
>Ga0208357_1000186_pt1 | contig 50097 bp, 56 predicted proteins | sample NGESurdeep092012_6_FD_184487 | JGI IMG/M metagenome (GOLD analysis project Ga0208357, IMG submission 184487) | Arctic peat soil microbial communities from Barrow, Alaska - NGEE Surface sample F52-2 deep-092012 (SPAdes) | ecosystem: Environmental > Terrestrial > Soil > Wetlands > Peat ...
TCCCATCCAGGAACGCTTACGCCCGGCTCGCGGACAATCTCCGACCTCAGCGGCGACGGCAATACGGATATTTTGTGGCGCAACACAAATGGTCAGGTTTCCGCTTGGCTGATGAACGGGACTACGCCGACCTCGGAGAAAATCATCGGCAGCGCGGCCTCGTCCTGGGCGATCGCGGGGGTCGGGGACTTCAATGGCGACGGCAAATCGGACATTCTGTGGCGGAACACGAATGGTCAGATTGCCGAATGGCAGATGAACGGGACCACGCCGACCTCGGAGAAAGTCGTCGGCAGCGCCGCCTCGTCCTGGTCGATCGCCGGGGTCGGGGACTTCAACGGCGATGGCGACGCGGACATTTTGTGGCGGAACACCGATGGTCAGGTTGACGTGTGGTTGATGGACGGAACAATTCCGACTGCCGAGAAGGTCATCGGCAGCGCCGCCTCGTCCTGGTCGATCGCCGGGGTCGGTGACTTCAACGGCGACGGCAAGTCAGACATTCTGTGGCGAAACACGAATGGTCAGGTTGCCGAATGGCTGATGAACGGCACCACGCCGATCTCCGAGAAGGTCGTCGGCAGCGCTCCCTCCTCCTGGTCCATTGCCATGCCCGGCGCTTGATCCCTCCCGCCGCCAGGGCGGGGCACCGGCTATATCGTCAACGCGCTCTATAACGAAAGGCGGTTCCGACCAGCTTTCGACCGCTCAAGCTTCTCCAGACATTGCAGCATGCGCGGAAAAATTTCCGAGCGTTCCGTGCCGCGCGATATCGGTTCAGTTTGTGGTCGTCGAAGAACGTCACTATCGCCTCGTACCGAGGGAAGAACTCGCCTCAAGTCTCTGACATCCGACGTCGTAACTAAAGACGTTCACCTATCTCCCCCCTCTTTCCACGCCGCGTTCGTCCAGCCGCTTTCGTCGTAGTCGCCGAGGCACTGATCGACTAGCGCCTCCATCTCCTTCATCAACGGGCCGCGCGTCGCGGCGCTATAGGTCTGCATCCGCACATCCTCCCAACTGCCGGCGTAATTGCGCTCATAGAGTTCGTGGCGGCCGCCGAACTCGGTGCCGGTCGCGTCCCACAGCAGTTTCAGAATCTTGATGCGCTCGCGATGGCCGATGCCATGGCTGCCGCGAACATATTGCTTGAGATAGGGCTCGGATTCGGGATTGAAGAAATCCTTCACCGATGACGGCAAATAGATCAGCGCCGAGGTGACGGTGCGCTCGACGATGTCGCGGATGCGCGGATAGGCCTCGGGCGCGAACACGCGATAGGCATGGGCGGCCTTCGATTCCGGCAACAGCGCGCCCGCGACGCCGCCGGGCCATGGCTCGGGATTGTGGCACATCGCGTCGGACAGCGCCCAGAACAGGTTGCGATAGGCGATCGCTTCGCCGAGCAGTGACTGGTTCAGCCGCGCCTCGTCGCCCCCGGTACAGCGCAGCGCCTTCGCGAGGAGGCCGCAGAAAAAATCGAGCTTCACCGCGAACCGCGTGCAGCCCTGCAACAGATAGCCGTTCTGGAATCCCGAGCGCGGATGGAATGAGAGGACCCGCGCGGGATCGCGATAGATCAGCACGTCCTCCCAGGGGATGAACACCTTGTCGAGCACGAAGATCGCGTCATTCTCATCAAAGCGCGAGGACAGCGGATAGTCGAACGGCGAGCCGGTGCGCTTCGCGGCCAGCTCATAGGAGGCGCGACAAAACAGCTTCAGGCCCGGCGCGTTGATCGGCACCAGGAACATCAGCGACATGTCGAGATCCTCGGTCGCGGTCTTGCTGCTCTGGCCCATGAAATTGTAATGCGTCATCGCCGCCGAGGTCGCGACCACCTTGGCGCCGGAGACGATGATGCCGCCATCGGTCTCGCGATCGACCGACACGAACACATCCTTCGCCGCTTCCGCCGGCAGATGCTTGTCGATCGGCGGGTTGACCAGCGCGTGGTTCATGAACGGCACGGTTTCCTGCGCCTTTTTGTACCAGCGCCGCGCATTCTCGGCATAGGGCCCATAATAGTCGGCATTGGCGCCCAGCGTGTTGGTGAAGGCGGCCTTGTAGTCGGGGGTGCGCCCCATCCAGCCATAGGTCATGCGCGACCATGCCGCCATCGCGTCGCGGCTCGCGACCATCTCCTCGCGCGAGCGCTGATAGCGGAAATAGCGGAAGGTATAGCCGCCGGAGCCGGTATCGGTCGGCGCGGTCAGCAGGTCCTTCGTCTTCGGATCGTGCAGTGAATCATAGAGCCGCGACAGCGAGCGCACGGAATTGCGGAACGCGGGGTGGGTGGTGACGTCGGCGACGCGCTCGCCATCGATATAGACCGCGCGCCCGTCGCGCAGGCTCTGGCGATACTCGGCGCCGGTATAGGGGCGCTGCTTATCGGCGATGCAGTCTTCGGGTTTCATCGGTTCTTCTCCCAATCGGCTTCGTGAGTTGTACAACACCGCGAATCGCTATACCCCGGCTCTGTCCGCAGGGGAATAACACGATGCAACGGGTTGGGTCGCGGCGGCGTGGACTTGCCGGCTGTCTCTTTCTGCTGGTCTGGACGATTGTGCCGTCGCAATCCTGGGCCGAGGCCGCCGCCACGGCGCCGTGTGGCGATGTCTTATCGGTCGAGCCGATGGCCGTCACGACCCTATCGCTCGATCCGCGCGAGGTCGATGCCCTGCGCGGGTTCTATCGCGGGCGGGGCGATCGCTGTGCCTGGGACGTGGCGAAAATCCTCTCGCTTCGCGCGGTGCTGTCGCGCGCCGGCGATCAGGGGCTGGATGTCGCGCGCTATCGGCCTGAGCTGCTCGATCCGGGCCGGGGCACCCTGTCCGAGACCGCGCGCGACCTCTTCGCCAGCGCGATGGCGCTGCGCTATGGCCGCGACATGGTGTTCGGGCGGGTCGATCTCCACGGGATCGAGACCGAGATCGCCGTGCGGCGTCCCGCCGACGATCTGGCGGCGCAACTGGACGCGGCCTTGGCGCAGCCCGATATCGTGCCCTGGCTCGTCGGCCTCGCGCCCTCCGCTCCGGCCTATCGGCGGCTCGCCGAGGCGTATCGCCGCTATCGCGATCGGCCCGACGCGGCCGACACCGCCCCGATCGCGGCGGGCGGGTTGCTTCGGCTCGGCGCCGCCGGCCCGCGCGTGGCGGCGCTGAAGGCGCGGCTGCGGCGGCTCGGCGATCTGCGGGACGGGAGGGATGATACCCGGTTCGATGCGTCGGCAAAGGCGGCGCTCGCCGCCTTTCAGCGCCGGCACGGCATCGCCGACGATGGCAGGCTGACCCGCGAGACGCTGGCGGCGCTGAACCTGCCGGACGCCGAGCGGCTGCATCAGCTGGTCCTCAATCTCGAGCGCTGGCGCTATTTCGGCCATGTTCTGGCGCCGACCCGGATCGAGGTGAATATCGCCGCCGCGACGGTGCAGTTCATCGAGAATGGCCGCGTCGAAATGGCGATGCGCGCGGTGGTCGGCGGCCGCAAGCATGAATCGCCGACGCTGGTCAGCCCGGCGCTCGACGCGATCGTGCTCAACCCCACCTGGCACGTCCCGAAGTCGATCGTCGAACAGGAGATCGAGCCGCGGCTGGCGCGCGAGCCGGACTATCTCAAACATAACGACATGCATTGGGATAACGGGCATTTGCTGCAATCCTCGGGCCCGCGCAATTCGCTGGGCCGGATCAAATTCGATTTTCCCAGCCCGTTCGCGGTCTATCTGCACGACACGCCGTCCCGAACCCTGTTCGCCCGGCAGGATCGCGCCCTCAGCCATGGCTGCGTTCGCGTCGAGCTGCCGCGCGAGCTGGCGCTGAAATTGCTGGCCAGCCAGGACAAATGGACGCCGGAGCGGCTCAAGATCGCGATCGATGGTGGCGCGACGCGGAAAATCGCGGTCCCCGACGGACCACAGGTCGCGCTGGTCTATTGGACCGCCTTTGTCGATGAGGACGGGACGGTGGAGTTCCGCCCCGACGCCTATGGTCGCGACGTCAAGCTCGAAGCCGCCCTCGACCGCGTAACCGCGCCGCCACGCGGCGCGGTGCGGCTGGCGGGCGTGCGCAAATAGGGGTTAGCGCCCAACCGCCTCATTCGGCATCGCCCTTTTTCTCCCCCTCTCCCCCAATTTTGGGGGAGAGGGTAGGGTGAGGGGGTGGTGCCGCTTGGCACCGCCTCAGCAGATTTCGCGCCCTCGAATTAGACTTCCGTATTTGTGTTTGCCGCCCCCTCACCCTACCCTCTCCCCCAAAATGGGGGAGAGGGAGAGGGAAAAGTCACCGGACTTAGTTTCGAACGAACGGAGTCCTTGACCCTTGGGATCACGCAGGGACGAGGAGAAGTGTCGGCCCTTACGCGTTGCCCCAGACCTTGCGCGCCACCTCGACCACCAGGGCCAGCTTGCGCCGTTGTTGATCGGGATCGACGTCGTTGCCGAGCAGGGTCGAGGAGAAGCCGCATTGCGGGCTGAGCGCCAACGATTCCAGGGGCGCGAACCGCGCTGCCTCGTCGAGGCGGCGGCGGATCTGGTCGGCGGATTCGAGGCTGCCGACCTTGGTCGATACCAGGCCCAGGACGGCGATCTTGCGCTTCGGCACGAAGCGCAGCGGCTCGAAGCCGCCGGCGCGCTCGGTGTCGTATTCGAGGAGGAAGCGGTCATAATCGAGGCCGCCGAAACATTGCTCGGCGATCGGCTCATAGGAGCCCTCGCTGTGCCACAGGGCGGAGCCGCCATTGCCCCGGCAAAAATGCATCGCCACCGCGACGTCGCCGCGCCTCAGCCCGGCGACGGTGGCATTGTCGGCGGCGATATCCTCGGCCAGCGCCTGGCTCGGCTCGATGCCGAGGTCGCGCCACTGCGCCTGGACATTCTCCATCAGGTAATCGGGGTAATGCGGGTTGTCGATCTGGACATAGTTCACGCCTTCCGCGATCAGCGCCTCGATCTCGGCGCGCAGAATGGCGGCAACGGCGGCGAGCGCGGCGGCGCGATCCGGGTAGACCTTGTCGGAAACGCCGGGCTTCCAGCCGCGCGCCACCAGATAGGAGGCGGCGGGCAGGGTGATCTTCCACGGCCGGTCGGCGTGGCTCTTGAGAAAGTCGGCCTCTTTCTTGGTGAAGCGCGTGCGCTGCGTCAGCGGCTTGGCGATGATCCAGGCGGGCGGCGTCTGGCGCGGATCGGTCGGCCGGTTGGCCCAATGCAGCTTGACCGGCGCCTCGCCCCGCTCGAACCCGTCAACCGCGAAGACGAAATCGCCGGTCCAGCCGCCGCGACGCAATTCGCCATCCGACAAAACGTCGATGCCGACCTCTTCCTGCATGCGGATGGCGGCGGCGATCTCGCCATCCTCCAGCGCACGCAGCGCCTCGTCGGCGAGGGTGCCCTGGTCGTGCGCCTGGTGCGCCTGGATCAGTTGCAGTGAGCGTTTCAGGCTGCCGACGTGGTCGGCGCGATAAGGGGCGGGCATCGGTGTTCTCCATACTGATTTCGGGGAGAGATACCACCTTCCGCCGGAAAAGCCAGCCGGTGGCACGCGAGGCCGCTTCTTTGGATACATTATTTTCCGGGATGGCGCCCAGGCGGCCGAACCTGTTGACACGGGCGCCTTGTTGGATACAAACCGGCGTAGACACAGGGGCCGGTGCCGCTGTTCGCCGACCCCCCTCGCAACGGAGCCCGCCGATGCCGCCCTTCCGCGCCGACCATGTCGGCAGTTTCCTGCGCCCGCCCGCCCTCATCGAAGCGCGCACCCAATTCCACGCGGGAGCCATCGACGCCGCCGCGTTGCGCGCCGCCGAGGATGCGGCCATTCGCGACATCGTGCGGTTTCAGGAAAATCTCGGCCTTCAATCCATCACCGACGGCGAATTCCGCCGCACCTATTTCCACATCGATTTCCTCGAACGGCTCGACGGCGTCGAGATGCGCGGCGGCTTGGCGAAGATGCAGTTCAGGACCGCGACCGGCACGGTCGAGCAGCTGCCGCCGACGCTGTGGGTCACCGGCAAGGTGCGCCATCGCCACGGCATCGAGGTCGAGAATTTCGCCTTCCTGAAATCGGTCATGACGCAAGGCGTCGGGAAGCAGACCATTCCGTCGCCGACCATGCTGCATTTCCGTGGCGGGCGCGGCGCCATCGACCAGACCGCCTATCCCGATCTCGACCAATTCTATGACGAGGTGGCCGCCGCCTATCGCGCCGAGATCGCGCAGCTCAGCGCGGCCGGATGCACTTATCTCCAGCTCGACGATACCAATCTCGCCTATCTCTGCGACGTGAAGATGCGCGATGCGGCGCGCGCGCGCGGCGAGGACCCCAACGCGCTGCCGCAACTCTATGCGCGCTGGATCAACGCGGCGCTGGCCGAGCGGCCGGCCGGCATGACCGTCGGCATCCATCTGTGTCGCGGCAATTTCCGCAGCGCCTGGGCGGCCGAAGGCGGCTATGACCCGGTCGCCGAGGTGCTGTTCAACGAATTGGCGGTCGACGCCTATTTCCTTGAATATGACGATGCGCGGTCGGGCGGGTTCGAGCCGTTGCGCTTTCTGCCCAAGGGCAAGGTCGCGGTGCTGGGCCTGGTGTCGTCGAAGGTCGATACGCTGGAATCGCCCGACGCCATCAAGCGCCGCATCGAAGAGGCGGCGCGCTACGCGCCGCTGGATCAGCTATGTCTCTCGCCGCAATGCGGCTTTTCCAGCACCGTCCACGGCAACGACATCGACCGCGACGCGCCGGCGCGCAAGCTGCGTCTGGTGCAAGAGGTCGCGCGGGAAGTTTGGGGCAACGCCTAGATGTTTGAGTGTATCAGACTTTTAGTCGGCCTTTAGCGGTTGGCCGAACAAATCCTCGGCGCGTTCGATTTTGATCAGGACGGCGAAGCCCTTCTTCTCCGGGTCCCATTTCTTCTCGCCGGGGATCAGCCGCTCCCACACTTTGTCATAGGCCGGGCCGGAGCGGTGAACCGAAACGGTGCCGAAGAAGCGCGCGATGCCGCCGATCGGCAGCACGCCGTCGCCGCGCAGCTTCAGCTTGCGGAAGAACACCGAGAGCTTGCCGCCGTCCTGCAACAGCTTGTCCGTGGTGCCTCGGCCGCGCACCCACAGGGAGATATGCTCGTCGTCATAGACCTGGGTGCTGCCGCGCGGGGTGATGTGGGTATAGCCGTCGGGCAGGGCGATCCCGATCAGCGGAATCTCCACTTCGTTTTCATAGGCGTTGTCGATTTCGGCTTGCAGCTTCTTCGGAATCTTCACGGACTCGCTCCTCGGAATCGCTTAGCGATAATTATTGTTGGAATGGTGGTCGCCGCCGAGCCAGCGCGTCAATTCGCTGTGCGCGTCGGCGAGCCGGTCGGTGTTGATCTGTTCGACGTTCGGCGCGTCATGCGTCAGCTCGACGATCATGCCGTTCGGATCGGTGACATAGACCGAGCGGCAATAGCCATGCTCCAGCACGAAGGCCGCCGGCTCTTTCATGCCGGCGGCGGCGATGCGCGTCTCGACCGCGGCCTGGGTCGGGCCATCGACATTGAGCGCGATGTGATGGAACGGCGAGAATGGCATCGGCGGCCCGAATTGCTCCTGATCCGCAGCGTTGGCGAATTGGAAGAATGCCAGCGCGCCGCCGTCGCCGATGCCGAAGAAGCAATGGCAATAAACCCGCAGGGCGCCGAACAGCTCGTCCTGCTCGCACCAGGTCGCCAGCAGCGGAAAGCCGAGAATGTCCTCATAGAAATGCCGCGTCGCTGCCATGTCGCGCGTGACATAGGCGTTGTGATGCAGCCGGCTCGGCAGCAATCGCTTGCCCTGATCCGTCGCGGTAACCTGATGCGTGTCCATGGCGCCCTTGCCTCCTTCAATGGTTGGCGCGTTCGCGCGCGCCCGCTTGTTGAAAAAGAGGATAATCGGGCAAAATATATTTTTCCACCACAAACCCGGCGCTAATGCCCGCTCGCGGCTCGGGTCAGCGCCGGGCGCGGGACATGATAGGCGTCGAGAATGGCGTCGATCCGTCCGCGCTCGCGCGACAGCGCCGCGTCCAGCCGGTCGCGCAGCGCGGTATCGCCCTTGCGCACGCCCATCGAAATATCGAATTGCATCGGCCACGCGCCGTCCGCGACGGCCTTGACCGGGGTCACCGTCAGCGGCGGCGTCTCCCGCGCGGCGAAATAGCCGGCGAGCGGCCCCCATACCAGCGCGATATCGACCTGGCCATGCGCCACCGCATCGACGATCGCGGCCGGCGGGCTGGGCCGCCGGTAATCGCCATAAAGCATGAAGCCGCGCACGTTGCTGGTCATGCCGCGCCGCGCCAGCGCATGCGCCGGCGGCGTGTTGTTGGCGTCGTTGCCGACCATCTGCACGCCGATGGTCAGCCGGCGCAGGCGCGGATCGTCGAAGGAATCGATGGCGGCGGGGGCACCGCCGCGCGAGACGAAGACATAGCTCGACCGGTAATAAGGCTTGGTGGTGGTCAGCATGTCGAGCCGCGACGCGACGCCCGGCCAGACATCGCACTTCCCCGCCTTCAGGGTGTTGCGCACGAAGCCGCGCCGCTGCGCCCACCAGAAATAGCTGGGCGTCTCGCCCAGATCGGTCGCGACCAGGTTCGCGATCTGGTTCTCGAACCCCTGCTGCCGGTCGTTGGAGAACGGCAAATTGTTGGGATCGGCGCAAATCCGCAAGGTTGCCGGCGCCGCCCGCGCTGGCCCGATCGCGCCCAGCACCACCACCAGCGCGGCGAGGGCACTCAACGCCCTCATTTATCGTAGCCCGGCACCGTCTGCGGCATCGCTTGCGGCGGCGTGCCGACCGGGGGCGGTGACGGCTTGGGTTCGGTTTCGCCGGGGCCGCCCTTGGTCGCTTCCGGCGCCGACAGCGAGCGCACATAGGCGGCGATTTCCCACAGCTCGTTCGCGGGAATCTTGCCCTGCCAGCTCGGCATGCCATTAGGGCGGCCGCGCGCGATGCTGTCGTAGATCTGGTCAATGCGGCCGCCATAGATCCAGGTATCGTCCATCAGCGCCGGACCGATGCCGCCGGCGCCGTGGAAGTGACACCCGGAGCAATTATACCAATCGAACAGCCGCGCCCCCGCCGCGATGGCCTGGGCGTTGCCGTCATATTTCTTCGCGACCGGATTGAGCGGCGGCATGGCGCCGCCGCCGGGAAACAGCGTCGTCACCGCGACCGGCATTGGCGTCGCGGTCAGCGCGGTTTTGTCCTGGGCGCGCAATCCAGTGGTTCCGGCGAGGCCAAGGACGAGCGTCGCGGCAATCAGCGTGGGGCCGCGCCAACGATTATTGCGGGAGCGAGAAGACATAGAGCATCCCTCCGGGCGTGGTCCGCTGTTTCAGATCCTTCATCGCGCCGACCATGCCGAGCGCGCCGGTCGGATCGTGCGGATCGAGATTGCCGGAGACGATGGCGCCTGCCCAGCCGCCGACGCCGGACAGAATCGCGATCTTTTCATGGCCGTCCGGCGCCTTGAAGGCGATCGGCTGGCCGACGATGCCGGAACCGGTCTTGAACCGCCATTTCAGCGCGCCGGTCTTGGCATCGACGGCCTTGAACCAGCCATCCATGGTGCCGTAGAAGACGAGGTTGCCGGCGGTCGCCAGCGCGCCGCTATAGGCCGGCAAATCCTCCTTGACCTGCCACACCGGCTTGCGCGTCACCGGGTCCCACGCGGTGACCTCGCCGCGATTGCCGCCGGGGCCGGGCTTCATCACCACGGTGGCGCCGACATAGGGCGTACCTTCGATGTAGTTGGTCTGCACGTCCTCCCAATCCATGCACATGTTTTCGTGGGGGATGTAGAGCAGGCCGGTCAGCGGCGAATAGGCCGACGGCTCCCAATCCTTGCCGCCCGAGGCGGTCGGGCAAATATCGTGGACGATTGTGCCGACCTTGGTGGTCTTGGCGGGATTGACGATCGGCCGTCCCGTCTTCATGTCGACGCCGGTATAGGAATTGAGCGGACCATACGCATCGGCGGAAATCAGCTCGCCGGTGGTGCGATCGATGACATAGAGATAGGAGTTGCGGTCCGGATGGACCAGCACCTTGCGCATCTTGCCGGCCACCGGCATGTCGAGCAGGATGATCTCGTTGATGCCGTCGTAATCATGCTCGTCATGCGGATTCATCTGATAGGCCCATTTGGCGGCGCCGGTATCGGGATCGCGCGCGAAAATGGTGGTGGTCCAGAGATTGTCGCCGGGGCGCTGTTCCTGATTCCACGGGCCGGGATTGGCGGTGCCGTAATAGATCAGGTTGAGATCGGGATCGTAGGCGATCCAGCCCCACACCGTGCCGCCGCCGATCTTCCACGCGCCCGGCGGCCAAGTGGTGACGCCGAGATCCTTGCCCCGGTCCTGGGGATAGAAGGGATGGAAATCGGGGCCGATCAGCACGTCCTTGTCCGGCCCCGTCGAATAGGCCCGCCAGACGATCTTGCCGGTATTGGCGTCGAGCGCGGTCAGCCAGCCGCGCACGCCGAACTCGCCGCCCGAATTGCCGACCAGCACTTTGCCCTTCACCACCAGCGGCGCCATGGTCATGCTCTCGCCGGTGCTGATGTTGCCGACCTTGGCGCGCCACAGCATCTTGCCGGTGGCGGCGTCGAGCGCGAAGGTCTGATCGTCGAGCGTATTGAAGAAAATCTTGCCGTCGGAGAACGCGACACCGCGATTGACGACGTCACAGCACGCGACCCCTTGCGAGGCGGGCGCCGGCTTCGGGATGAATTGCCATTTCAGCGGCGCGCCCGGCTTGGTCAGGTCCAACGCATAGACGTAATTGGGATAGGGCGTGATGACGTACATCGTGTTGTCGGCGACGATCGGCGCCGCCTCCGCGCCCGCCTTGGTGCCGAGCGAAAAGGTGAAATCGGCGCGCAGATTCTTCACGTCCTTATCGTTGATCTCGTCCAGCGACGAGAAGCGGGTCGCGGCATAGTTCTTCGCCGCCATCGGCCACTGGCCATCATCCTTGGGCGCCGCCGAGGCCGGCGGGGTCGGCATCGCCGCGATCGCCGGCATCGCGAGCGCCATCGCTATCGCCGCGCCGGCCAAGAACATCCCTGAAGAGCGGCGATGGCGGGAAATCTTCATGTCACCCATTCCTATTTCAGTGCGTCGAGATAGGCGGCGATATCGGCGGCGTCGCGCGCGCTCAATCCGATATCCGGCATCGCGTTGCCGGGAACGATGCTCTGTGGCGCCCGCAGCCAGCGCACCATGTTTTCCGGAGTATTCGGCAGCAGGCCGGCGATGATCGTGCGCGCGCCGATATTGTCGAGCGGCGGCCCGACCCGGCCATGCGCGCCGGCGATGCCGCGAATCGCGTGACACGCGCCGCAGCCGGTCGCGACGATCAGCCGGCCGCCGCGATGCGCGTCGGCCGCGCGGGCGCCCGGCGCCCACGCCATCAGCCCGCCCAGCGCCAGAACCGCGATCAGCCGAGGCATGGCGGCACCACGATCAGCGCGACGAGATCGGCGATCGCGCCGATGAAAAACATCAGGCCGCACAACCCGCCCCAGCCGGCGAGGAATTGCGTGCGCCCCTCGACCCGGTCGCGAAGCTCCCAGCCGCGAGTATCGCCGCGCTCGCCGAACGACGCCGCCTGGGAGACGCGGTAATTGCGCATCGAGGTGAGCCCGGCGATGACCGCGAGGCCGATGCCGATCAGGTTGATCAGCAACAGCACCCACCAGAAACCAACCTGGGCGCCGCGGAGCAGCGGCGCGCCAACGGGAAAGCACGCGTGGCTGGCGACGGCATAGACGATCAGCAGTTGCGCGATCCAGGCGACCGGGCCGAGCGCCAGCGCCACCAGGAGGATGGTGATTCCGACCCGGCTGCGATAGCGCGGCGGCGTGGCGGCGGGGGGTTGATCGAGCGCTGCCATTCTGCTCACCACATCGCATAGGGTGAAAGATAGAAGGTCGCGAACACGAACAGCCACACCACGTCGACGAAGTGCCAATAGACCGACGCGATCAGCACCGGCGCGCTGCGGCGCGGATTGAAATAGCCGAGCGCCGACCATACCAGCACCACCAGCAGCACGACGAGGCCGGCGATGACGTGCGCCAGGTGAAAGCCGGTGATGGTGTAATAGAGCGAGCCATACTCGCCGGAGCGCGGCGTGAAATCCTTGCCCGACCACTCCAAAAGTTGGACCGCAACGAAAATCGCGCCGAGAATGATGGCAATGCCGATCCCGGCGACATTCTGGACACGCGAGCCGCGCCGCACGCCGCGATCGCCGAACCACATGGCGAGGCTGCTGAGCAGCAGCACAATGGTATCGGGCAGCGCGAGCCGCATCGACGGCGCGTGACCATGCGGCAGCCAGCCGGCGTCGAACTGAACCGCCGAGTAATAATAGCTGAACAGCAGATAGACGAAGAGCGCGCTCTCGGTCATGACCAGGCACCACACGCCCCACCAGCCGACGCCGCGCCGCGCCGTCGGTCCGACCGGCAGCCGCGGCATCTCTTCGGGGATCAGGATCGCGTCGCTCATGGCGCGATCTCCGCGCGTTCCGCGCTCATGGCGCGATCTCCGCGCGTTCCGCCAATTCCCGCTCCGGCCACAGCCAGATCAGCAGCGCGACCAGCATCACGAACGCGCCCACCGCCGCCAGCCACCACAGATGCACCAAGAGGCCGACAAAGAACGCCGCCATGCCGATGGTGAGAATGAAGGGCGACAGCGAATCCGCCGGCATTTTGAGGATGATGTTGGGCACCGCGTCGAGCGGCGTGGTGCCGATGGTCTCCTTGCCGTGATCCAGCACCAGGCCCTCGCGGATCACGGAGCGGGCCGGCCCGTCGGGCGGCAGATGGTCCTCCCACAGCGGGTTGCGGCTCGCCACTTGGGGAATGACGGCGAAATTATAGGGCGGTGGCGGCGACGGCACCGACCATTCCAGCGTCGCGGCGCCCCAGGGATTGGCGCCGGCGATCCGGCCATGGCGCAAACTGTGCAGCACGTTGATGACCAGCAGGAAAACGCCGGCGGCGAACACGAACCCGCCGATCGAGGTGATGAGGTTCAGCGTGTCCCATCCCATCCCATCGGCATAAGTATAGACGCGCCGGGGCATGCCGCGCAGCCCGGTCCAATGCATCGGCAGGAAGCAGAGGTTGAAGCCGATGAACATGACCCAGAAATTCCAGCGGCCCAGCCGCTCGTTCATCATCCGGCCGGTCATTTTCGGGAACCAGTAATAGATGCCGCCGCACACCGGGAAGACGTTGATGCCAATCAGGACATAGTGGATGTGCGCCACGATGAAATAGGTATCGGTCAATTGCCAATCGACCGGCACCGACGCGGTCATGAAGCCCGAGACGCCGCCGATGACGAAGAGGCCGATCATGCTGGCGAAGAAGAGGAACGCCGTGGTGATCACCGGGCGGCCCAGCCAGATGGTGGCGACCCACGCGAACACCGCCACCGCGCTGGGGATGGTGATGATGATCGAGGCGCCGCTGAACACCGCCAGCGGCAGGTTCGGCAGGCCGGTCGCGAACATGTGGTGCACCCAGACGCCGAAGCCGAGCAGCATGGTCGCGACGGTCGACAGCGCGACGAGGTTAAACCCGACCAGCGGCCGGCGGCAGAAGGTCGGCAGGCCCTCCGACACCATCGCCATCGCCGGCAGCACGATCGCGTAAACCCAGGGATGGCCGAAGAACCAGAACAGATGCTGCCACAGCAGCGGCTGGCCGTTATTGGCGACATCGAAGAAATGGGTATTGAACTGGCGATCGAGCCACAGCATGAAAAAGGCGAGGCTGACCGCCGGCACCACCAGCAGGTTCGCGACCGACGCGGTCAGCGTGCCCCACGCCATGATCGGCAGCCGGTCGATCGACATGCCGGGCGCGCGGGTGCGCATCACGGTGACGACGAAATTGGCGGCGCCGACGCTGGTCGAGACGCCCAGGAAGATCATGCCCAGCGCATAGAAATCCATGTTCATGCCGGGGTTGTAGGGCAGCGACGCCAGCGGCACATAATTGAACCAGCCGTCATTCGGCCCGGCCCCGATGGCGAAGCCGGCATAGATAAAAAGGCCGGCCGCGATGAACACCCAATAGGACAGGGCGTTGAGGCGCGGAAACGCCATGTCGCGCGAGCCGAACATCAGCGGCCACAGAAAATTGCTGAACCCCGACAGGACTGGCAGCGCATAGAGGAAAATCATCGTGATGCCGTGGGTCGAGAACAGTTGATTGTACTGTTCCGGCGTCAGGACATGGGCGTTTGGCCGCGCGAGCTGGACCCGCATCACCATCGCCTCGATGCCGCCCGCGATCAGGAACGCGAAGGCGGTGACGATATAGCGCTTGCCGATTTCCTTGTGATCGACGCTCGAGAAAAATCCGATGATACCCGGCGCGGTTTCCCAGATGCGCTCCAGCGCGCCGCGACCCGTCACGATGTCGGCGCTGGCGATCTCGGGCGTTCTTTCGATGTCGGAGGTCGAGGTCACAGTCGTGGTCACAGTCGCGGTCACTGGCGCGCCCTCACTTCAGCGTTTCGAGGAAGGATCGAATGTCCGTCAGTTCCGGGCCTGACAGATAAAGTGTCGGCATCAGGGTTCCGGGCTTCAGCGATTGCGGATTGGCGATCCAGCCCGACAGGGTGGCGATGTTGTTCGGCAGGGTCCCGGCCGCGATGGTCTGGCGGCTCATCAGATGCGTCAGGTCGGGCGCCACCGCGCCGCCCGCGCTGGTGCCGCGCACGGTGTGACAGGCGCCGCAATGGAACACGAATTGCCGCTCGCCCTCTTTTATCGCGGGCGAGGCGGGCGGCGCCGCCGGCTGCAATTGCGCATCCCACCAGGCGCGGAATTCGGCGGGTGATTGGGCGACGATATAGAACTGCATGTGCCCGTGCTGAAGCCCGCAATATTCGGTGCACTGGCCCTCATAGCGGCCCGGAATATTCGCCTCGATCCAGGTGATATTGGTCTGGCCGGGAATGGTGTCGGTCTTGCCCGCCAGCGCCGGCACCCAGAAGGAATGGATGACATCGGCGCCGATCAGCCTGACCCGTACCGGCACACCGGTCGGAATGTGAAACTCGTTGGCGGTCGTTAGGATGCGCGAGGAATCGTCGCTGAGATAGCGCGCCTTCCACCACCATTGCTGGCCGGTGACCTCGATGGTGAGGCCGGGCTTGGTCGGCGGCGCGTTGATGGCGGCCAGCACCACCACCGTCCACACCAGCGTTACCGCCAGCGCGATGCTGGAAATGCCGACCCCGATCACGATCCAGCTCATGCCGCTGGCGCCGCGCACCGGCGTGACATCGGCCGCCCAGGCACCGGTCGCGCGCCGGCGCCAGATGCCGATCAGCACCAAGAGCGTGATGATGACGCATACCACGATCGAGATGATCAGGAGACCCCAGGTCAGGGCCGTGACCGGATAGGCCTTGATGCCGAAACCTTGGAGAAAAGATAACGGCGTCGTCGCGTTTCCCATGGCGGCTACCGGGATTTTGCGCCGAGGGTCAGCGGGGCGCGGGCAACGAGCGACCACAGCGGTACCATCGCCGCCGCCAGGAAAATAACGCCGCCCGGCACCCACATGATGGCGCCGCCAAGCTGCTGATCCAGCAGCTGGCTCATGCCCCAGGCCGCCGTCGTCGTGGCGTGCGGGCTATAAAGCGCGTGCGGCGCGAAGGTAATGATGGCGCCGAGGAGACTCATCTGCGTCGAGGCGACGAGGCCCGTGCCGATCACCGACACGGCGCGCGTGCCGCGCCGATCCAACAGCACGCCCCACAGCCACAGCGCGCTGAGGATCATCGTGATGTGCATGCTCCAATAGACGGCGTGGCTGGCGAAGGTCGCGGCATAGGGGCTGGGCATGTGCCAGAACCACAAGGCGATCGCGAACGCCGCCGACGCGCCCAGCGCGCCGAGGAACGATTGCGTTTCGGACTGGGATGCGCGCGGACGGCCCGCCAGCGCGCGGGCCGCCGCCAGCGGCCGGCCGGCGGCGATCAGCGGCGTCGCCAAGAGAACGATGATCATATGCTGGCCGACCCGCGCCGCGAACAGCGAGACCGATAGCGCGCACAGCGGCGAGATCAGCGTCAGCGACAATAGCAGCCAGCCGGCGAAGAATGCCGCGCCGTTGCACCGGTCGATGACGCCGCGCCGCGTCGCCGCCGGCACGGCGGCGGCATACGCGATGGCGATGATGAGAAGGATTGCAATCAGAATGGGATCGAAATTCCACCGCGACCAGAGGTCGGTTGGATCGGGCGGTAACCCGCAATAAGGCACGCCAGCCACTGTCGGACCCATCGCCGCATCGCCTCCCCAGCCTGATATTTAATCGATTCAACTGCGGGGTGTGGGTATGGTTCCGGGGGAATTTGCGATCGGGTGGAACCTGAACGATATTTAATGAGTGACGCGTTCACCATGCCTGTCTCGGTTCATTGGAGCGATATCGCGCTGCGCCTGGCGCTGACGGTGCTGGTGGGCATCGCCATCGGTTACGACCGTAGCGAACAGGGCAAGGCCGCCGGCATGCGCACGACGCTGCTGGTCTGTCTCGCAGCATCGGTCGCGATGATCGAGGTCAATCTCTTGCTGCCGATGGCGGGTCGCGGGTCCGATTCATTCGTGATGAACGATCTGATGCGCCTGCCGCTCGGCATCCTGACCGGCATGGGGTTCATCGGCGGCGGCGCGATCCTGCGCCGCGACGACATCGTGACCGGCGTCACCACGGCGGCGACCCTATGGCTGGTCACGGTGGTGGGGCTGTGCCTCGGCGGCGGCCAGTTGGGGCTGGGCCTCGCGGCGGCGGCACTGGGCCTCATCGCGCTGACGGTGCTGAAATGGGTCGAGGATCGGCTGCGCCAAGAGCACCGCGCCAGCCTCGCCATCGATCTGGCGCCGGATGGTCCGGGCGAGAACGAGATTCGGCGACGGCTAGCCGAAGCCGGTTTGACCGTCGCCAGCTTCCGCCTGATCGTCGACCGGGGCGGCCAGCAGAGCCGGCTGATGTTCGATCTGCGCCAGCATCGCCGGCAGGGGGAGACCGCGCCACCGGCGCTGGTCGCGGCGCTGGCGCGCGAGCCGGGCATCCTGCGCATCGAGTGGCAAAGCAAACGCTAGCGCCGCATCCGGTCCCCGGATCAACTCCGGGGATGATCCGGGGGTCCATCCGAAATGATGGATCGCCGGGTCAAGTTTCATCGAAACAACCCTCAAGAAAAAGAGAACCGCCAAGACGCCAAGAAAACGCGCCTTACCGGCGAAGGCCGGTATCCATGGCGGGGATGGACTCCGGCTTGCGCCGGAGAGGCGAGATGGTTGGTCAGGGCGATCTTGGCGTCTTGACGGTTAATTTTTTCTGGTGCGACCGGACTAAAAATTCGTTGATGGCCCGCTTTAGGGCAAAAGCGGCCATCCACCAACCGGACAGCCATGCGAACCTCCCTTGTTGATCCCTATCCAACGGTCAAATGGCCGCGTCTCGCGGGCGGCGGCTTCCTGGTGCATATCGCGCCGAATGGCGTGCTAAAAATCCTGCTGGGCGCGATTCTGATTTTCTCGGCCTGGCGCACCGTCGGGGGCAAGACCGCGACCGGGTCGGAGAAATGATACCCAGATCAATACCGGATGTTACCGGGCCGATCCCTGATTGATAGCCAGGACGATCTTGCCGCGAACATGCGCGCTATCGAGATAATCCTGCGCCGCCTGTGCCTCGACCAGCGGAAAAATCTTGGCGACCGTGACCCTGACCTTGCCCTGGTCGATCAGCCGCCCGATGCCCATCAGCTGCTCGGCATTGGGCTGAGCGGTATAGCGCAGGCCGCGCACGCCATGGGCGCGCGCCTTGTCCACCGATGGCTGGGTCAGGGTCGAGACCAGCATGCCGCCCTGTTTCAACACCGACCAGGATCGCTCCTGGGTGTCGCCGGCGATGAGATCGTAAACCAGATCGAGGTCGCGCACCTGGTCCTCGAACCGCTCCGCCCGGTAGTCGATGGCGAGGTCGGCGCCCAGCGCCCGCGCGAAATCGAGATCGCCGGCGGAGACGGTGGTCGCGACCCAGGCGCCAAGCGCCTTGGCGAACTGGATGGCGAAATGGCCGACGCCGCCGGCGCCGCCATGGATCAGCACCCGCTGGCCCGGTGCTAAGCCGCCATGCTCGACCAGGCCTTGCCAGGCGGTGAGGCCGGCCAGCGGCACCGCGGCGGCCGCGACGAGGCCGAGGGACAGCGGCTTCGGCGTGACTTCCGCCGGCGTCGCGATAACATAATCGGCATAGCCGCCGCGTGCGATATCGAGGTATCCGAACACCGCGTCGCCAGGATTGAACTCGTCGATGCCGGGGCCGACCGCCTCGATAACGCCGGCCATGTCGCGACCCAGCGTATAAGGTAGCATGGCCGCCGTCACGGCAGGGTATTTGCCGGCCCGAATCTTCGCATCGACGGGGTTGACGCTGGCGGCGCCGATCCGCACCAGCACCTCGCCCGGACCGGGTCGGGGCGTCGGCAATTCCTCTATCCGCATCGCCTCGCCGCCGCCGAAGCGATGAATTCGAATCGCCCTCATGTCCCGTGCTCCTTGCCGCGGCGGCGTGGCAGTGCGGCGCTATGAGTCGAACTCCATGGTCGAATGTTTCGTTCCAGCGGCCGGGGGCGGGGCGGCCAGACGCCGCCAGGTGAAGCACGGATGCACCGTCCGCCTGGCAGTCTTCTGGCCGTCTTCGTAAGATTGGAGCGGGCGAAGGGATTCGAACCCTCGACCCCGACCTTGGCAAGGTCGTGCTCTACCCCTGAGCTACGCCCGCGCGCATCCGTTTGAGGGTGCGTACCGCTCCTGCGGGAAGGCGCGCATCATACAGTCTTGAAACGGCTTTGCAATGCTCGCGGTCGGTGATTTTGCGCCTTATGGAACCAGCCGGTAGCCACCGCCATCGGTGATCAGAATCTCGGCCTTGGCCGGGTTGCGCTCGATCTTTTGCCGCAGCCGGTAGACATGGGTTTCCAGCGTGTGGGTGGTGACGCCGGCATTATAGCCCCACACCTCGTTCAACAGCGTGTCGCGGCCGATGCTGCGCTCGCCGGCGCGATAGAGAAACTTAAGGATCGCGGCTTCCTTCTCGGTCAGGCGAATCTTGCGCTTGCCGAGATCGTCCTGGAGCAGCTTGGCGCTGGGCCGGAACGTATAGGGACCGATGGTGAAGACCGCGTCTTCCGACGCCTCGTGCTGGCGCAATTGCGCGCGCAGGCGGGCCAGCAGTACGTCCAGCCGGAACGGCTTGGTAATATAGTCGTTCGCGCCGGCATCGAGGCCGAGAATGGTATCGGCGTCGCTGTCGGCCCCGGTCAGCATCAGCACCGGCGCGTGCACCCCGCTGCGCCGCATCAAGCGGCATAGCGCGCGGCCATCCATGTCGGGCAGCCCGACATCGAGCAACACCGCGTCGAACCGTTCCGTCTTGGCGAGGTCGAGCGCCTTGGCCGCGGTCGCGGCCTCCGCCACGGCGAATTCCTCATGCAATTCAAGCTGTTCCGCCAGCGCGTGGCGCAGCATATCGTCATCGTCGACGATCAGGATACGGTGACCGCTACTCATGCCACCCCCACAGGCGCCCGTTCAACTCATGCGGTTATAGGCGGATGACCTGCCCCGCGTCCCCACCGCCGTCGATCATGCCAGTCTATGGCGCAAACGGGCCGGACGAAAGCCTTGCGATGGACCCCAAACGAACATGCCCGGCCGAAGCCGGGCATGCCCTCGTTCCAAGCGAGATGACTTAAGGCTTCTTCTCTTCCTTGGCTGGAGCGTGCGCCGCGGCACGGGGTGCCGCTGGACGGGCGGCCGGCCGGGCCTCCTGACGGACCGCCGGCGCATGCGCCGCGACGGGGCGTTGCGTTTCGCGTCGCTCGGCGGCTGGCGGATGCGCGGCGACACGCGGGGCCGGACGAGCTTCACGCGGAGCCGCCGGACGAGCCTCGGTCCGATGTTCCGGGACCGCGGTATGCGCCTCCGGACGGGCCGCGTTCGGGCGGACCGCGTTACGCTCGGCGGGATGGGCCTCCGGCCGGGCCGCATTGTGCACGGCAGGGTGGGCTTCGTTCGGCTTGGCCGCGTTGCGCTCGCCGGGGCGGGCTTCGTTCGGCCGCGCCGCATTGTGCTCGGCGGGGTGGGCTGCATTCGGCTTGGCTGCGTTACGCTCGCCGGGGCGAGCTTCGTTCGGCTTGGCCGCGTTGCGCTCGGCGGGGTGGGCTGCATTCGGCTTGGCCGCATTGCGCTCGCCGGGGCGGGCTTCGTTCGGCTTGGCCGCATTGCGCTCGCCGGGGCGGGCTTCGTTCGGTTTGGCCGCGTTGCGTTCGCCGGCCCGTGTCTCGGGGTTGGTCGCCGCGACGGGATGAGCCTTGAAATCGCCTGCCTTCCCGGTCGCCGCGATCGGTGGCCGGCCATGATTTTCCGAGGCGCGAAGCCGCGGATCCTGACGGGCCATATCCCGCTGGCGGGCCTGTACCGCCGTGCGCTCGACATGGCGCTCATGCCCCGCGCGCTCCTGCTCGGCGGTCGGGCGAACATTGATGCCGCCATTGCCGCCATTGTAGCTGACGCGGTTGATCACGGTGTTATGCACGAAGGTCTGGTTGTAGACGTTGGTGACATGGACGTTGCCGATGTTCCACGCCGCCCGATTATAGGCGAAATGACCTTGCTCCCAGCGGCCGCCATAGAAGCCGTGACCGGTATAGCCGAAGCCGTAATCGACGCCGCCATAGAAGCCGACGGTCGGGCCCCAATAGCCGGCATTGAAGGCGTAATTGCCGTTATTGAAGCCCCAGTAGCCGGGGGTCCACAACAGGCCGACCTGCGGTGGCTCGACCCAGGTGCCGGGCACCCAGTAATAGCCGCCATCCTGGGCATAGGCCCAATAGCCCGGCGTCCAGATATAACCCGGGCCCGGCAGTGGCGGCTGCTCATAGACCGGCAGCGCCGGCGGGGCGACGGCGACGGTGATGGAAACATCAACAGCGGCCTGCGCGCGCATCAGAGGCGCGGCGGCGACGCCGGACGCTAGCGCCAACGCTAGCGGAAGCAGGAAATAACGGGTGCGCATGCGTCGACTCCTCGATCGGCAGCTGCCGGAGCGGCATTGCCTCAAGTGGACAACACGCGGTGGTCGGGAATCGCTCATCAATAGAACGATCTTTTTTTATTTCGGCTGGCGGAGGATTGGAGGGGATTGGAAGCGCGACCTTGCGTTGCCCCGGCGATGCGGCTAGCTTCGCGCCCCATTGCGCCCGTAGCTCAACTGGATAGAGCACCAGACTACGAATCTGGGGGTTGGGAGTTCGAGTCTCTCCGGGCGCGCCAATTAAAACAGATACTTAGCGGCAGATTCGTTAACAAAAATCGCCGCTGGAAAAATCCGGGATAACACTCGAGATAACATGCGCGCCCAAGCGGAGAGCCGCCGCTGTACTTACATGGTGTCAGCGGCGTGGTTCCCGCAAGATCACCTTGTGGTCTGGTCCAATCTCGTATCCGTAATCATAGACGTCTCTTCAGGACGCACGAAGGAGCCTCTTTCTTCGTTTTACAACCGAAGCTAGAGTAGACGCCGAGGGAGAAATCACTTCGACAGAGCCCTCAGGCTCTCTTGACTATGTTGTATCGCTCGACGGGTTGCCTCAGTCGTTGTGGCGCTCCCGTGTAAAACTTGGCCCATAGTGCTTCCTTCCATTCACTGGAAAATAATGCACCATCAAATGCCGGGACTAAACAGCTAGGGTTATTCTTTACTTTCTTAATCCTTAACATATCCTAGCGGGGCGAGGCCGACCACAGCGCCTTGAGCCCCGCCATCGCGGCGTCGGCGATCGAAATCCCTACGACTGCTCACCTTGCCGCCCGCGCAAAATCTTGCGTATCGGGGGCCGGGCCGGCCGGCATCGCGCGTGGCAAGAACAGGAGCATGAAATGAGTCGTCTCCGAAAATACCTGGCCATTGCTGTCCTCGGCTTCCTGGCCTGCGCCGGTGCCGCGAGCGCCGCCGAAGCGCCGGACGGCTTGGTGACGCGCGTCGCGCGCGACGTCCTGAACGCCGTAAACGCCGTCAGGCCCGGCGATCGGCGGGGGCTGATCTCGGTGGTTGAGGAGAAAATCCTTCCCTATGTCGATTTTCAGCGCATCACGAGCCTCGCGATGGGCCGCTCCTGGCGCGACGCGACGCCGGATCAGCAAAAAGCGCTGACGGCGCAATTCCGTACCTTATTGATTTACACCTATGTCGGCGCGCTGGACCGCGCCCGCGGCATGACCATCGCCGTCACGCCGTCACGCTTCCAACCGTCGGACACCGATGTTCTGGTGCGCTCCCGGGTTGGACCGCCACACGGCGCCGCCACGGAACTCGATTACCGGCTGGAGAAGACCGCCGTCGGGTGGAAAATCTACGACGTCAACATCGCGGGCGGCTGGCTCATTGAAACCTACAAGCAAAAATTTGCCCATGAGATCAACCGGGGCGGCATCGATGGACTGATCCGGGTGTTGACGGCGCAGAACAGAACGTTGGCCGCGCGAATGCGGTGATGCCCGGCCGGGACCGCGCCGCCTTCATCCGCGCCAATACCGCGATTGCGTCGCCGTCGCTGGTGCCGGAGCTGCTTCTGCATCTCGCGACGGCGGTGACGCCGCTGTGGCACGCCACCGAGGCCAGCCTCGCGCAAAGCCAATTGCCGCCGCCCTACTGGGCCTTTGCCTGGCCGGGCGGTCAGGCGCTGGCGCGTTATCTGCTGGATCATCCCGACCGGGCGCGGGGCAAGCGCGTCTTGGATTTCGGCGCCGGTTGCGGCATCGCCGGCATCGCGGCGCTGAAAGCGGGGGCGGCCCAGGCGTCGGCGTTCGAGATCGACCCGTTCGCGGCGTGCGCCATCGCGCTGAATGGCGCGCTCAACGGCGCCGCGCCTTCGGTGTTTTTGACCGATGTTCTGGCGTCGGGCGTCGGGCATTTTTCCGCGGCCGACATCATCCTCGTGGGCGATATGTGCTATGAGCGGCCGCTGGCCGACCGGCTCGCGGCGTGGCTCAATGATGCCGTCGCCGCCGGGGTTACGGTCCTGATCGGCGATCCCGGCCGCGCTTACTTGCCGAAACAGGGGCTGGAATTTGTCATAAGTTACGCGGTGCCGACCTCGCTCGACCTCGAGGACCGAATTAACCGCGACACCGCCGTCTACCGCTTGCGCAAGCCCTAGCCGCCCCCTTATCTTCCGCCCCGCCCATCCCCATCTTCCGCCCAGACTTTTCCGGACCGCTGCCCCTATGGATTTGCGCAATATCGCGATCATCGCCCATGTCGATCACGGCAAGACCACGCTGGTCGACGTGCTGCTGCGTCAAAGCGGCACCTTCCGCGCCAACCAACAGGTGATGGAGCGCGCGCTCGACAGCAATGATCTGGAGCGCGAGCGCGGTATCACCATCTTGGCGAAATGCACCTCGCTGGAGTGGCAAGGCACGCGCATCAATATCGTCGATACGCCGGGCCATGCCGATTTCGGCGGCGAGGTTGAGCGCATTCTCTCCATGGTGGACGGCGCGCTGGTGCTGGTCGATGCCGCCGAAGGGCCGATGCCGCAGACCAAATTCGTGCTGGCCAAGGCGCTGAAGCGCGGGCTCAAGCCGATCGTCGTCATCAACAAGGTGGATCGGCCCGACGCCCGCGTGCACGAGGTCCATGATCTGATATTCGATCTCTTCGCGGCGCTCGACGCGACCGAGGAGCAGCTCGATTTTCCGACCCTCTACGCCTCGGGCCGCAACGGCTGGGCGATCGCCGACATGAAGGACGAACGGAAGGATCTGACCCCGCTGTTCAACCTGATCGTCAAGCATGTCGCGCCGCCGAAATCGGAACCCGAGAAGCCGTTCGCGATGCTGGCGACCATCCTCGAATACGATCCCTATCTCGGCCGCGTGCTGACCGGCCGCATCGAAAGCGGCACCGCGCGGGTCAACATGCCGGTGCGCTCGCTGAGTCATGACGGCAAGACGATCGAGGATGCGCGCCTAACGAAGCTGCTGGCGTTTCGCGGCCTCGAACGGCGCCCGGTTGAAGAGGCGTCCGCAGGCGATATCATCGCCATCGCCGGTCTGACGACCACCACCGTCGCCGACACTATCGGCGCGCTCGATCTCGCCGAGCCGCTGCACGCGATTCCGGTCGATCCGCCGACCCTGGCGATGACCTTTTCGGTCAACGATTCCCCGCTGGCGGGGCGCGAGGGCACCAAGGTCACGTCGCGCATGATCGCCGAGCGCCTGCGCCGCGAGGCCGAGGGCAATGTCGCGATCCGTGTCACCGAGGCGCCGGGCAAGGACGCCGTCGAGGTCGCGGGCCGCGGCGAATTGCAACTCGGCGTGCTGATCGAAACCATGCGGCGCGAGGGCTTCGAGCTCGCCATCTCGCGCCCGCGCGTGCTGTTCAAGACCGACGAGACCACCGGCCAGCGCCTCGAGCCGATTGAGGAAGTGCAGATCGATCTCGATGCGGATTTCGCCGGCGTGGTGGTCGATAAACTGTCGCAGCGCAAGGCCGAGATGCAGGATATGCGGCCCTCCGGCGGCGGCAAGATGCGGATCATCTTCTACGCGCCGACCCGGGGCCTCATCGGCTATCAAGGCGAATTGCTGACCGACACGCGTGGCACCGCGGTGATGAGCCGCCTGTTCCACGACTATGCGCCGTGGAAGGGCCCGATCGAGGGCCGCCGCAATGGCGTGCTGATCTCGACGGCGCCGGGCGATGCGGTCGCCTATGCGCTGTGGAACCTCGAAGAGCGCGGGCCGATGTTCATCACGCCCGGCACCCCGGTCTATCAGGGCATGCTCATCGGCGCGCATAGCCGCGGCAATGATCTCGATGTCAATCCGATCAAGGGCAAGCAGCTCACCAATATCCGCACCACATCGAAGGACGAGGCGGTGCGCCTGACGCCGCCGATCCAGATGAGCCTCGAGCAGGCGATCGCCTATATCGACGATGACGAGCTGGTCGAGGTGACGCCGAAAAGCATTCGCCTCAGGAAGCGCCTGCTCGATCCCAACGACCGCAAGCGCGCCAGCCGCGCCGCCGAGGCGGCGCGGGTTTGAACGATATTCGCCGCCGTGTTACCATCGAGCCATGGTTGACCAACCGGAAAACATGATTCTGGTCTTTCTTCGCCGCCTCGACGGGAAGATGGATCGCCTCGGCGAGGATGTGCGCGAACTTAAGATGCGCATGACGACCATGGAGCAACAGATCGCGAGCCTGTCCGCGACGGTGGCCAGTCATTATGCCGCCGTGTCGACCCGGCTTGACCGGCTCGAATTGCGCGTCGAGCGCATTGAACGCCGTCTCGACATCGCCGAGGCTTAAGGCGCCGCGCGCTGACTATTTTTCCGGCGCGCCGGCTTCTTCCTCGAGCTGGACATAGAGGTTGGCCAGCGCCTCGGCCGCGCCGGTGATGGTCAGGACCGGCGGCATGACCAGCGATTTGCACACCTGAACCACCTGGTCGCAGATGAAATTTGGCTGGTAGTAGGCCAGCCCGAAATCATGGTGCTTGGTCAACAGATCGATGACGAAATCGAACACCTCGTCGGTCAATTCCATCCCGCGCTTGCGCGCCGTCGCCTCGAAAATCCGGCGATATTCGTCCACCGCCGGCGCCCCGAGCTTGATCTTATAGGGCACGCGCCGCAGGAAGGCGGCATCCATCAGCGTCGCCGGATCGAGGTTCGTTGAAAACAGCACCAGTTCGTCGAACGGCAGGCTGAAGCGCTCGCCGGTGCGCAATTTGAAATAATCGACGCGGCTCTCCATCGGCACGGTCCAGCGATTGAGCAGCGCCTCGGGCGCGACCTGCTGGCGCCCGAAATCGTCGATCACGAAGATGCCGTTCAGCGCCTTGATGTGCGCCGGCGCGTCATAATATTTCGTGTTGGAATCGTATTGCAGGTCGAGCATGTCGAGCGTGAGCTCGCCGCCGACCATGACCACGGGACGCCGGCAGGCGACCCAGCGCTCGTCGAAGCCGTCATATTGAATGCTGGTCGGCTTCGCCATGGTCTCGCTCTGGTCCTGGGTCATCGAGCGTTTGTGGATACTGGAATCGAACACCTTGACGATCTGGTTGCCGATCTCGACCGCGTGCGGCACATAGACCTCGTCGCGGAACAGGTCGGCGATCCGGGTCGCGATCGTGGTCTTGCCGTTGCCGGGCGGCCCGAACAGCAGCACGCTGCGCCCGGCATTGATCGCCGGCAGCAGCTTTCTGACGTAATGCTCGGAGATGACGAGGCCGCCGAGGCCCTTACGCAAGGTCTCGGCGTCGAGCGCCTCGTTGGTGATGCGCTGCTTCTCGATCTGCGCCTGATAATCGGCGAGCGACACCGGGGCGGGGCCGACATAGAGATTTTGCGCCAGCGCCTCGTTGGCGGCCAATTTGCCCTGGTCGCTCAAGACATAGCGGATCGCCTGAATATAGCCGACCTTGACGGTGCCCAGGGTCTGGATGAACCGGCGGCGCACCGCCTCGTCGATCAACTCCTGCACGATGTGATCGCCGAGGCCCATGCGCGGCGCCAGGTCCGGCACGATCTCCTTGGTGTCGATATACATGGTCTTGAGCAGCAGGTTCAGCAGCGTCGTCTGCGAAATGCCGGTGTCGCGCAGGGTGCGCGGCAGCTTCGGCGTGCTGTGCAGCACCGAGGCGAGCTGCTCTCGGGTCAATTTTCCGGCGACGATCAGTTGCTCGCCGAGGCGGCGGCCATCGAGCCGCTGGCGCTCCAGCGCCGCATCGACATCGGCCGCGGTCACCAATCCGCGTCCGACCAGGATTTCGCCGAGCTGCATCGTGCTTTCTTCCGGTTAAGGTTAACGCGAGGAATAGCACCGCAAGATGAAGAAACTCTAATCGCGGCCCATGTCGGCGCGCCTCAGGCGCCGAGCAGGGGCAAACCGAGCGATGTCGTTGCTTCGCGCAATGCATGATCGAGCGTCGCGAGCGGTGCGGCCAGGCGCCGCGCCAATTCGAGATAGGCCGCGTCATAGAGCGTCAGCCGGAACCGTTCGGCGAGATCGAGGGTCGCGCTCCAGGCATGGGCATCGGTATGGGGATCGGTCGCGATATCGAGCAAGCCGAGATCGGCGAGCGCGTCGCGCCGGAATGCCGCATCGATGCGGCCGCGCCGCGCGGCCATGGTCAGGCTATTGGCGATTTCGAGCCGCCACAGCGCGGGCACCACCGCGCCATCCTCGGCCACCGTCTCGAAGACGCGGCGGACTGCATCCGTGGTTTCGTCGCCATAAATCCAGGCCAACGTCGCCGAACTGTCGAGCACGATCCTCATGGTCGCCCTGCGTCCCGGAAGCTCTTCCACTCATCCCAGTCGAACGCGCCGAGCTGGCGCTGTTCGGCCCGCTTGCGAAGGCGCGCGATCGCCTGACGCGCCTGTTCGCGATCATGCATCGGCCCCGGCCGTGACAGGCGCGCAACCGGCTTGCCGTGCCGGGTGATCGTGATCTCTTCCCCTTGCTCGACCAAATCCAGTAAATGACCAAGTTTGTTTTTCGCCTCGAAGGCGCCGACTTCGCGCATCTTTTCCCTCATATCTAGCTTAAGCTAGCTTAACTTGGTGCTACGTCCAACCGTATTGTTCCGCGACTTGGGCGGCTGCTAGGGTGTCGCCGGAAAACGCGAGAGGCAGGTCACCATGGACGAAACGGCCCTCTATTTGGCCCCCGCCGAATATATCGACAGCGATCATCCGGCGATCCGCGATTTCGCCGCGACGGCGACGCGCGGCGCGGTCACGCCGACCGACAGGGCGGTTGCCCTCTACCGGGCCGTGCGCGAGCTTTATTACGCGGTCGAGGATTTGAGCGATCTCGCCAGTTTTCGCGCCTCCGGCGTGCTGGCGGCGGGCCAGGGCTATTGCGTCGGCAAGGCGGCGGTGCTGGCGGCGGCGTGCCGCGCCAGCGGCATCCCGGCGCGCATCGCCTTCGCCGATGTCACCAATCACCTGACCTCGCCGCGTCTGCGGGCGGCGATGGGCACCGATACCTTCGTCTGGCATGGCTATACCGAATTGCTGCTGGAGGGGCGCTGGCTCAAGGCCAGCCCGACCTTCAATTCATCCTTGTGCAAAAAGCTGGACGTGGCGCCGCTGGAATTCGATGGCAGCGGCGATGCGCTGCTCCAGGCCTATGATTCGGGCGGGCGCCGGTTCATGCGCTATCTGGTCCATCACGGCAATTTCCATGATGTTCCGGCCAAGTTCCTGTCGGCCGAGATGCTGCGCCGCTATCCCGGCCTCGACCGGCAACGCGTCGCCATCGAGGCCGACGCGGCGGCGCGCGCCTAGCCGCCTACCAGGGACGGCGCGTCGGGTCTTTGCCCTTTTCCAGCGGGCAGTGGTACCACAATTTTCCGGTCTTATTGTCGATCAGCTCGAACGCGCCATCCGCCTTGCGCTGATAGCGCCAGCCCTGGCGCGAGCCGTCGGTCATGGTGATGACGCCGCTGGCCGCGTCAAAGGCGTAATGGCCACGATGGCCGTCATAATCGGAATAGGTCGAGCCGTCGATCAGCCCGAACATCGGCACCGGCATCGGGGTGATCACCAAGTTGCTGCGGCCGGTCACCGGATTGAATTTGAACTGGGCGTCGTAACAGCCATAGACGCCGGTCGCGGGACCGCCGGCGGCGATGGCGACGGGCGCGGCGAGCAACACCGCCCCGGCGATGGCGGCGGAAACAAGCTTGGTCGGCGGCATGATTTTTGTCCTTATCGGCGGTTGGCGCCCAGCATCGGCGCGATGGTACGATCCTCGTCCACCAGCGTGAGGCGGTCGAGTTCGGCGAAATCGTCGGCGGAAAATTTTATCGCGAGCGCGCCGACATTGGCCGCGACATGCTCGGGCACATCGGCGCCGGCGATCACCGTGAAGGTCATCGGCCGCGACAGCAGCCAGGCCAGCGACATTTGCGGCAGCGACCAGCCGCGCGCCGCCGCGAAGACGGCGAGCTTTTCCAGCACGTCCCAATTGCGCGCGACGTCCCAGGTCTTGAAGGTCGGCCGCCCGGCGCCGCGGCTGCCTGCGGCAGGCGCCTCGCCCCGGCGATAGCTGCCCGTCAGCAACGCGCCCGCCAGCGGGAAATACGCCACCATGCCGATGCCGAACTTGGCGCAGGCCGGCACCATCTGCTTTTCGATCTCGCGATAGAGCAGGTTGTAGAAATCCTGCGCGATGACGAACGGCGTCAGCGCGTGCTTCTCGGCGAGCCACAGCGATTCGACCATTTCCCAGGCGAAGAAATTGCTGCAGCCCAGATGCCGCACCTTGCCGGCGCGCACCAGATCGTCGAGCGCGCGGATCGTCTCTTCGAGCGGCGTCGCGCGGTCGGGCGTATGGACCTGGTAGACATCGATATAGTCGGTGCCGAGGCGGCGCAGGCTGGCCTCGCATGCCGCGACGATATAGCGGCGCGAGGCGCCGGCGGCGGTGTCCCGCGTCACCGGATTGCCGAATTTGGTGGCGATGATCGCCTCGCCTCGCCGCTTGCCCAGGGCGCGCCCGAGATATTCCTCCGACCGGCCCTCGAAATAGGAATCGGCGGTGTCAAAATAAGTGACCCCGAGATCGAGCGCGCGGCCGACGATGCGTTCGGCGCCCGCGGCGTCGACCTCATGACCGAACGGATTGCAGCCGAGGCCCACGGCCGAGACCCGAAGCGCCGTCGAGCCGAGCGTGCGATATTCCATGCCTTGCCCCTCTTTGTCCCGACGCCATTCTAGTTGCGGTGTGGCGCGTCGTGCCATAGTTCTGCAGGCATGGAAGAGGGAAATATCATGCTGCGGATTCTCGGGCGGACGACCTCGTCCAATGTGCAAAAAGTGCTGTGGACCGCGACCACGCTGGGCGTGCCGTTCGAGCGCGAGGATGTCGGCGGCCGGCATGGCCGCAACCGCGAGGCGGACTATCTGGCGCTCAATCCCAACGGGCTGGTGCCGACCGTGTTCGACGGCGACCTGGTGATGTGGGAATCGAATTCCGTCTGCCGCTATCTCTGCAACCGATACGGCCCCAGCGCGATCTATCCGGCCGAGCCGGCGAAGCGCGTCCTGGTCGAGCGCTGGATGGATTGGCAATTGTCGGTGATGGTGCCGGCGCTGGTGCCGCTTTATTTTCTGCTGTTCCGCCTGCCCGAGGCGAAGCGTACCCCGGACGCCATTGTACGCCTCGCCCAGGACACCGCCGCGCCGTTCGCGATCTTGGAAGCGCGGCTGGCCGACCGGCTTTATCTCGAAGGCGACGCGCCGACCCTCGCCGATATCGGCAACGGCATCTGGGCGCATCGCTGGTTCAGCATGGGGCAGGGCAATCGCGACAGCAATGTCGGACGCTGGCTCCAGCGGTTAAGCGAGAATGACGCCTTCCGCCAGCATGTCGTCGAAGTGCCGCTGGAGTAATTCACCCTCTGCCGCGATAGGGCGCGACGCCCTGGTCGGGCAGCCACAGGCCCGGCGGCGGCGCGCCGGTCTGGTAGAACACATCGATCGGCATGCCGCCGCGCGGATACCAATAGCCGCCGATGCGCAGCCATTGCGGCGCGATCTCGGCGACGAGACGCTTGGCGATCTTGACGGTGCAATCTTCGTGGAAGGCGCCCTCGTTGCGGAATGCGCCGAGATAAAGCTTGAGGCTCTTGCTCTCGACGATCCAGTCGCCTGGCACATAATCGATGACCAGATGCGCGAAATCCGGCTGCCCGGTGACGGGGCATAGCGAGGTGAATTCCGGCGCGGTGAAGCGCGCCAGATAGAGGGTGCCTGGCTGCGGGTTAGCGACGCGCTCAAGCACCGCCGTTTCGGGCGAGGCCGGAAGCGCGACATGCGCGCCCAGTTGCTTCAAGTCGCGATAGGTCGGGTCGGTCATGGCATGAATTTAGTGCGATCGAGTGCTTTAAGCGAGACCTTGAACCGAACCCGATCGAGTATTACCCTTACTCGTAAGAGTAAGGAACAGGGCATGCGAATCACGTCGAAGGGTCAAGTTACCATTCCCGTGGAAATCCGCGAGCAGTCGGGCCTGCTGCCTGGCACCGACGTGGATTTCGAAAGAGATGGCAAGTCTGTCCGAATTGTCCGCGCCAAAACCAAAAGAAAAGACAGTCGCGGCGCGCGTATCGTCGCGCATCTCCGCGGTCATCCCGGAGACATTACGATGACGACGGGCGAAATGATGGCGTTGATGCGCGGGGATCAATGATCCTGTGGGGACCGGTGTGCTCGTTGATAGCAACGTCATTTTCGATTTACTCTCCGACGACGCGGAATGGTTTGACTGGTCCGTCGATGCAATCGAATCCGTTGCCCAACGCGCGCGCCTCATTGTCAATCCGGTGATCTTTGCCGAAGTATCGATTCGATATTCTCGGGTCGAGGATGTCGACGCGGCTCTACCCCAAGACATGTTCGATCGCGAGCCGCTTCCCTATGAGGCGGCGTTTGTTGCCGGCAAGGCGTTCCTGGCCTATCGGAGGCGCGGTGGCACGAAGCGGATGGTGCTGCCGGATTTTTTCGTTGGCGCGCACGCCGCGGTCGCTGGATACGATTTGCTCACGCGAGACCCGGCGCGGTACCGGACTTATTTCCCGAAGCTCGGATTGATCGCGCCGGAATAGTTACAGCGCCGGCAAATCGCCTTGCGCCTGCTGATGGGTCGGTCATGGTGTGCCCTTGTCGCCGCTGCCGTCCCACGGATTGATAAGCGAAACTCCGGTCCCCGTGAAGTCCGCGATATTGCGTGTCACGATCGCAAGACGATGATGCAGCGCGGTCGCGGCGAGCAGTGCGTCGATCGCCGGCAATGTCCGTATCCGCCGCGATGTTAGCCGTCCCCACCGATCCGCGACCGCCGCATCGATTGGCAGCACCCGGTCGTCGAACCAGGCCGGCAATTCGATTTCCAGCCAGGCGCCGATCCGTTCGCGCCGTCGGCCTGGTCCCATTCCCTCCACGCCCTTTCGTATTTCGCCGAGCGTCAGCGCGCTGACGAACAGCGCGTCGGATGGCGCACCGTCGATCCACTCGATAACGCGGGAGTCGGGCGACCGCTTCATCGCTTCGGACAGGACGCAGGTGTCGATGAGATAGCTCATAGTTTGACGCGGCGTGCCGGCGAACGATCCCGCGTCAGGTCCAGATCGATCCCCGCCAAGGGCGAGGCTCGCAGGAATGTGACCAGCGACGGCTTGCTGCCGCGAAGCCGCTCATATTCCTCGGTTGACAGCACCACGGCGGCGGCACGACCGCGCACGGTAATTTGCTGCGGTCCGGTCCGGGCGGCGCGCAATAAATCGCTGAAGCGGGCCTTCGCTTCCTGAACTTGCCAGCGCATGACGATCTCCTGACCATACTGACCATCTGGAGAATGCCACGCTTGGTCGGCGCGCGCAAATCAGGTCAATCTTAGAGCACCGGCAAATCGCCTTGCGCCTGCTGCTCCGCGAAGGCGTCGGCGAAATCGTCGATGGCGCGGCGCTCGATGGCGGCGCGCATGTCGGCCATCAGCTCAGCGTAATAACTGAGATTGTGCTGGGTCAGCAGCATGCTGGACAGAATCTCGCCGGCGCGGGCGAGATGATGGAGATAGGCGCGGCTGTAATTCCGGCACACCGGGCAGGCGCAATCGGGATCGAGCGGGCGCGGATCGTTGCCGTGCCGCGCATTGCGCAGATTGACCGTGCCGCGCCGGGTGAAGGCTTGCGCCGTTCGGCCCGAGCGGGTCGGGATGACGCAATCGAACATGTCGATGCCGCGCTGAACCGCGCCCACCAGATCGTCTGGCTTGCCGACGCCCATCAGATAGCGCGGCGCCTCGCGCGGCAAGGCCGGCACCGTCGCGTCGATCACCATGAACATGGTCTCCTGCCCTTCGCCGACCGCGAGGCCGCCGACCGCGTAGCCGTCGAAGCCGATGCGGGTCAGCGCCTCTGCCGAATGCATGCGCTGAACCGGAAAGACGCTGCCTTGCACGATGCCGAACAGGCCATGGCCGGGGCGCGCCTGGAACGCCGCTCGGCTCCGCTCGGCCCAGCGCATCGACCGCTCCATCGACGCAAAGGCGGCGTCCGGCGTCGCCGGAAATTCGGTGCATTCGTCCAGCACCATGGTGATGTTGCTGCCGAGCAAATGCTGAATCTGGATGGCACGCTCCGGCGTCAGCGAATAGAGCGAGCCGTCGAGATGCGAGCGAAAGGTCACGCCGCGCTCGTCGATGGTGCGCAGCTTGGCCAGCGACATTACCTGAAACCCGCCGCTGTCAGTCAGGATCGCGCCGGGCCAGTTCATGAAGCGATGGAGGCCGCCGAGCTCGGCGATGCGCTCGGCGGTCGGCCGCAGCATCAGATGATAGGTATTGCCCAGAATGATCGTGGCGCCGGTGGCGGCGACATCCTCGGGCCGCATCGCCTTCACCGTGGCGGCGGTGCCGACCGGCATGAAGCACGGTGTCTCGATGGTGCCATGCGCGGTGACGAGGCGGCCGCGCCGCGCCGGTCCGTCCTCCGCCAAGAGGGTGAAGGGCAGCGCGTCGCTCATTCCCGTGCCGCCGGATGCAGCAGGCACCCATCGCCATAAGAAAAGAAGCGATAGCGCGCCGCGATGGCATGGGCATAGGCCGCCTTCATGCGGTCGAGGCCGGCGAACGCCGAGACCAGCATGAACAGAGTGGAGCGCGGCAGATGGAAATTGGTCAGCAGCAGATCGACCGTCTTGAAGCGATAGCCCGGCGTGATGAACAGGGCGGTGTCGCCGGCGAACGGTGCGATCGTGCCGTCCGCCCGCGCCGCGCTTTCAAGGAGGCGGAGCGAGGTGGTGCCGACGGCAACGATACGCCCACCCGCGGCACGCGCCGCGTTGATGCGTTGCGCCGTGGCGTCGTCGATATATCCGGTTTCGCTATGCATGATGTGATTGGCGGTGTCCGCGACTTTGACCGGCAGGAATGTACCCGCCCCGACATGCAACGTCACGCTGACCCGTGCGACGCCGGCGGCATCGAGCGCCGCCAGCAGCGGCGCGGTGAAATGCAGGCCCGCGGTCGGCGCCGCCACCGCGCCGTCGCGCGCGGCGAAAATGGTCTGATAGTCGCCCCGGTCGCTTGGATCGTCCGGCCGCTTGATATAAGGCGGCAGCGGTACATGGCCGACGCGGCTCAACGCCGCGCGAAATTCCGCGCCTGCGCGGTCGAACGCCAGCGTCAGGTCGCCGGCTTCGTGTTTTTCGACGACATTGGCGGCGAAGCCGTCGCCGAAATCGATCCGGTCGCCGGGTTTCAGCTTCTTGGCGCCCTTGGCGAAGGCGCGCCAGCTTCCGTCGCCCAGATCGCGATGGAGGGTGATTTCGATCTTGGCGACGCCGCGCACGCCCATCAGTCGCGCCGGGATCACCCGCGTATCGTTGACCACAATCAGGTCGCCCGCGCGCAGGAGGCGCGGCAGGTCGCGCATCTGGCGGTCGCCGAGATTGTCGTCCACCACCAGCAGCCGCGCGGCGTCGCGCGGGCTGGCGGGCCGGGCGGCGATCAGGTCCGGCGGCAGGGAGAAATCGAAATCATCGACACGCATCCGATACTCTTAGCGTGTCGCGGCCCCCACCCCAACCCTCCCTCGCGAGCGGGGGAGGGCGCGCGGCGATGAACTACTGAAACAGCTTCGCCGCGTTGATGGCGGTTTCGACGACGCCCCAGGCCAGCGGAATCCCGACCAGCCCCCAGGCCAACACCAATTTCAATCCGTTTCCCATGTTCGCCTCCCGTCAGATCATCTGTTCGGCTTCATCGGCCGTCATGTGATGGCGCGAATTCACCGCCTTGATCGCGAGGTTGCAGAAGAAGCCGATCACCAGCAGCACCGCCATGAGATACATGGTGTTGTTGTAGGCGTCGGCCTTCGGGATGCCGTGCGCGATATTGTAGGCCCGGATGTAATTCACCAGTACCGGCCCGAAGATGCCCGCCATCGACCAGGCGGTCAGCAACAGCCCGTGAATGGCGCCGACATAGCGGGTGCCGAACATGTCCTTCAAATAGGCCGGCACGGTCGAGAAGCCGCCGCCATACATGCTGATGATGATCAGGAAGCAGAAGACAAACAGCGGAACGCTGCCGATATTGCCCGAGGTCGGCACCATGGCATAGAGGACGGTGCCGAGGACGAAGAAGATGAAATAAGTGTTCTTGCGGCCGATGAAGTCCGACACCGTGGCCCAGGCGAACCGCCCGCCCATGTTGAAGAGACTCATCAGCCCGACGAGGCCAGCGGCCGCGATGGCGGTGATATGGCCGGGGAACATTTCCTGGCTCATCGCCGAGGCCTGGCCGAGCACCCCGATGCCGGCGGTGACGTTGAGGCACAACACCCACCAGATCAGCCAGAATTGCGGCGTCTTCAGCGCCTGATAGACGAAGACATGGTTCTTGGTGATCAGCGGCGAGGCCCTGGGCGCGACGAAGCCCTCGGGCTGCCAGCCGGGCGCGGGAATCTTCACCAGCCAGGCGCCAACCATCATGAACACGAAATAGATCAGGCCCATGATGATGAACGCTTCGGCGACCCCGACATGGGTCTGGGTGGTGAATTTTCCCATCAGCCACACCGACAAGGGCGAGGCGATGAATGCGCCGCCGCCGAAACCCATGATCGCCATGCCGGTGGCCATGCCGGGCCGGTCAGGGAACCATTTGATCAGGGTCGAGACCGGCGAGATATAGCCGATGCCAAGCGCGATGCCGCCGATGAAGCCATAGCCGATATAGATCAGCCAAATACTGTGGACATAGACGCCGAGAGCGGAGAGCAGGAAACCGCCGGCCCAACACAGCGCCGCGGTGAACATTGCCCGGCGCGGTCCGCCTTCCTCGACCCAGCGGCCGCAGACCGCCGCCGACACGCCAAGGAAAAAGATCGCCGCGCTGAAAATCCAGCCGAGCTGGGCCAGGCTCCAATCGCCGGGCGCGGACGGCACCGCGATCAGCCGGGAAAGATTCCACGCGCCGCCCGGCGCCTGGGCGGTGATGCCGATCAGCTTCGACAGGGGAATATTGAAGACGCTGAAGGCATAGGCCTGGCCGATGCACAGATGCACGCACAGCGCGGCGGGCGGGATCAGCCAGCGTGTATAGCCCGGTGGCGCGACGGTTCGACTCTTGTCGAGAAATCCCACGGCTTTTCTCCCCATGATCGTTTGCTTTGGCCGCACGTCACCGTGCCGCCGAATGCCTTGGCGGCACCCTTATTCACAATTTCTAATCCATGCGTCGCGGCGCGACAATGGTATTGCCGCCGGGGTATTGCCGCCGGAGTATTGGCGTCCGCGCCGTCATCGCCGCGTGTGGGCGGGCGCGGGCTTTCTTGCGTCACTTGTGCGGCGGACCTATAAGACGGGCGCATGACAAGGCAGCACCGGCGATGATCGTCACATGTCCGGCATGTTCGACCCGTTACCTAATCGATCCGCGCGCGCTCGGCGTCACCGGGCGCTCGGTGCGCTGTACCCAATGCAGTCATGTGTGGATGCAATTGCCGGCGGAGGACGGGCCGCGCCGGGTCGATCTGCCGCTGCCGGGGGCGATGCCGCCGCCACGCGCCTTGCCGCCGCCTAGCCCGCCGGCCGAAGTCTTCGAGGTGCCGCCCGCGGCCGATGGCGTGGCGGCGCGCGGCATCGGCCGGCCGCTCGGCGTCACGCTGTTGATCGTGCTGGTCCTGGGCGTGCTTTATGCCGCCCGCGCCGACATTATCGATCGGGTGCCGGCGCTGGCCCCGGTTTATGGCGCGCTGGGCCTCGTCTCGGGCGATCCGCGCACCGATCTTGAATTGCGCGGCGTCACCTCCGACCGGCAACAGCGGGATGGCAGGGCCACCCTGGTGATCCAGGGCGAGGTCGCGAATATTTCGGCGAATGCGCGGCGCGTACCGTCGCTGCGCATCACGCTGGAGGATGCCGCGCGGCACCCGATCAAAAGCTGGACCGTGACGGCGACGCAGGATCGCCTGCAACCGGGCGACGCGGTGCCGTTCCACAGCAGCGTCGCCGACCCGGGCGCGGCGACCGTCGGCGCCTCGGTCAGTTTCGTCGGGGATTAGCGGCGCGCTATCGGCCGCGCATGGCGCGGGCGAGGCCCGAGGGGCGAGGCAAGTTGTCGAGCCGCGCCGCGAGGCGCTGGCGCCAGCGCGGCATCGCGCCGATCTCGGCGAGACGGCGTTCGAGAAAGCCGCGCGTCTCGGTGAAATTGGCCGACCGGTCATCGAGCCAATAGAGCATCGTCACGGCATGGATGCCCGCGAGAATCCCGCGCTTGGTATAGAAGCTGAAATTGACCGATTGGTCGCCGACCGCGTACCAGATGGCATCGACCGTTTCATAGATCAGCCGCGCCGCCAGCGGCGCGTTGGTCGGCAGGGCCAGCACGCCCAGCGCCCGCCGTGCCGCCTCGCGGTGGAGCGCCAGCGCCTCGATCCGCGCCATCGCCGCCGCCGCCACCCGCTCATGCGTCTTGAGGCCGGTGAGGTCGAGATGGCCGAGCCGGGCCAGCATCTGGCGATCGGCCCAGCGGCTGAACGCCGCCACCAGATCGCGCGGGCCGCCGGGATAAAGCGCCGCCACCTCGGCGCCGTCGAGGCCGAGGCGCCGCCCCGCATTGATGGCGGCATGGCGGCTCCAGCCGTCGAACGGCACGTCGGGCAACAGCGCCAGCAGCAACGCGTCGCGATTATCGTCCGTCAATCGACGTCCTCCATAACCGATGTGGCGCCGGACGCCAAGCCGGGAAGCTGGATTGGAAAGCGCCGCGCCTCCTCATTGAATTGCAGCAGGCGCAAATCCGGCATCCGCTGAGGATAGAGGATGCCGTCGAGATGGTCGCATTCATGTTGCACGACCCGGGCATGAAAGCCCTCGACGGTACGGTCGATTGCCTGTCCTTCGCCGTCGATGCCGCGATAGCGAATTCGGCTCCAGCGCGACACCGCGCCGCGCAAACCCGGCACCGAGAGACACCCCTCCCAGCCGATCTCGATCTCGTCGCTCAGCGGCTCGATCACCGGATTGATCAGGGTCAGCCAATCCTGGGCGGTATCGAGCGGCCGGCCGGTGAGGCGCTGCTCGCCCACCATGAACACCAGGATGCGCCGCGAGACATGGACCTGGGGCGCGGCGAGGCCGGTGCCGCCGGCGTCGGGCGCGGTCTCCAGCATATCGGCGACGAGGCGCCGGATCTCGGGCGCGGCCGGATCATCCACCGGCTCGGCCACGGCGCGCAGCACCGGATGGCCCATGCGCGCGATCTTGAGAATTGCCATGGGGGAAATATGGCGGCGCCCGCGCCCGGGGTAAAGACCGCGCACAGCTGGCTCACAGCCGGCCCAAGCGGCTTCACAAGCCCGGCGTGAAGTGCTATAGACGCGCCCCGACGGTCGCGATCAGGCGGCCATTTTCTTTATCGCGACTGAAGTTAAGGAGTGCTCGTGCAGGTTATCGTCCGCGACAATAACGTCGACCAGGCGCTGCGCGCGCTGAAAAAGAAGATGCAGCGCGAAGGCGTGTTTCGGGAAATGAAGCTCCGTCGCAATTACGAGAAGCCGTCCGAGCGCCGTGCCCGCGAACAGGCGGAGGCGGTGCGCCGCTATCGCAAGCTGCTGCGTAAGCGGATGGAGCGCGAAGGCTATTAGGCCGCGCGCCATCCGGCCCGGAAAAGCCGCCCCTGGGGCGGCTTTTTTATTGCCCGCGCCCGCCACCATCGCGCGAAATCGGGCGACATGATGGCGCCAACGCGCAGTGATTCGTTAATGGCTACCCGCGCGACTTTCCTTTTACCGGGCGCGGTTTTATAGTCCGGCCACGTTAAATTATCGGTATCCAGGGAGTCCGGCATGACCCCTCTGACCAATGAAGAATTCGCGACCGCGCAACGTTTCTGTCAGTTGATTTCGGAAAAAATCGCCGGCCTGGGCCTCGACGTCTATGTCGAGTCCAACTTCCGCGATTTCATGAAGTTGCGGCGGAAATTCGCGCCCCAATCGGTCCAGAACCCGACCTATGATCCCGAACACAGCAATATTTCGCTGAATAACGCGTTCTGGCTGCGCGCCGTGGAGCCGGGCGGCGACACCGTCGCGATGATCGCCCAGCGGGTCATTGACACCGAAAATTTCCTTGAGGATTTGCGCTCGCTGCGGCTGTGGCACGACCGGCCCGGCGAGGTCGTATCGGCCATCGACATCATCGATTGCTCGGCGGCGGGCGGCCTCTCCGGCCGCATCGGGCATGCCGGCGGGCTGTGGATCGACCCGCTGTACCGCAAGAAAAACCTATCCGGCCTCCTCGACCATCTTGGCCGCGGCCTGCTGCTGAAGAATTTCTGGTTCGATCACATCACCGCGTTCATCGCGGAAAATCTCGCCGCGACCGGCATCGCCATCAAGCAATATGGCTGGCCCGAGGTCGAGGGCCGGCTCTATTTCGATTTCCTCGCCGGCGGCCCGGCGATCCCGATCGGCTTCTGCCACATGTCGCGGGCCCAATCGGTCGAGGCGATGGATCGCTGGCTGCTGCTGCCCGACTGCAACTCAATTCATGAGCTTGACGAGGTCGGGAAAATCCTGGCGCACTGACGACACCATCAACTGGTTGACGTTCCGCCCGTCACTGGCGAACGGTAGGATCAGCCGCGCATAGGAATGCGTGACATAATCGATCAGCGCCACCACTTCGTGATAGAGCGGCACGCCGATATCGCGGGCGGCGTTATAATCCTGCTCGACCATCTTGAAATAGGGCTCGGACTCGCGCACCGCCGACAGGGTGCGGTTCGATAGCGGCATCGGCAGCGGAATCTGCGTGCCGAACAGGCGAAAGCGGAAATTCTCCGGCGTCGCTTGATCGACCTCGATGACGGTGGTGGTGCCCATCACCGCCTTCAGCTTCATGACGTCGAAATTCTGGCGCGTCGGAATCAGCCCTTCCGGGCGCAGCGATTCCCAATAGCGGTAAAGGTCCATCAGGACCTTCACCTTCGGCGGGTCGCTGTCCCATAGGGGCAGCCGCCGTCGTATGACGCGGTCGCGTTGTCCTTGGCTGGAAAATTCGTTGACGCTGATACTCATGGCCCGTTCCGACTAATGGCGGGATCGCAACCGTGAGTGTCCTCGGAATAGGTTAAGCGCGAGTAAATGATAAACACGGCGACAAGGTAGCTTTTAATGCCGGGCGTGATACCCGGGGATTAGCGCCGGGGTATCAGCGCATATACTTTTCGGGATCGGCCTTGATACCGCGCACGCCGTCGGGGATGTGGAGTTCCTCGAATCGGCCCATCACCAGATCGAGGTGGTACATGTAGGGCAGCGGCTTGAAATAGATCGGCTGGCCGAGCAGCCGGCGCAAGCATACCGCCGCGATCACCGCCGACGACAAGAGACAAACGGAGCTGATCACCGACCCCGACTTGTTTTCCATGTCGAGATTGCGGGCCGCCAGATAGTGGCGATACATGTGGGTGGCGCCCAGGCCCAGGCCCCAATTATCGAGCTGATCCTGTTCCGACATGCTGTCGTTCAGATCGAAATACTCGTCGAACGACATATGCGCCGGGTCCCATAGATGCGCGGTGCAGCCATAGCCCTGGGGCGCCGTCAGCATCGACGGAATGCCGCGATTGCGCGCCTCGCGATGCAGCATGCGGTGCGGCCCGATATGGAAATAATCGACCGCGTCGCAGACGAAATCGGCGCCGTCGAGAAACGGCGCGACATTGTCGGCGGTCAGCGCGCCGAAGCGCTCGATCTTCAGCGCCGGGTTGATCGCCATCAGGCGCTCTTGCAACACGTCGGCCTTCTCCCGGCCGACCGTCAGCGTGGTGCAGCCGAACTGGCGGCCCATATTCTCGGCGCCGAAAATGTCGAAATCCGAAATCTTGATGCGCCCGATGCCCTGGCGCACGATGCTTTCGGCGTGGGTAAAGCCGACACCGCCGGCGCCGGCGACGGCGACGCATTTGTCGGCCAGCGAATCGAGCTGTTGCTGTGTCAGCAACCCGATCATGCGGCAGAACAGAATATTGCGGTCGAACGGATCGGTCATTCGGGTCGCTCCCCCCCAGACGGGTCATGACCGCGCGTCGAGGCCAATGACTCCAGGCTACAATCTTCGCGATGATAGACCATCGCGAGTACCAGGGTTTCCTACCCAATCCTCTGGGTTGCGGCAAGGGATTAAAAGAAATTCGTCGCATCAATCCTTTGCGCGGGACGCCGACGGCTGCCGCGACGGCCTTGGCAGCGCGTGGGCTTTGCCATAGTTTACTTCGATAACGAATAGCCGATCCTTGGGAGAGGAACATCATGACCAAAGGGACAGAGGGAAAATCGCCGGCATCATCGCGCGGCCCCGCGGTCGGGCGCCGCGCGCTGCTCAAGGCCGGTGCCGCCGCCGGCGCCGTGGCGGCGACCAGCGCGATTCCGCTGGTCAATGTCTGGGGCGCGGATTCCAGCACCATCAAGATCGGCTATATCGGCGCGCGCTCCGGCTGGCTCGCGAATTTCAACGTCCCCGACAGTTTCGTCATGAACAAGGTCAAGGCCGTCTACAAGGACGGGCTGAAGATCGGCGGCCGGAATTACACCATCGACTATGTCGTGAAGGACAATCAGTCCGACAACACCGTATCTTCAACCGTCTCGAACGAGCTGGTGCTGCGCGACCGCTGCGATCTGATCCTCGGCGACAATGGCGGCGCGGTGATGTCGATCGGCCCGGTGGCCGACGCGCGCGGCGTGCCGGCGCTGACCACCATGTCGCCGTGGCAGCCCTTCGTCCTCGGGCGCGGCAAGATGCCCGGTCCGTCCTTCAAGGGCTTCCCGTTCAGCTTTCATATCGGCTTCGGCGTCGAGGATATGCTCGCGGATTATGTCGCCGCCTGGGACGGGCTGGCGACCAACAAGGAATTCGGCTCGCTGTGGCAGGACGATCCCGCCGGCCGCGCCTTCGGCAACGCCAAGATCGGCGTCGCGGCCGCGGCGGCGCGCGCCGGCTATAAGGAAGTCCCCGGCGGCTTCTTCCAGATGAGCAACAATGATTTCTCCAACCAGATGACCAAGTTCAAGAATGCCAAGGTCGATATTCTGGTCGGCTATTCCAGCTCCGAGCAGATGGTGGTGATCGTCAACCAGATGGCGCAGCAGCGCTTCGCGCCGAAGATCTGCACCTTTGCCGGCGCGCCGCTATTCCCCTCGGCGGTCGAGGCGCTGGGCGATCATGGCGACGGCCTTACCACCGAAGTGTGGTGGACCCCGGCCTGGCCCTACCATTCGCCGATCACCGGCCAGTCGGCCAAGGAATTCGCGGCGGAATGGGAGAGCACGACCGGCAAGCAATGGACCCAGCCGCTGGGCTATACGATGGGCCTGTGGGACGCCGCCATCGCCGCCCTGAAGAATTCGGGCAACCCCAAGGACAAGAAGGCGGTGCGCGACGCGATCAAGGGCCTCGAGGTCGAGACCATGACCGGCAAGGTCGATTTCAAGAACACCCACATCCCCAGTGTCGCCAAGACCCCGATGACCTGCGGCCAGTGGGTGCTGACCAAGGGCGGCAAGTACAAGTACGAGCTGCTGATCGTCGCCAACAAGACCTCGCCTGAAATTCCGGTGCAGGCGAAGATCAAGCCGTTCGCGGCCTGACCTTCCGTTGGCGCTACTCGAAGTCTCGGGCCTGTCGAAACGGTTCGGCGCGGTGGTGGTTGCCGACGCCGTGTCCGTGTCGGTGGAGATTGGCGAATGTCTCGGCGTGATCGGGCCGAACGGCGCCGGCAAAAGCTCGTTCTTCAACATGGTCGCCGGCACGTTGCCGCCCGATTCCGGCAGCATCCGCTTCGCCGGACGGGATGTGACGCGCCAGCCGGCCTACAAGCGGGCGCGGGCCGGCATCGTGCGTGCCTTTCAAATTCCCCAGCCGTTTCCCGCCCTGACCGTCTATGAGAATCTGCTGGTGGCGGCGCAATATGGCGGGGGCCTGCGCGGTTCGGCGGCCGAGGAATGGGTGGTATCGGTGCTGCGCGAGTTCGGCCTTGCCGGCAAGGCCGGGCTGTTGGGCGGGCGCCTGACCTTGCTGGATCGCAAGCGGCTGGAGCTGGCGAAGGCGGTGGCGTCGAAGGCGCAATTGCTGTTGCTCGACGAAATCGCCGGCGGCCTGACCGAGCGCGAGGTCGAGGAGCTGGCGGCGCTGATCGTGCTGTTGAAGCGCGACCACGCGATCATCTGGATCGAGCATATCGCGCACGCGCTGCGCGCCGCGTCCGACCGCATCCTGCTGCTGCATTTCGGCAAGAAGCTGCTGGACGGGCCGCCGGCGGAGGTGCTGGCGTCGCCGGTGGTGCGCGAAATCTATATGGGACTGGCCCCCGATGAAGCTGCTTGAGGTCACCGGCCTCGGCGTCTTCTATGGCGACCTGCAGGCATTGTTCGATATCGGCGTCGCGGTCGAGGCCGGCCAGGCGGTGGCGCTGATCGGCGCGAATGGTGCCGGCAAGACCACCTTCCTCAAATCGGTCGCCGGGCTGCTCGCGTCGAAGCGCGGCCGCATCGTCTTCGACGGCCAGGAGATCGGCGGGCTGCCGGCGGAGCGCGTCGCGCATCTCGGGCTGGCGCTGGTGCCGGAGGGCCGCCAGCTGTTCCAGAACATGACCATCGAGGAAAACCTGATCATGGGCGGCTATACCGGCCGCAAGGGCTATTGGACGCTGGCGCGGGTCTATGCGCTGTTCCCGAGCATCGCGCGGCGCGGCGGCGAAATGCCGTTCGTGCTGTCGGGTGGCGAGCAGCAGATGGTGGCGATCGGCCGCGCGCTGATGGCCAATCCGCGCCTTCTCCTCGCCGACGAGATCAGCCAGGGGCTGGCGCCAGTGGTGGTCGATCAGATTTATAAAGCCTTCCCGGCGATCCGCGCCGAGGGCACCTCGATCATCGTGGTGGAGCAGGAGGTCCGCCGCGCCGCCGCGGCGTCCGACTATACCTATTGCATGCTGAAGGGCCGGGTCACGCTGGAGGGCCGCTCCAACGAGCTGAGCTTCGACGCCCTGAGCCGCGCCTATTTCGGAACGTAGGGGATGCGGCGACACGAAATGAACACATCGTCGTTCACGCGCGGGGCAGGGCGCTGATGGATTGGGTCGGGCTGATCATCAACGGCCTTTGTCTCGGCGGGCTCTATGGCATGCTCGGCGTCGGGCTGGCGCTGGTCACCGGGGTGATGCGCTTCGTCAATATTTCGCATGGCGAGTTCATCGTCATGGCGGCCTTCCTCGGCGTCTTCGCCTCGCTGCAGGTGCCGGGCATCAATCCGCTGTGGCTGATCGTGCCGGTGGCCATCGTGTTCTTCTTCGTCGGCTATGGCGTGCAGGCGGTGCTGTTCAACAAGGTCGTCACCGCGCCGGATTTTCTGGCGCCGATCCTGCTGACCTTCGGTTTTTCCATCGTGCTGCAGAACGTCATGTTCGAAGCCTTCGGCACCAATGTCCGCAGCCTGACGGCGGGCGGCCTGGCGCGCGAAAGCATCTCGGTTGGCGGCATCTCCATCGGCGTGCTGCCGCTGATCACGCTGGGCCTTGCCATCTTGTTCTTTGTCGTGCTGCAGCTTGTCATCGCGCGCACCGCGTTCGGCCGCGCCGTCCGTGCCACCGCCGACAATCGCGACGTTGCGCGCCTGATGGGCGTGCGGCCGACCCGCATCTTCAACATCACCATGGGCCTGTCGCTGGCGCTGGCGGCGGTCGCGGGCATGCTGCTGGCGATGCGGGCGACCTTCACGCCGTTCTCCGGCCTCTCCAACCTGCTGGTGGCGTTCGAGGTGATCGTCATCGGCGGCTTCGGCTCGTTCTGGGGGGCGCTGCTGGGCGGTTTCCTGCTCGGCCTCGCGCAATTGATCGGCCTGCATTTCGATCCCGATGCCGGTATCTTCTATGTGCATCTGGCGTTCTTCGCGGTGGTGCTGTTCCGGCCGCAGGGCCTAATGGGAATCAAACTGCCATGAAGGCCCTGATCGCGCTGCTGGTCTGTGCCGCCATCGCCGCCGCCGCCGGCCTTTTGGCGCCGGTCTATGATTGGGCGGGCGGCCTGCGCTTCGCGTCGGAAATGTTCCTCTATCTCGCCATGGCGCAGATGTGGAACCTGCTGGCGGGCTATGCCGGCCTCCTGTGCATGGGCCAGCAGATGTTCATCGGCCTCGGTACCTACTGTCTCTTCTACACATCGCTGCAATTGCATGTGTCGCCCTATTGGGCGATGCCGGTCAGCTTCGTCTTCTGCGGCCTGATGGCGGCGCTGGCGGCGCTGTTCATGTTCCGCTTGCGGCTCGTCTATTTCGCCATCGGCACTTGGGTCTTGTCCGACATGATCGCGAGCTTCATTTCGCGCACGCCGGAACTCGGCGGTGCCTCGGGCTATCAGCTCAGCGATGTCTTGCCGCTGATCAATTTCGACTGGTTCGACGAGGTGATTTTCTGGATCGCGGCGGCCATCGCCTTCGCCACGGTGTGGGGCGCCTATGCGCTGATGCGTTCGTCGGTGGGGCTGGGCCTGATGAGCATTCGCGACAATGATCTCGCCGCCTCCAGCCTCGGCGTCGATGTCTGGACCAACCGCTTTATCGTGTTCGTCATCGCGGGCGCCGGCTGTGGTCTCGCCGGCGCCGTGTATTTCACCGCGCAATTGGCGATGGGGCCGGCCCAGGCCTTCGATCCCAACTGGGTGGTGGCGATGCTGTTCATCACCATCGTCGGCGGCATCGGCACGCTGGAGGGGCCGATTCTCGGCACCGCGATCTATTTCGCGCTGCGCGAGGTCTTCACCAATGTGCTGGGCTTGTCCGGCGCCTGGTATCTGATCGCGCTGGGCGGCGCCGCGATGGTGGTGATGCTCTACGCGCCGAACGGGCTGTGGCCGGTGGTGCGCGACCGCTTCAACATCCGCGGCCTGTCGGTGCGCCGCCAGCCGCCGAAATCGCTGCTGGCCCAGCCGGCGGAGTGAGGGCTTAGGTCGCCGCCGACCGAACGCGCCGTTATCGACGGTGGCCCCCTTTGTCCCTCTCCGCCCCTGGGGCGGAGAGGTTAGGTGAGGTGGGGGAATCCGCCGAGCATGCCCACCTCACCCTCCCACGCCTCCGGCGTAGGCCCCTCCCTCTCCTCCCAATGGGAGGAGAGGGGCATTATGTCATCTTGAAGCGGGCGGAGCGGATGCGGGTGAATTTTTCGTCGCGGTACTCGTAGAAGATGAAGCTGACGCTATGGATCGCCTCGCCCTTTTTCAGCGGGCGCACGATGAAGTCGGGCGCGTCCGCGATGGCGAGGAACTCGGTCTCCGCCTCGACCGCCAGTCCGTGCGCGTCGCTGATGAATTGGCCGACGGTCAGCGTTTCGCGTACCGATTGCTTGACCTTGGCGTAGAAATCGACGATCGCCTGGCGCCCCTTGAGGGTCGCGACCGGCAGCTCCAGCACCACGTCCTCGGCATAGAATTTGGTGAAGCCGGCAAAATCATTCTTGTTAAACGCCGCCAGATATTCGGCATATTGTTCTCGGGTGATCATCCTGCGTCCCTCCGCCGTGCCGCTCTTGCATAAAGAAGAACCATGAACGCCGCCAGTCGCCTGAAACGCATTCATTCCATCGCCGATTTCCGCGACGCCGCCCGCCGCGTACTGCCGCGCATGGTGTTCGACTATGTCGATGGCGGCTCCGGCACGGAGAGCACGCTGCGCGAGAACGCCGCCGCGCTGGAGCGCATCCGCTTGGTGTCGTCGGCGCCCGCCGATGTCAGCACGCGCTCGCTCGCGATCTCGCTGTTCGGCAAGGAATACCCGATGCCGCTGATCGTGGCGCCGCTGGGCCTCGCCTCGTCCTTCTGGGTGAAGGGCGAGTTGGCGCTGGCGCGTGGCGCCGCCCGGCACGGCATTCCGTGGGTCCTGTCCAACAATGCCAGCGTCACCCTGACCGAGGCGATGGCGGCGGGCGCCGGACCCAAATGGTTTCAGCTTTATGTGCCGCCCAATCGTGCCGCCACCAAGGAATGGACGCGCCTCGCCAAGCAGGCGGGGTTCGAGGCGTTGCAGATCACCGTCGATACGGCGGTGCCGAGCCGCCGCCTGCGCGATCTGCGGCACGGCTTCTCGATGCCGTTCGCCTGGACCGCGTCGAAACTGTTCGATGTCGCGACGCGTCCCGACTGGACCATGCGCATCGGCCCGCATGGCATTCCGCGCCCGAAGCTGATGTTCGCGGTGCCGTGGGGCGCCGAGGGCGCGGCGCCGGACATGCGCACGCGCCTCTCGCCGGCGCTGAGTTGGGATTTGATCCGCTGGCTGCGCGATGAGTGGCAGGGGCCGCTGATGGTGAAGGGCCTTGCCGATCCGCACCAGGCCAGCGTCGCGCTGGCCGCCGGCATCGACGCCATCGTCATCTCCAACCATGGCGGCCGGCAATTGGATGGCGCGGTCGCGACTATCGACCTGTTGCCGGAATTCGTGGCGGAGGTCGGCGGCAAGCTGCCGATCCTGATCGACAGCGGCTTTCGCACCGGCATGGATGTGGTGAAGGCGCTGGCGCTGGGCGCGACCGCGGTACAGGTCGGCCGCGCCGCCGCCTATGCGGTGGCGACCGCCGGCGAGGCGGGCGTCGATCATGCCCTGACCATCCTGCGCGGCGAGCTCGACACCACGATGGCGCTGATGGGCGTGACCCGGATCGCCGATCTCAATCCCAGTCTCATTCGTCGAACGGGAGGCGCGCGATGACCCAGAACTATCCCGATGTGTTCGATTTTCAGGGCTTCAACGCGCCCTCGCGGGTCGAGGCCGATGTCTACGATCTGGTGATCGAGGGCGCCATTCCCGGCGAAATCGACGGCTCCTGGTTCCGCGCCATCCCGGACCATCAATTTCCGCCGAAATTCGCCAAGGACACTTACCTCTCGGGCGACGGCATGATCAGCCTGTTGCGCATCCGCGACGGCCATGCCGACTTCAAGCAGCGCTATGTGCTGACCGAGCGGCTGAAGAACGACCGCGCCGCGCGCCGTGCCTTGCACGGGCTCTACCGCAACCCCTATACCGACGATCCCAGCGTCCAGGGCAAGGACCGCACCGTCGCCAATACCACGCCGGTGTGGCACGGCGGGCGCCTGCTGATGACCAAGGAAGACGGGCTGCCCTATGAGGTCGATCCCCAGACCCTGGAGACCAAGGGCCAGTTCAATTATGACGGCCGGCTGAAGAGCCAGACCTTCACCGCGCATCCCCGGCTCGATGACGATACCGGCGAGATGTTCTTCTTCGGCTATGAGGCGTCGGGCCTCGCCACCCGCGATGTCGCGTTCTGCATCGCCGACAAGAACGGCGAACTGGTCCACGAGGAATGGTTCGAGGCGCCTTTTGTCTCGCTGATGCACGATTTCCTCGTCACCAAGGAACACATCATCTTCCCGGTATGGCCGATCACCGCCGACCTCGCCCGGCTCAAGGCCGGCGGCGCGCATTGGGTGTGGGAGCCGGAGAAGGGCAGCCATATCGGCATCATGCCGCGCGGCGGCGGCGTCAAGGACTTGCGCTGGTTCCATTTCGAGCCGCGCAGCGCCTTCCACTATCTCAACGCCCATTCCGAGGGCAGCCGCGTCCATATCGATTTCGCGCCGGCGATGGTGGTCGGCTTTCCCTTCATTCAGGAGGCATCCGGCATCAAGGTGCCGCCCGCCAAGATGGGCGGGCGCGGGCTGGTGCGCTGGACCTTCGACCTGGCGAAGCCCGGCGACGGCTATGAGGAGCATCTGATCGGACCCGGCGGCGACATGCCGGCGGTCGCGCGCAAGGACGCGATGAAGGATTACGCGATCGGCTATTACCAGACCTATTTTCCCCAGAACGGGGCCCCCCATGTCGCGGGGCCGGTGGGCGCGGGCTTCAACACGGTGGCGCGCATCGCGGTCAAGACCGGCAAGCTGACGACCTATGCCCCCGGCCCGAACGCCACGGTGCAAGAGCATGTCCACATCCCCTCGAAACAGAAGGGGCATGAGGGCTATCTGATCTTCGCCGTCGACCTCCACGACCGGATGGGGTCTGAGATACATTTGCTGGAGGCCGGCAAGGTCGAGGCGGGGCCGATCGCGCGCATCGCCATGCCGTTCCGCCTGCGCAACCAGGTCCACGGCACCTGGGTCCCGGCATAGGGCGGCGGGGTAGCGGCTCGCCCCGGCTTTTGTTACAAACGCAGCCGCCGGCCCATCATCGCCGGCACGGAGACCTGCCTTGCCCAAGGCCACGTCATTGTCGCCCGCCAAATCGATGGATCGCATCGCCACCGTTGAGCGCAACACCCGCGAGACGCAAATCGGCGCCACCATCAATCTCGACGGCACCGGCCAGTCCGAGATCGCGACCGGGATCGGCTTTCTCGACCATATGCTCGAGCAGATTTCGCGCCACAGTCTGATCGACATCAAGCTCCGGGCGAAGGGCGACCTCCATATCGATTTCCACCACACCACCGAGGACACGGGCTATGTCGTCGGCGAGGCGGTGTCGCGGGCGCTGGGCGACCGGCGCGGCATCGCGCGCTGGGGCGAGGCGCTGGTGCCGATGGACGAGACGCTGACCAGGGTCGCGCTCGACTGCTCCAACCGGCCCTATCTGATCTGGCGGGTCAATGTGCCGAAGCCGAAGCTCGGCGAGATGGACACGGAATTGTTCAAGGAATGGTTCCAGGCGTTCGCGCAATCGGCCGGGGTGACGCTGCACATCGAAAATCTCTATGGCGAGAACAGTCATCACATCGTCGAGTCCTGCTACAAGGGTCTGGCGCGCGCACTGCGCATGGCGGTGGAGATCGACCCCCGCCGCGGCGACGCGGTGCCATCGACCAAGGGCGTGCTCGGCGGAAGTTTGTAAGGTGAAATTTTTGGTACGTG
>Ga0208357_1000187_pt1 | contig 49952 bp, 48 predicted proteins | sample NGESurdeep092012_6_FD_184487 | JGI IMG/M metagenome (GOLD analysis project Ga0208357, IMG submission 184487) | Arctic peat soil microbial communities from Barrow, Alaska - NGEE Surface sample F52-2 deep-092012 (SPAdes) | ecosystem: Environmental > Terrestrial > Soil > Wetlands > Peat ...
GCTACGAGTGCTGACCTGGTCTTTGACCCCACACCTGCCTGCGGCGGTGTCCGTGCGCACCTCGGGCAGCTTTCGCTCTCCCGCGATGATCTCGCACACTTCACCGGCTCCTTCGACGATCAACTTGATCGCGTCAGGGCAGGACTTACTTCTAAACCGCGCCATGCTCAGCGTCGATAAGACGCCTTACGTGGGTCGTTTCGCCCGCGACTAGCTTCGACTTTCAACCACAGACCACTCGTAGCCCATAGCCCATTCTAGGGCATGTGAACTTTAGGATTTTGGCCGCGCGACCAGCACGAGGGCGAGGCGAAGGCTCAGTACCAGAGCAGCGAGCGGAACGAGAAGTCGTCGCCAACCCTTGGCGGTCTGGAATTCGAAGCGAAGGGCGCTTCGGTGGTGCGCGATAAGCATGTCGCGTGACGCGCGCGCCCTCGAGACCCCTTCGATATGGGTGACCACGGCCTCAGTCGTGGCGGCGACCTTGAAACCGTGCTCGCGTAACTGCCAGCAGAGGGCCATGTCCTCAGCGAACATGAAATATCGCTCATCAAAGCCACCCACCGTCTCAAAAGCCGATCGTCGCACTAGAAAACAGGCGCCCGACACCCAGTCCACGCTGCCGTCACTCCTCGTCGAGCGGTACCTCTTGGTCGCGGGATTCGAGGGCCACATCGGTGCCAGGACGGCGTGCAGTCCGGCGAGCCAGACGTTTGGGAACACGCGCATCGAGGGATAAACGCTTCCGTCGGGTCGACGGACTTCGGGACCAACGAGCGCCACCTCCTCGTGAACGTCAAGGTAGTTCACGAGAGCGGCAACCGCTCCATCGTGTACGACGACGTCGGGATTGGAGGCCAGTACGTATTTCGTGGGTCGTGCAAGAGCCACGCCGCGATTGATTCCGCGCCCATAACCCAAGTTCACACCAGGAGAGACAACAACAACGCCACGATCACTCAATGATGCGGGCACCGAACCGGCCTCACCGTTTTCTACGATAACAATCTCACTCACGCCATTGTCGAGCAAAGAATCTACGCAATCAATCAATACGTGATCAGCGTGATAGTCAATAACCACTGCAGCCACGTCACTGGCGACATCGCTCATCTCCTTGCGTCCCGAAAGGCGCGCTCACCGACGAGACGAGCCACGGCGTCACGCCAGACAGGTAGTTCACTCCACGACGTGGCAAATTTTGTCGTGTCGAGATCGCTTCGAGCAGGTCGGGTCGCCAACGGAACCGGCAACAATTCGCTCGTTGCGATCGCCGTCGCGAACTCGTCGTCGCGACCAAGTATTTGGCCAACGTACGCGGCGATGTCGAACCACGTTGTCGTGCCAGAGTTCGCCACGTGCCACGTGCCGCCGGGACGTTCGCGAACGAGCGTCGCGAGCGACCTCGCGAGATCGCTCGCGCCACTGACAGTCCCCATTTGATCGTTGACAAAGCGAACGTTCTCGCCTGCTGTTGCCTTATTGGCAATCGCATGAATCACGTTCTTACCTCGAACCCCCATGACCCACGACGTGCGTACGACCGTATCGTCTGATGAGCAGTGCAGTTCACCACCACGTTTGGACGCGCCATAAATACTCAATGGATTCGTTGCGTCGTCTTCAACATACGGCTCACCTTTGGTCCCGTCGAAGACGTAGTCAGTTGAAATGGCCACGAAATGCGCGCCCACGTCGTGCGTGCCCAACGCCATGTACGCGGTCCCCTGCTCGTTGACGGAGAAACAGGTCACGGCGTCTTCTTCAGCCCGATCAACGGCCGTGTACGCAGCTAAGTGCACCACAACATCGGGGCGCGTCGCGCGCAACGACTTCAATACCGCGTCGCGGTCCGCCACGTCGAGTTCGTGTCGCGTGAGTCCGAGCACCTCAAATTCGTCCGTAGCAATCGCTCGAGCATCGGGCTGAAATGTCGCGTCGCCACCAGGGGGTCGACGACCACTCAATATATCGACCAGGTCTACGCCAACTTGCCCCCCGGCACCGGTCACCAAGACGCGCGTGGGCCGACTCACGTGACGCCATTCTGCGAAGGCCTTACGTGCACCACGTCCCCTGCGTTAAATGTGCGCGTTACGCCCTCGACATCGACGAGCAGTTGACCAACGTCATCAACGCCCGTCGCGGTCCCCTCGATCGATCCGCTCTGCTGCTCCACGCGAACTCGTTGGCCAATCGTGACGAGCGAGCGCCGGTACTCACGTCGAAGGACACTTCGTCCCTCAACGCTCGAAAGTTGTTCGCGCCGAGGCTCGATCTCTTCGAGCACGAGATCAAGCAACGCACGCGGTGCAATCGTGAGGCCCGACTCATGAAAAACGCTCGTTGCCTTCACGCCCTCAGGACCTCGATACATCAGATTTATTCCAAGCCCGACCACGACCGCAAAACCGCGCTCCGTGATAACGACTTCGGCGAGGAGGCCAGCGAGTTTGTTCTCGCCCACGACGAGGTCATTGGGCCACTTGAGTTGGGGTCGTACCCCACTTAGACGGACGAGTGCCGCTCGAGCGGCGAGGGCCACACAGGCGACGACCAGTTGGAGTTGGCTCGCGTCGAGTTCAGGACGCAGCAAGATCGACGTGAGCAGCGATGCTCGCGGCGGCGACTCCCATTGACGATCCATCCGACCGCGTCCCGAGCATTGAAAGTCTGAAACGCATACGAAGCCTTCAGGGACGTCGTCATTGACCAGCGCGGCGACGTAGGTGTTGGTCGAGTCGATCTCAGCAAAGTGCTCAACACGCCAAACAATGGAACTCACATCCAAAGATTAGGGTTTAGGGGGCGAGTGCTAGAAAATAACAGGTTCTATACGGAGGTTTCGGTGCTAAAGAAAGTCCTTATCGCTAACAGGGGCGAGATTGCGGTTCGCGTGATCAGGACCTGCCGCGAGATGGGAATCACCACGGTGGCCGTCTACTCTGAGCTCGACCGCAACGCCCTCCACGTGCGTCTGGCCGACGAGGCATATGCGCTCGGCGGCCAGACGGCTGCCGAAAGCTACCTGAACACCGAGGCGATTATCGACGTCATTAAGCGATCGGGCGCCGACGCGGTTCACCCTGGCTACGGCTTCTTCTCTGAAAATACCGACTTTGCTCGCGCAATCACGTCGCTCGGCGTGACCTTCATCGGACCACCGCCTGAAGCGATCGAAGTGATGGGCGACAAAATTTCGTCTCGACTCGCCGCCGAAGCCGCCGGGGTCGTTGGTGTTCCTGGTCGCAGTCAGGTGCTCAAGAGTGCCAAGGAAGTCGTTGCCTTCGGCAAGGAGTTTGGGTGGCCAGTCGCGATCAAGGCTGCTTATGGCGGGGGTGGACGCGGCATGAAGGTGGTGAGCGCACCCGAAGAGGCCGACGCCGCTCTCGAAAGCGCTCAACGCGAAGCACAGAACTACTTTGGTCGCGCCGAATGCTACGTGGAGCGCTACCTCACTTGGCCGCGCCACATCGAGATGCAAATCCTTGCTGACGCGCACGGCAATACGCTCTGGCTCGGAGAGCGCGACTGCTCCGCCCAGCGACGTCACCAAAAGCTCATTGAAGAGTCGCCAGCACCGAATTTTCCTGAAGACGTTCGCCGTGCCATGGGCGAGGCCGCGGTAAAGGTCTCAAAAGCCTGCGGCTACGTCAACGCGGGCACCGTAGAGTTCCTCTTTCAAGACGGTGAGTTCTTCTTTCTCGAGATGAACACGCGCCTTCAGGTCGAACACCCGGTTACTGAACTCGTCACTGGATTGGACCTCGTGGAGTGGCAGTTGCGCATCGCGTCGGGCGAAAAACTGGACTTTGCTCAAGAAGACGTCCAACGTAACGGGCACGCGATCGAAGTGCGTATCAACGCCGAAGACCCTGCCGGCGGGCGCTTTATTCCCTCGCCCGGCACAATCACCAAGTTCGATCAACCATCGGGGCCTGGCGTTCGCCTCGACGCCGGTTACAGCGCCGGCGACACTATCTCTCAGTACTACGACAATCTCATAGGCAAGCTCGTGGTGTGGGCTTCAGATCGTGAGAAAGCTCGCCGACGTATGTTGCGCGCTATCGAAGAGACGACGATCGAAGGCGTCGTCACAACTCTGGGCGCCGACGTCGTCATACTCTCCAGTGAAGAGTTCGTCAACGGCACGCACTCCACAAAGTGGGTGGAGACCAGTCTCGACTTCTCGACGTTGCCCAGTCCCGCTTCTGCAGCTGTGTCAGTGGGCGAAGGACGTATCCGCAAAGACGTCACGGCCGAAGTGAACGGTCGTCGCGTCACGGTCGCGCTGTGGGTGCCCGAGTCCAATGACGATCTTCCCTCGCGGCCTCAAAGCACGGCAGCCAAACCACGTCGCCAACACCATTCAGGCGTGCTCGGCAGTGGTTCGGGCAAAGTCGCGGTGCCAATGCAAGGCACGATTGTCAAGGTAAACGTCGAGATCGGCCAAGCGGTGGAAGCGGGTGACACAGTCGTCATCCTCGAAGCTATGAAGATGGAAAACGCGGTCAACGCCGAGAAGTCCGGCGTCGTGAAGTCGATCAACGTCGCGACCGGCGATTCAGTCAGTGCTGGTGACGTTGTGGTGGTCATTGAATGACCCTCGTATCGAACGCCGAAGCCGCCATAGCGGACGTCCGTGATGAACTTGTCGCGCTCAGTCACTATGTTCACGCTCATCCTGAACTCGGTTACGAAGAGTTCAAGTCGTCTGAAGCCATCGCGAAGGCTGCCGATGTAGCGGGTTTTCATGTCGAGCGAGGCATTGCCTCGCTACCCACGGCCTTTCGCGCGACCAAAGGCTCGGGTTCGCTGAACATTGTGTACTGCGCTGAATTCGACGCGCTCCCCGACGTGGGTCACGCCTGTGGCCACAACATCATCGCGGCCTCGTCACTGGGCGCCGCTATCGGACTCGGTGCGGTCGCCGAGGAACTCGATCTCACGGTGACCCTGCTCGGCACGCCTTCAGAAGAAGGCGGCGGCGGTAAAATTGACCTCATCAACGCGGGCTACTTTGACAACGCGCACGCCGCGATGATGATTCACCCCTTTCCAACCGAGCGCCTCGACGCCGCGTGCCTCGCTGTGGATCACTTTGACGTGACCTATTTCGGCAAGGAAGCGCACGCATCCGCTGCCCCGTGGGAGGGTGCCAACGCACTTGACGCACTCACCATTGCCCAGGTTGCACTCGGACTTCTTCGTCAGCAGTTTCGACTTCAAGACCAGGTGCACGGCATTGTCACAGAAGGCGGCTCAGCCGCCAACATCATTCCAAGCCGAGCGGTGGGACGTTTTATGGCTCGTTCGATCTCGCTTGAGCGCCTCGGGGAACTCCGTAGCCGCGTCAACGCTTGCTTCGAAGCCGGCGCCCTCGCCACGGGCACAACTTTTACCATCGAGGAACTCGGCCATCCCTTCTCACACATGGACACGGACACGGATATCCTCGCGCACTACCGCGTCGCCGCCGAAGCCCTAGGTCGGAATTTCCGCCTTGACGACGCGGACGTCGCCAAGCCCACGATCTCAACCGACATGGCTAACGTCTCTCTCGTCGTGCCCTCAATTCATCCTCTTCTGATGATTCCCACCAACGGGGCGGTGAATCACCAGCCTGATTTCACGGCTGCCTGCATAACGTCCGCGGCCGATCAAGCAGTTATCGACGGAGCTGTTGCACTGGCGAACACGGCCATCGGCGTCGCTCGAGACAGCAAACTTCGCGAACGACTTCTGCGTCGCTCATGATGCTCGAACACGCGCTGTTGTCGGTGTCCAAAGGAGAAGAGAGCGACTTTGAGACTTCAATGCGCCAAGCACTCCCCATCATCGAATCGGCCGAAGGATGCTTCGGAGCCGAAGTTCGCCGACAGGCAGAGGACGATTCAATCTTCTTGCTACTCGTTAAATGGTCGAGTATTGACGCGCATATGGCGTTTCGTGACACCGAGCTCTTTGATACCTGGCGCGCGCTTACCCATCACTTCTACAGCGTGGCGCCGAACGTGACGCACTTTCACGAACCGATCGAGCCTTAACCAGCCTGATAAACGCCAAACTCATCTCGCAGCACATCGGCCACTTCGCCAAGTGTCGCCATGCGCGCGAGGGCAATCTTCATTGGGTAGAGCAGATTGCTGGAACCGCGCGCGCACGTCCTTAGATCCTCGAGGGCCGCACTAACCGCGGCGTTGTCACGCGTGATCTTTAGTTGGCGAACGCGCGCCACCTGAGCCCGTTGTTGCGCCTCGTCAATTGGAAAGACGTCGGCCTTCGCGGAGTCGCTCTCAGTGAATCGGTTCACGCCCACCACGATTTTGTCGCCTCGCTCAACGCTGCGCGCGAACTCATACGCCGCGGCTTCAATCTCATCTTGCAAGTAGTGCGATTCAATAGCGGCGACCGACCCGCCCATCTTGTCAATCGTCTCAATGTACTCTCTCGCCAGCCGTTCGACCTCGTCGGTCAGGGATTCGACGAAGTACGAACCGGCCAAAGGATCGACCGTGTCGGCAATCCCCGACTCGTAACCAATGATCTGTTGGGTGCGAAGCGCCAGCTTGGCCGCGCGTTCGGTCGGCAAACCGAGCGCCTCGTCAAAGCCATTCGTGTGCAAACTTTGCGTGCCACCTAGTGCTGCGCCCAGTGCTTGAAGCGTGACGCGCACCGTGTTGTTCTCAGGCTGTTGGGCGGTCAATGTCGATCCGCCAGTCTGAGTGTGAAAGCGAAGCATTGTCGACTTCGGATCCGTGGAGCCAAATCGCTCGCGCATGATCGAAGCCCACAGACGACGTGCTGCGCGATATTTCGCCACTTCTTCGAAGAGGTTATTATGCGCGTTGAAGAAGAAACTCAGCCGCGGCGCGAAGTCATCAAGCGCCAAACCCGCCGCGAGGGCGGCTTCGACGTAGGCAATGCCGTTGGCCAGCGTGAAGGCAATCTCTTGAACCGCTGTCGAACCGGCCTCTCGAATGTGATAGCCCGAAATAGAAATCATGTTCCACTGCGGCATCTCTTTGGCGCAGTAGGCGAAGGTGTCAACCACGAGACGCATCGATGGACGCGGCGGATAAATATACGTGCCGCGAGCAACGTACTCCTTCAATATGTCATTTTGAATCGTGCCGCGAAGTTTCTCGCCTTTGATGCCTTGCTCTTCGGCGACGAGTTGGTAGAAGAGCAAGAGCGTTGATGCCGTTGAGTTAATGGTCATCGAGGTCGTGACCTCATCGAGAGGCAAACCCTTCAAGAGCAATCGCATGTCTTCGAGGGACGAGATTGCGACGCCAACCTTGCCGACTTCGCCCTCAGCGCGGACGTGATCGGCGTCCAGGCCCATCTGCGTCGGCAAGTCGAAAGCACACGACAGTCCTGTCTGGCCTGCACCTAGGAGAAATTTAAAGCGTTCATTGGTCGCCTCAGCAGTACCAAAACCCGCGTACTGGCGCATCGTCCACAGCCGTCCGCGGTACATGGATTCCTGTACGCCACGGGTGTAGGGGTAGCTACCGGGTACGCCGAGCTGGGTGGACTCGTCAAAACCATCGAGGTCGGCACCGCCATAGACGGTCTTGATCTCAATACCCGAATCAGTCACGCGCTTTTCGGAACTCACGAAGCCAAGGATACGCCGTAACGCCGTGCGTCGAAGTCTGACCAATGCCCCTGCGCGACGGCAAAGTTGGTGGAGTGTCACGCCACCAAGCAAGATAGAGAGATGAACTGCTCAAACTGTGGCACCGAAATGATTGGCACGAACTGTCCCGCGTGCGAGAGAAATCTTCCTGACGGTGCTCGAGGGTCGATCGACCCAACCACCGGACTGATGCTCGCAGGCTATGGACGACGACTCGGCCAGATGTTCGCGGACGAACTCATACTCATTATCCCCGTGTCCATCTTCATTGGGGTCTTTGACCAAGTCGGTGGCAACTTTCTTGGCTCGCTGGCGGGCTTTGTTGTCGTCGCTCTCTACCTTTTCAAATTCACGAGCGGAGCGACGGGCCAAACCCTAGGTAATCGCGTCGCGGCGACAAGAATCCGTGACGCCGAAACCGGAAAAATGTTGACCATCAAACAGGCGCTACAACGCACTGTCATTGTCATGTTTTATTTCGTCACTGCGTTCGCGCTCCCGCACGCCTTAACCTTGGTCGTCGTTGGAATCGCCCTCATCGACAACCTCTACCCGCTCTTTGACTCGCGCAATCAGACGCTGCACGACAAGATCGTCGGCACGATCGTGGTGGCCGCTTAGGCCAGCACTGCGTGGGGCATGCAGAGATCGTCGTACTCGGCGATCACGATGTCACCAGCATTTTCACCACAGGCCGGGCACGATGGATCGCGGCGAACCTTAAAAGAACGAAACGACTGGTCGAGTGCGTCGTAGGTCAACAGCCGGCCCACGAGTGGGTCGCCCAAGTTCAGAAGAATTTTGATCGCCTCGACCGCTTGAATCGAGCCAATAATGCCAGGGAGCACACCCAGAACGCCAGCTTCTGCACAGCTCGGCGCAAGTTCGGCGGGCGGTGGCTCGGGGATCATGCAGCGATAGCAGGGTCCCACGTACGGATTGAAGACGGTGGCTTGACCTTCGAATCGAAAGATCGAGCCATGGACGACGGGAATACGCTTAATGAGCGCCGCGTCGTTCACCAGATAACGCGTGGGAAAGTTGTCGGTGCCGTCCACGATAACGTCGTAGCCATCAAAAATATCGAGAATGTTGTCCGCATTTAGGCGTGTGTCATAGGTCAGTACCTTGACATCCGGGTTCATGGCCGTCAGGGCAACCTTGGCACTGTCTACCTTGCGCATACCAACGCGATCGAGCGTGTGAAGAATCTGTCGCTGCAGGTTCGACGAGTCAACCACGTCCATGTCGATGATGCCGAGCGTCCCGACTCCAGCGGCAGCAAGATACAGCGCGGCGGGCGAACCGAGACCTCCGGCGCCTAGAAGCAGAACCTTGGAGTCGAGCAACTTCATCTGACCAACTTCGCCCACCTCGGGTAAAAGGAGGTGTCGCTGGTAGCGGATCCGCTGGTCTTGGGTCATGGTGCGAGGGGTATCCCACTCCAGACCTTCGTCCTTCCACTTGTTGAATCCACCAGCAATCGAGACGACGTCGGTGTAGCCGAGGTCTTGAAGGGTCTTTGCGGCGAAAGCACTGCGCGTGCCCCCGGCGCAGTAGACAGCAATGGGCGCGTTCTTATTGACGAGGCGTCCTTCAATGCCAAACTCCAGTTGACCGCGTGGCACATGGATCGCACCGGGTAGGGCGCCCTGCTCGTACTCTTCAGGCTCGCGGACATCGAGCAGTTCGTAGTGGCTTAGCCGCGCGGCGACATCGTGGGGGTCAATCTCACGAATCTCGGCCTTGGCGGCGTTCAATAGGTCTCGTGGTGAGGACAAGGGACGCTCCTTTTCGGTGTCTAAATCTTACCTGTCAGGTCATCATTACGAAACGCTCCACCTGCTAAACCCTTCGCGTGGAACTTCGTGAACTTCTGGCCCGTCGACGCATGGTTCGCTCTTTTGACGGTACTCCCGTGAATGAGGCATGGCTCGAGGAACGTTGCGCCGAGGCCCTTTGGGCCCCGACGGCTGGCAACAGCGCGGGCGTTCGCCTCTACGTGCTGGGAGCGTCGTCGGTGGCGAGTTACTTCGAGCACGCCACCGACGAAAGCTGGCGCGAGCGCTCGAGGCGAAGTGAAGGATTACGTCGTGCGGGTGGCGTCGTACTCGTCACGGCGCGTGCTCAGGACTATCTTTCGCGCTACGCAGAAGCTGACAAGGCCGCCTCGGGATTAAGCGACCTCGCGGCGTGGCCTCTTCCCTACTGGCACACCGACGCCGCGATGGCAACAATGGCCCTGTTACTGCTCATTGAAGAGGGTGGGTGGCAAGCCACGATCTGGGGAAGCTTTCGTCACGACGATGCAGTACTGAAGTGGGCTGGAATCGAAGACGAGGAACTGTTTTGCTCCTTACTCATTGGTCGCGGTGACGACGCTGACGTCGCGTCGAGCTCGCTCGCTCGCGACGTGCCAAACCGACACAGTCGCGTGCGACGGCTTAATCCTTAGTCGTCGCCTACTTCGCTAACGCGATGAGGTACTCAACCAAGGTGCGAGCCGCAAAGGCAGTGGCGCCCTTCGTTTGGTAACCCCGGGTCGCGTCCGCTCGTCCAGGACCCGCGATGTCAAGATGCGCCCAGGGACGATTGTTCGTAAAACGACGAAGCAGCAGCGCGGCGGAAATCGAACCGGCCTTCGGCGGTTTGCCAATGTTCTTCATGTCCGCCACGTCTGATTCAATGTGGGATTCGTAGCTTTCAACGAGTGGCATGCGCCAGAGCGCCTCGCCACTTCGTTCACTCGCCGCAGCGAGCAGTGACGCGAGTTCGTCCGTTGAAGCAAACATCGCGCCTACTTCATCACCGAGGGCAACGTTCTGTGCGCCCGTCAGCGTTGCCACGTCGATAATGGCATCAGCATTGGTCTCCACGGCAAGGCTCAGTCCATCGGCCAGGATCAGCCGCCCCTCAGCGTCGGTGTTGAGCACTTCAATAGTCATGCCGTTACGAATTGTGAGCACGTCACCAGGCTTGGTGGCCTTATCACCCACGAGATTCTCCGTCAGAGGAGCAATGGCCGTGACTTTGACGTTAAGCGCCAGACGACTAGCCATCGAAAGCACGGACATCACGATTGCCGCGCCGGACATGTCGGTCTTCATCGTCATCATCCCCTCGGGACTCTTCAATGAAAGACCACCCGAGTCAAAAGTCACGCCCTTGCCGACAAGGGCGACGTGAGGAAGTGCAGTGCCGGGCTTGGGGTCGTACGTCGCGTACACGAGTCGCGTTGGCTGAGCTGATCCTTGTCCCACTCCCAGCAAGCCCCCAAGGCGTTCTTCCTTTATCTTGGATTCGGTCCAAATCTCTACGTTGACGTGTTCGTCATTCTCGAGGCGATCATCGATGGCTTTAGCGAGTTCCTTCGGTGGGAGATGACCGGCCGGAGAGTCGATGAGAAACTTCGCCCAGTTGACCGCGTTCGCGATCGTGACACCGCGCTCAACACCCTTTGTTACGGCGTCGTGGACCGGAACGGTCGGCAAAGGGACGCCAAGGGGCACGACGTCAATCGACGCGTCAGCGTCATTACTCTTAAAATTGTACGACGCCAGCAACGCTCCCTCAACGAGCGCTTGAGCCACTCGGGCGGGATCGCTCAACTCGCTTGTTGCCAACAGCACAGCGATAGAACCTTCACCAGCGGCTCGAATCGCTCCCGCTCCGGCGAGTCGTACGTACTCAGCACGCGAAGCGTCTGAACCCAAGGAGATCAACGCGACGTTCGGTCCCGCGAAGGATCGCAGCACCACGAAACTTCCAGCTTCGTCCTTTAGGCCTTGTTGCTTGCACCACGCGCTATCCAGTGTTCGAGGAATGTCAACACCACCGAGACTCGCAGGAATTGCGTCGCTAATGGTCCCCACGCCGTCGTTGAATACCACCGTCACGCCAATGGTTGCCTGGGACAGTGCGTCATTGAGCGATGAAATTCGAGCGGTACGAGCCATGATGTGCCTTTGTTAGTTGTGAACGCGAGCGGTTCGGTGATGAGGTCCTTCGGCCCAGCGGGCCATAGTCCACGTGAGGTCGCTGAGTCGATTGAGATAGGGATTGACCAACGAGTTTTCGAGAGGGTAACGCACGGCCATGCGTTCGGCACGACGGATCACGGTGCGCGCGACGTCAAGTGCCGCTGATAACTGCGTCTCTCCCGGCACGACGAACTCCTTCGGCATCTCAATTTCCAACGAGAGCGCGTCTATCTCTGATTCGAGGTGATCAATCATTCCTTGAGAGACCAGCGACTTTTCAGCGACGAGTTTGTGTCGATTCGCGGGCAGTGTCGCAACTTCAGCCATGAGAACCCAGAGATCGCGTTCGACCGTTACAAGCAGGTCGCCAAGACGAGTTTCACTCTCACAGAGCGAGCGTGCCCACCCAAGCACGGCTTGTGCCTCGTCGACGGCACCGTTGACTTCAATAAGATCGGAACTCTTCTCAACTCGTCCACCAAAGTAGAGACCCGTGGTGCCGTCGTCACCGCCGCGCGTGTAAATCTTCACCTCGCCAGCGTAGTGAACAACACCATCGCCAGTAACCTGAATGAGCAATGGAGCCCACTCACCGACTGCCTTTCGTTCGTACGCGAGCTGACGACCCCTATCTAAAGGCCCTCGCGGAGCGAGTGGTGATTTTTGACGGCGCGACCGGCACCAATCTCCAACTCCAACATCTCAGTGCCGATGACTTTGGTGGCGCCTCTCTCGAAGGCTGCAACGAGATTCTCTGTGTCACCAAGCCCGATGCTATAGAAACGTTGCACCGGTCGTTCCTCGACGTGGGCGTCGACGCCATCGAAACAAACTCTTTTGGCACGTTTTCGGTAGTCCTCAACGAATACGGCATCGCTGAGCGCACGCACGAACTCGCTTTCGCGTCAGCACAGATTGCGCGTCGCGTGGCAGACAGTTACGCGAGCGCGAATGAGCCAAAGTTCGTCGCCGGTTCGATGGGACCCGGCACGAAATTCCCCACGCTCGGCCAGATCACCTACGACGACCTTTCAGCTAGTTACGAGGAATTGGCGTACGGCCTCTTAGAAGGCGGCGTAGATCTTCTCCTCATTGAAACAATGTTCGATCTTCTCTCGGGCAAAGCAGCAATCGCGGCCTGTCATCGAGCGATGGTTCGCCACGGACGCGTCGTCCCGATTCAGGCGCAAGTGACAATTGAACTCACGGGGCGCATGCTGCCGGGCACCGAGATTGGCGCCGCCATTGCCGCCCTTTCACCACTTGGCATCGATCTCATTGGCCTTAACTGCGCGACCGGCCCCGTGGAGATGTACGAACCTCTTCGCACACTCTCCGACAACGCTTCACTCGCTTTGTCGTGCATGCCAAACGCCGGACTACCAAGCGTCGTTGAAGGAAAAATGCACTACGACTTGACGCCCGACGCGCTCGCCGAACACCTCGCAAAGTTCGTCACGGAATACGGCGTGCAGGTAGTTGGAGGTTGTTGTGGCACGACGCCAGCGCATATCGCTCGCGTGATCGACACGGTCCGACCACTCAGTGTCGCCAAGCGATCGCCTGTAGTGGAGCACTCCGTCGCCTCGATCTACTCGCCCGTTAGCTACCAGCAAGATCGATCAGTGTTGTTGATCGGAGAGCGAACCAACGCGAACGGTTCAAAAAAGTTCCGCGACGCCATGCTCGAAGGTGACTGGGACACGTGTGTTGAAATCGGTCGCGAGCAAATAAAAGAGGGCGCGCACATCCTGGACGTCTGCGTGGACTACACCGGCGCTGACGGCGTCGGCGACATGAACGAACTCATGAGTCGTCTCGCGACGCAGTCGTCTGTACCGGTGATGATCGACACCACCGAAGCGCCCGTCGCGCGCCAAGCACTCACCTGGCTCGGCGGCAAACCTCTTTTGAATTCCGTCAACCTAGAAGAGGGCGATGCTCCCGGCACTCGTCTTGACAGTTTCTTGTCGCTGGCGGCCGAGTTTGGTGCGGCCGTCGTCGCAACGTGTATTGACGAGGTCGGCCAGGCCAGGACCGCCGATTGGAAGGTCCGCGCCGCCAAGGCCATCACCGACCTCGCCGTGAATCGCTACGGCATAGATCATCACGACATCTTCATTGACACATTGGCCCTCCCTCTCTCGACGGGCATGGTCGATTCACGTCGTGACGGCATCGAAACGCTCGAGGCAATCAGGCGCATCAAAGCAGAGATGCCCGGTGTCCAGACAATTCTTGGCCTCTCCAATATTTCCTTTGGTCTCAATCCAGCCGCTCGTCAAGTGCTGAACAGCGTCTTCCTTCACGAAGCGGCCGAGGCTGGCCTCGACGCGGCAATTGTCCACGCGTCCAAGATTCTCCCCCTACATCGGATTGACGATGAAGCGCGTCAGGTTTGCCTCGATCTGATCTACGACCGACGCCGCGATAACTACGACCCATTGAGTGAGTTGCTTCGCCTTTTTGAAGGCGTGAAGACATCGGACGACTCCAGGCCGTCTTTGGATGACCTTCCCCTCAATGAGCGCCTCAAACGACGCATTATCGACGGCGCTCGCGTGGGTCTCGACGACGATCTCAACGCTGCGATGGCCGAAGGTCTCAAGCCACTAGACATTGTCAACGACATACTCCTTGACGGCATGCGTGTCGTCGGTGATCTCTTCGCCAGCGGCGAGATGCAACTTCCTTTCGTGCTACAAAGCGCCGAAACAATGAAGTCTGCCGTCTCGTTCCTCGAACCATTGATGGAAAAGAACGACCAAGGCGGCCGTGGGCGCGTCGTCCTCGCCACGGTTAAAGGTGACGTGCACGACATTGGCAAAAACCTCGTCGACATCATCTTGACCAATAACGGTTACGAGGTGATCAACCTCGGTATCAAGGTCGGCGTGAACGAGATGTTGAAAGCCGTTGAAGAGCACAAGGCGGACGCGCTCGGCATGAGTGGTCTGCTCGTAAAGTCCACCCTCATAATGCGCGAAAACCTCGAAATAATGAACGAACGATCGATGTCCGAGGTCCCGGTGCTCCTCGGTGGTGCCGCCCTTACACGCACCTACGTTGAACGCGACCTTCGTGAGGTCTACGCCGGACGACTTTTCTACGGCAAGGACGCTTTTGAGGGGCTCCGAGTGCTCGACCAGCTGGGTGATATCCGAAGAGGTGGCACCGACGATCCAAACTTTGGACGAGAGCTCTCAAAGAAGAACGTTCAACGTCGATTCCGCGATCCTTCACCGGAGCCCGACCTCACGCTGCCGCCTCGAAGTCCCGAGGTGGAACAAGACAACCCTCTCTACCCGCCGCCTTTTATCGGTAGTCGAGTCGCCAAAGGTATGTCGATCGACGACATAAGTGAGTTCTTAAATCTCACCGCGCTCTTTCGCAATCAATGGGGCTTTCGCCCAGAAAGCGGCGAAGACGACACTGCCTTCAAAGTGCGCGTCAGCGCCATCCTTCGAGAACAGCTAAGTATCGCCAAGGAGGAAGACCTCCTCGTCCCCCAAGTTGTCTGGGGTCACTTTCCCGCGGCCGCTGACGGCAACGATCTCGTCATTTACACCGATGAGTCGCGCGATAGCGAGGCCACGCGCTTTCATTTCCCTCGCCAGAGAGACGCCCCAAACCTCTGCATTGCTGACTTCTTTCGAGCGCGAGAGAGTCCTGAACACGATTACGCCAGTTTCATGCTCGTCACGATGGGCAATCGAATCTCAGAACGCGCTCACCAACTCTTTTCAGAGAATCGCTACACCGATTACCTCATGCTCCATGGACTCGGCGTAGAAATGGCCGAAGCACTCGCCGAACTCTGGCACAAGCGCATTCGCGAAGAGTTGGGTTACGTGGACGAAGATGGACCAACGCTGACTGGCCTGTTTCGTCAGCAGTACCGCGGCGGGCGCTATTCGTGGGGCTACCCGGCCTGCCCTGATTTGACTGACAACGCCAAAGTTGCCGCACTTCTTGAGTCCGATCGCATCGGCGTGTCGGTGTCTGAAGGCTTCCAGTTACACCCCGAGCAGACGACTGACGCAATTATCTGCCATCACCCCAAGGCAAAGTATTTCGTCGCTTAAGTGCGCAACGCCGGTGACGCGACGGGCGTTGCTTCACCTAGGGCTTCGCGCGCGTGATAACTCGAACGCGTGAGCGGTGATGACTGAACGTGTCGAAGTCCAAGCCGACGACCTCGTTCGGCGAGGTCGTCGAACTCAGCGGGCTCCCAGAAACGTGCGACCGGAAGGTGACGCGCGGTGGGACGAAGATACTGACCAATCGTGGCAATTTGCACGCCCACGGCCGCTAGGTCCGCGAGCGTCTCCTCGACCTCGTCGACCGTCTCACCGAGTCCAACCATCAGACCCGACTTCGTCGTAAGTCCAGCGTGAGCGCTTCGTGCGAGCACCGTCAGTGATCGCAGGTAGCCGGCACTCGGGCGCACGGCACGTTGCAGTCGAGCCACCGTCTCAATGTTGTGGTTCATCACGTCGGGTCGAGCATCAATAATCAGCTGCAAGGAATCTGGATCACCTTTGAGGTCACTCGTCAATACCTCAACGTTGGTTCCGGGTGATCGCTCGCGAATCGCTCGCACACTCGCTGCGATGGCACCCGCGCCTCCGTCGTCGAGATCGTCGCGCGCCACGCACGTAATGACTGCGTGCGCCAACTTGAGTCGAACAACGGCTTCAGCGACACGCTCTGGCTCGCTCGGATCTAGGGGCAGCGGTTTGCTCGTGTCCACGAGGCAGAACCCACACGCTCTCGTACAGCGCTCCCCGTTCACCATGAACGTCGCGGTTCCAGATGACCAGCACTCAAAGATATTCGGGCAACCGGCCTCTTCACACACGGTCACGAGCCGAAGGTCCTCGGTAAGTTTGCGCAACGACTGATATTCACTGCCCATATGCGCTTCAATTCGCAGCCACTCGGGCTTGCGCGCGTTGATTGAGAGGCCCGCGTCTGGATCGACGCCGGCTTTTCTAAGACGTCGAATTAGTGGACGTTCGCTGGATGTCGTGGCCGCGCTGCGATCAACGCGTGCGACGCGTGCGTTGCCACCAAGTTCACGCTCCAACTCTTCGCCCAGCATGCTCTCCACGTCAAGTGTTGTCACCATCAAACCGAGTGAGTTAAGCGACGCAACTGGCTTGTCAGCAATGCCACAAGGGACGATGGCCTTAAAGCCGGCCAGATCAATCTCAACGTTGAGCGCCACGCCATGTAGGGTCCTTCGTACCCCAGCCTCGTTGCGTTCGGTTCGAACGCCCACCGCGGCAATCTTCTTCGGGATGCCATCAGTGTCGGCCCACACCCCGGGGTAGCCGTCTAGACGGTCAACCGCACCGAGACGTCCTTCGCTGTCAGCACGGCGCACCGTCGCGATAACGGCGTCTTCAAGACGATGAACGTGCGCCTTGCCGGCAGCGGGATCGTCGTCGACGCTCACGATCGCCCAGGCCACAACTTGGCCCGGTGCGTGATAGGTCACGTCACCGCCGCGATCGGCGTCCACGACAACGGCGTCCAGCAAAGATGGATCGACAAGAAAATTCTCTTCAAGTGTTCGAACGCCTCGCGTGTACGTCGGTGGGTGCTCGAACAACAAAACGTAGTCGTCACTCGCCTGGAGCAACGCCCGTTGAAGGTCGTTGGCCTCGGCGAACGAGACTCTGCCTAGGTGTCGTCGACGGAGCATCTAACGCTCGCTCTCGAGGTCCATTCCAGCGAGCAGCTCGGCCACTCGTTCAAGGTAGCTCGCAGCGCCCACAGGTTCACAGACGCGATGATCAAAGGAGAGACCGAGAATGACTCGACGACCGACGTCAATCGACGTCGTGCCATTCACCGTGTTCACGACAGGCGCGAGTCGAACGGCGCCCATAGAAAGTATCGCGACCTCGGGTTGAATGATGATGGGTGTTGTCCATAACGTGTGTTCGCTCGGCGATCCAGCGATGGTGAACGTTCCACCCATTAAATCGTCGGTGGTGAGCTGATGAGAGTCCAAACGCTCGTCAAGATCATTCACGCGACGCGCCAATGCCCGCAAGGTGAGACCGGCTGCGGCGTGCACGACGGGTACCAGCATGCCGTCATCGTCGATGGCACGCACTACACCAAGATTGACGGTGCGATGAAGCGTCAGCTCGTCGCCGACGTAGGTGGCGTTGAGAAACTCATACTCGGCGAGGGCGCGAACAGCAGCCAGACTCACAACCATCTCGTCGCTGATCGACACGCCATCGCGAGTAACGCGCCCGAGGGACTCGAGTTCGCCAAAGATCGCGCCGTCTACTTCAATCGCCACGTAACCGTGCGGCGTGCTTTGACTAGAGACCGACATATGTTGGCCCATGCGTCGACGACCATTGCTCAGGGGAACGACGATCTCTTCGGTCGGACCATTGGCCACGGCACGCTCGGCGTCACGTCGAGTGATCGCGCCGCCAGGCCCCGAGCCTTGGAGTGTTGATGCCTCAACGCCGCCGTCACTAAGGATGCGACGCACGACTGGTGAGACCACGACGCCATTGAGCGTGCCCGAAACGCTTAGCGCTACTGGTGCGCTCGAATCCAGGCTGGTAGGTGGCACCGATGCCGGTTCCGGCACATTTACATGAGACGCCACGTCGGAGACAGCCGTGGGAGCACCTGTGGAGGCCGTTTCATCAATGACGGCGACTCGAGAACCGGTCTGAACGGTGTCACCCTCCTCAGCGAGAATCTCGACGAGAACCCCGGCTGCCGGGGAGGGCATCTCGGAGTCCACTTTGTCGGTTGATACCTCAAAGAGTGGCTCGTCACGAGCGACAACGTCGCCCACTTTCTTGAACCACTGCGTGATGATTCCCTCGGTGACTGACTCACCCAATGACGGAAGGGTTACGTCAGCCAACGTGTAGACCTCGTCCGGCCAACGCAAGAAGTGTCTCGCCGAAGGTCTCAGAAAGTGAAGGGTGCGGTTGGATCAGCGCAGCCGCTTCTTCGGCTGTGGCTTCCCAGTTGACAGCGAAGTAGCCAGCGCCGAGTTGTTCTGTGACCCAAGGTCCCGCCATGTGTACACCAAGAATTTGTCCAGCACTTCCGTCAGCGCGCTTCTCAGCAATGACCTTGACGACTCCTTCGGTGTCACCAATGATCTGCGCTCGGCTGTTGCCACCGAATGGATCCTTCTTTACAACGACCTCGTAGCCCTTTTCCTTGGCCGACGCTTCAGTGAGTCCACAAAAAGCCACTTCGGGATTGGAATAAATAGCCCAAGGAACACGGTCGTAGTCAACCGGAACGACTGGTTCACCGAGAATCGACTTGATGGCAACGATCGCTTCGGCAAAGCCGACGTGCGCGAGTTGGGGCGAGTTAGCAACTACGTCACCGACCGCGAAGACGTTGGGATTGCCGGTTCGCTGGTAACTGTCGGCGACCACGAAGCCTCGCTCGTCAATCTGCACGTTCGTGCCGTCGCCCAGTAGACCTTCAGTTCGTGGACGACGACCAACAGACATGACAACGACGTCGGCGTCTACAGATTCTTCGCCCTCGATGGCAATAGTGGTGGCACCCTTTTTTGGGGTGTGGCCAGTGATTTTTACGCCAACACGAATCTCAATGCCACGCTTCTTAAAGGAACGTTGCACCACGCTGGCAACTTCGCTGTCACAACCCGCCAAGATGGAAGGCAGACCTTCGAGAATGGTGACCTTGGTGCCCATGTCAGAGAGCAGTGATGCAAACTCACAACCAATTGCGCCGCCACCAATGACGGTCGCCGTCGTAGGCAGCGCGCTGAGATCGAGAAACTCATCCGACGTAAGTACAATTTTCCCGTCGATGTCAAAGCCCGGCAAGGTACGTGGCACCGAACCGGCGGCGAGGATGACGTTGGTGCTCTTTGCGACAACGCCAGCGTCGGCACCTTCTGAGACCGTGACACTTAGATCACTCTGGAGTTGACCCGTGCCTTCAAAGACCGTGATCTTGCGACCCTTGAGGAGTCCCGAAAGACCTTTATAGAGACGATCAACGATCTCGTTTTTGCGAGCTTGACTGACCGCGAAGTCCACCGACACCGTCTTAGCGGTGATGCCAAAGTCTGCGGAGTGTTCGACGGTGCGACGAACGTGGGCGGTCTCAAGAAACTCCTTGGCCGGCACACAGCCACGATGAAGACACGTGCCGCCGACTTTGTCGCGCTCGATGATGGCTACATTAAGTCCGGCGGAGGCACCGTAGAGGGCGGCGGCATAGCCACCGGGTCCTCCTCCAATTACGACGACGTCGAACTGCTGAACCTCGTTAACCACGGCTTTCCCTTCAGTAGTAGCGCATCATCCCCCGAGGGAAATCCTAATGTTTTTGCGCTTTGTCTACGACGTGTAGCTACGAGTGCTGGCCCCGGTGCGCGTCGGCGGCCCTCGTAGCAAGTTCGTCGACAAAGTCATTCATCCGATCGCCCGAATGTCCCTTGACTTTAGTGAACGTGACCACACGCCCGCTCTCAAGGGCCAGCGGTAGCAGTGCTTCCCAGAGGTCGCGGTTCGCCACGGGTTCGCCCTTGGAGTTCTTCCAGCCTCGCCGAAGCCAGCCGACGTGCCACGAGTCGTGAAAACATTTCACCACGTAGTTGGAATCGCTCACGATTTCTATGGGGCCGTCGGGGTGATCGCGCAGCGCTTCGATCACCGCGAGCACTTCCATTCGTTGATTGGTGGTGTGCGCCGCAGCGCCACTCGCGTACTCATCGGTACCATTTGCCCACGCCCAGCCACCCGGTCCCGGGTTACCGCGGCAGGCGCCGTCGGTATGTATTCGATTCATATGACCCGAGTGATCCAAGCGTCAGGATCGCCAGTAAAGCGAGTCACGGCTTCGGGCAGATCGCCGCGAAGCACTTGTCCTAGTGTCACGTGCTCGAGTACTTCTCGCAAAGCCCCTCGCACCGCCACCCATACGTCGCGTAGGTGCGTTGCCTCGCCCTCGTACTCAAGGGTCTCGGGCCGCATGCCTCGCACCCCGGCCATTGGTCCACTCACCACGCGCAGAATGTCTGCGATCATGATGTGATCAGGGTCGCGTGCCAGTTTGAATCCGCCATCGGGACCGCGCTGGCTCGTCACGAGCCCACCGCGGCGAAGATCTGAGAGGATGGCGCCGAGAAACTTCGCCGGGAGGTTCTGTTCGTGCGCCAGGTGATCGGCGCTCACTGAGACGTCGCTCGCCGCCAATGTCAAGAGCGCGCGTATGGCGTACTCAGCTTTGGCCGGAATCTGCATAGTCCTATTCTGCCCCACCCCGTTCACACGCGTGCCCTTTAGGTGGGAACTTCTAATGTGGCGATGTGCACGACCTCTCTTCTCGCCGCTTCTACCTCTGTGTCCCAACGCGCACCGATATGGCAGTATTCTTGCCAGCGGTCCTTCGAGGCGGCGTTGACGTGGTTCAACTTCGTGAAAAAGACCTTCCCGCGGCGATCCAACTCGATCAAGCCCGACTTATGGTGCCAATCTGTCGCGACTTCGGTGTTCCCTTCGTCATGAACGATTCGCCCGAGCTGGCCCTCGAAGCCGGGGCCGACGGCGTGCACGTTGGGCAAGAAGACTCCACTGTCGAGCGCTGTCGCGAGATCCTTGGTAGTGCGGCGATTGTTGGACTCTCGACGCACTCGCCAAGCGAATTCGATGACGCGCTGACCCGCGAAGCAACGTACTTCAGTGCCGGACCGATTGTGCCAACGCCAACGAAGCTTGGCCGCGCGGGCACGGGCGTCGGTTATGCCCTTGAAAGCCAAGCGCGTAGTCCTCGTCCCGTCTTCGTCACGGGTGGCGTTAACGCGAACAACGTGGCAGACCTTATAGCTGCAGGTTTACGACACTTCGTTATCGTGCGTGCACTTACTGAAGCGCCTGATCCAGAGCACGCGGCGCACGAGATCCGTCGTGCGCTCGACGATGCACTCTCAGCGGTGACGGTCGAGCCAACCTAACAACGTCGCCACCATCCGTGGATCGGCGCGAAGTTGATGACCCGCGCCTTGGATGAGGCGAAGCTCCGCCCGTCCATCAGCCGCCGCCACTAAGTCCCTTGCGTCAGACGCGGGCACTTCAATGTCGTCGATCCCGTGACCAATCAAAAGACGCCGCGGTGGAAGCGTCGCGATAGCGCCAATCGGATCGATCGCGAGCAAGTCTTCATACAGTGCGTCGGGCGCGAGTAAATCCTTCTCATCACCCACCACACCTGCGACCTGCACCGCGCGATGGATATCTTTAGCCGATCCGGCCCACGCCGCGAGGTGTGCGGGAGCGGCAAACGTCGCCACACCTCGAACTCGATCGTCATTGGCGGCCGCGGCCAGAGCCAGGGAACCACCAAAACCGAAGCCCGCCATCGAGATTCGCTGTTCGCCTTCGGTGACGCGGTTCAGTATCTGGCCCAAGTCTTCGCGCCACTTGGAGGCAGAAAACGTTCCCGTACTTCCGCCAACGCCCGAGAGTGTTCCCGTCGCAACCATCCAACCCGACTCGTTCGCGACGTGCTCTGCCAGTTCCGGCAGCAGTCCCGCAGCTTGACGACCCATGCCAACGAGACGAGGGAGCCCGTGAACGAGCACGAGCACGTGACCGACCACGGGCCGAGCATTCGAAGTAGAAATACGAAGGTCGAGCAGTGAACTGCCGCTTTGGAGTTGCTCGTGGGCAAGCACGAGAAACTAGATACCTAGAAGCTGCGCCAGTAGCTCTCGGTGATACGCCGGATCTCCTAAGAAGAGTTCCGAACTCTTCGCGCGCTTGAAGTAGAGGTGAGCAGGATGTTCCCACGTAAATCCGATGCCACCGTGAATTTGAATATTCTCGGCCGCGCAGTGGAAGTAGGCCTCAGAACAGAATGACTTGGCGAGACTGGCAGCGATGGGCAACTCCTCGTTGCGTTCTTGAGCGGACCACGCCGCGTAGTACGCAGCCGACTTGGCCGACTCCACGTCGAGCAACATGTCAGCGCACTTGTGCTTTATCGCTTGGAACGAGCCAATGGGCCGACCGAACTGCACGCGATTCTTGGCGTACTCAACCGAAGCGTCGAGGACGCGTTGCGCCCCGCCAACTTGCTCGGCCGCCAAGGCCGCAGCAGCCACGTGCAAAGTGGCTTCGAGACCCGCGAGCGCGCCTCCCTCTTCGCCAACGAGCTTCGCCGGCGTGCTCTTGAACTCAAGTCGGCTCTGTTTGCGGGTTTGATCCATGGTCGACAGCGATTCGCGCGCAAGACCCGAGGCGTCGCCCGCGACAGCGAAGAGTGAAAGCCCCTTGTCGGTCATTGCTGGTACGAGAATAAGTGACGCCGTGGATCCATCGGTGACGTAGCTGCGCACGCCGTCAAGTACGAAGTCCTCGCCCGAACCCGTGGCTGTCGTCGACGTGGTGGCGAGGTCCCAGCCGCCAGCATCGTCAGTGAGGGCAACGGTGGCGATTGTTTCACCCGAAGCGATGCCTGGCAGGTACGCCGCCTTATCGGTCTCACTGCCGACAAAGAGCAGGGCATTCGCGGCTAGTGCCACAGTCGAAAAGTACGGCGAGCACAAGAGCGCGGCGCCCATTTCTTCAAAAACGACGTAGAGCTCGACAGGTCCATAGCCCTGTCCACCGAACTCTTCGGGGATTCCGAGACCTTGGAGCGCCAGCTCATTGGCCATTTGGGCCCAGACGGCAGGGTCGTAACCCTCGGCGCTAGCCATGAGACGACGAACTTCGCTCTCGGGTGACTTTTCTTCTAAGAAGCGTCGAACCATTTTGCGAAGTTCTTCTTGTTCTTCGCTAAAGCCAAAGTTCATTACCGACCCCATTTTCTCCGACACTCTGCGCGCCAAGGACGAGATTAGCCAATCTGAGCGATGAGGATTTTCGTGCCATTCTGGGGACGTGGACAACGTCGAACTCGTCTGGGAGGACGCCAGCGCAGAGGTGCACCGTTTTGTCGTGGGGCCCATCGAAAACAACGTCTACGTCGTGCGCTGCAAGAGAACTGGCGAAGCCACACTGCTCGACGCCGCGAACGAGCACGACCGGCTCCTTCGCGTCGCGTCGCGCCTGGGCGTCACGTCAGTCCTCGAGACGCACGGACACTGGGACCACATAGGCGCCGTGGAACAGGTCCGCGACGCGGGCATTGACGTATGGGTTCGAAGCGAAGACGCCGCCATGTTGCCTAGTTACGATCACCTCTTAGAAGACGACACCGAGCACGCCGTTGGCGACCTTCGACTGAGAACCGTGCACACGCCGGGCCACACGCCGGGCAGTATCTGCTTCTCGCTCGTCGACACGCCGATACTCTTCACTGGCGACACGCTGTTCCCGGGAGGCCCGGGCAACACGCAGTCAGACATTGGTGACTTTCCCACGATCATCACATCAATCGAAGATCGTCTCTTTCGTGCCTTCGACGCGAACACGACGATTTGGCCCGGCCACGGTTCGCCGTCAACCATCGGTGAAGAACGACCCCACCTCGATGAGTGGGTTCAACGAGGTTGGTAAGAATAGGCAGTGATTCTCTGCATCGCCAGTAGGCTCACTGCGTGTCAAAACCGCTATTAGAGCTACGTAATCTCCACGCCGAGGCTGAAGGGGCTTCCATTCTTCGCGGCGTCGACCTCGTCGTGAACGAGGGTGAAGTTCACGCCCTCATGGGACCCAACGGTGCAGGCAAGTCCACACTCGCGAGCGTCATCATGGGGCACCCCGGCTACACCGTGACCGGAGGCGAGATCCTGCTTCACGGCGAGAACATCGCCACGTGGACGCCCGACGTTCGAGCTCGTGCCGGCATCTTTCTCGCCTTTCAGTACCCCGAAGCGATTAGTGGCGTGTCGGTCATTCAGTTCTTGCGCCAAGCCATCGCCGCGCGCAAGGGTCTCGATGAGTTGAGCGTGCTTGAGGTTCGCCTCGATTTGGCCGAGTGGATGGATCGCCTTGGAATCGACAGTGCCTTTGCCGAGCGTCACCTCAATGACGGCTTTTCGGGTGGCGAAAGAAAACGCAACGAGGTTTTACAAATGGCGCTTCTCGATCCCGTACTGGCGTTGCTTGACGAAACCGACTCGGGTCTCGACATCGACGCATTGCGCGTCGTCGCTAAAGGCGTCAGCACGGTGCGCGAACAGCACCCGACAATGGGCGCCATCGTTGTTACCCACTACGTCAAGCTCCTTGACGAGATTCAACCCGACTACGTACACGTCTTATTTGACGGTCAGATTGTGCACTCAGGCGGCGCTGAACTCGCCACCGAGATCGACCACGACGGCTACGACGCGTGGCGACCGGTGAGCGCGTGACCAGCTTTAGTGCCCGTCGCGTTCGCGCGGACATTCCCTTGCTCTCGCGCGTCGTTAACGGGCGAACCATCACCTTCCTCGATTCAGGAGCCAGTTCGCTCCAGCCCCACGCGGTGATCAACGCCATGAGTCAGTACTACGAGCTGCGCCACGCCAACGTTCACCGCGGGGTGTACCAGACCGCCAACGAAGCCACCGAGGCGTATGAGGGTTCACGCGGTGCGATTGCCCGCTTCATCAACGCGCCCGGCGGCGCTGAAGAAGTGGTCTTTACAAAAAACACCACCGAGTCCTTCAATCTCCTGGCGAAGTCGTGGGGGGCCTCCAATCTCAAGTCTGGCGACGTGGTCTTGGTCTCTGAGATGGAGCACCACGCCAATATCGTGCCGTGGTTTCAGCTTCGAGAGACCACAGGTATTGAAGTTCGCTTTATTCCCGTAACGGACGACTTCCGTCTCGACCTTTCGAACCTTGACGAACTGCTTAGGGGCGTCAAGCTCGTCTCGGTCACGAGCATGTCCAACGTCCTTGGGACGAAGAATCCAGTCAAAGCATTGGCTGAGGCGGCGCACGCCGTGGGCGCACTTATCGCCGTCGACGCCGCTCAATCAATCGCGCACGAGCCAACCGACGTTACCGATCTCGACATTGACTTCATGGCGTTTTCCGGACACAAAATGCTCGGACCAACGGGCATTGGAGTCCTGTGGACGCGCCAACGTGTCCTCGACACGATGCCCCCGTTTCTCGGCGGCGGTGGCATGATCGCTGACGTGCGCGTCGACGGCTTCACTCCGGCCAAGGGCGTCGCACGTTTCGAAGCCGGAACGCCGCCGATTGCTGAATCGGTCGGGCTTTTCGCGGCAGTTCGCTACCTTGAGGGACTCGGCATGGACAACGTCGCGGCCCACGACCACGAGCTCACCGCCGACGCGTTGACGCGATTGGAGTCAACGTTTGATGGGCGCGTGCGCGTCGTTGGCCCCAGCAACACCATTAATCGCGGTGGCGTCATAAGTCTCGACGTCCAAGGCGTGCACCCTCATGACGTGGCTCAGGTACTCGATCAGTTTGGCGTGTGCGTACGACCAGGGCATCACTGCGCAAAGCCCCTCATGAAGCGCTTCAACCTCTCGGCGACCGCCAGAGCTTCCTTCGGTCCGTATTCAATGGCCAAGGACACTGACGTACTAATCGAGGCGCTCGAATCAGCCCTTAAAATGTTTGGCTAGATGATGTCAAACCTCGAAGATCTCTACCGCGAAATCATTCTCGATCACTACCGTTCACCACGCAACCGTGGCGAACTGGCGACTCCCCCCGCGCACAAGGTCGAAGGTTTCAATCCGCTGTGCGGTGACGAAGTGACGGTCTTTCTCGACGTGCAGGACGGCGTTCTCAAAGACATCAAGATGACCGGCCACGGTTGCTCGATATCGCAGTCGTCATCGTCGCTCATGAGTGGCGCCGTAAAAGGCAAGCCCCTCGAACAAGTTCAAGCCACCATTGATATGTTCAAAGAATTGATGACCGTGCACGAATCATCGCTGTCTAAAGATTCCGAGCGTGACGACGAGGTCGACCTTCGCAAACTAGGCGAACTCGCCGCCCTTCAGGGCGTCGTGAAATTCCCCGTTCGTATCAAATGCGCGGTGTTGGCGTGGAACACCCTACGCCAAGGTCTAGAAGAGATCGCTTCGTCTATTTAGGCGTGCAGGGCACCGGGTCGAATGACGGCTGCGACAACGTTGGATTCGTTGTTGTCGTCGTAGGAGCTGTCGTCGACGTGCTCTTCTTGCTCGTCGTTGTGGTGGTCGCTGGCGGCACCGTCGTCGTTGTTACCGCGGGTGGTGGAGGTGTCTGCAACGAAGAATTAGGCGGTGGGTTCGTCGGCGCGATGAGCGCGTTGCCAAAAACATTCACGAGGAGCTGCTGAGCCTGGGGCTCTTGGACGTAGAGAATATCGCCGAGGCTGGTGTTGTTGGCGGCAAAGTTCGGCATTGTCCAGGTCTGAATGGCGTTGGCGTTGATGGAATGGAAACGCACCGCTAAACCAACGAGCTCACTCAAGCTGAAGTTACTGTCCAAGGTGACGCCCTGCGGTATTGCCGAGAGAAACGAGTTGAGCTTTAAAGGATTGTAAAGTTTCTTGGCCCCATCGACCAATGCTCGCAGGAAAGCATTCTGACGATCGATGCGACCAAAGTCACTCGTACCGTCGTACTGCCAGCCCAAATTCAAGAGCTCGTCGTAGGAGTCCGTGCCATGGGGAAACACCGTGGCGCCACTGGTGTTGTAATAAAAGTGGCGGCTGCGCGAAAGCGCCAACGCTTGGAATCCCTGAATGATCTGACAGCCTGGGTGCAGCACCCGAAGACCTGACTCAGGGTCCCATGAAGGGTACGGGAAATCGAGATAGACGCCGCCAAGGGCGTCGGCCGCATTAATGAGACCAGCAAAACTGACCACAATCGTTTGATTAATTACGATGCCAAAGTTCGCCGTGATGGTCTGAGCGAGCAGCGACGGCCCATTACCAAAGTTGACGTTGATGCGGTTGAATTGGCCATAGAGCGACTGATTAGCGAGCAACGACACCACCGTGTCACGAGGAATTGAGATCATCGTGATTGTCCCGGCGTCGGGGTCAATGTGGACAATCTTGATGACGTCGCTTCGCTGCCCCGTCACCGCCCCAACGCTCGCGCCCGTCTGTTTGGCCACAAGTCCCGTCAGCCCCGCCCTCGAGTCTGAGCCGATCATCAAGATATTGAATGGCTTGCCTGATATTGGCTTTGGACCTTCGCCCGTAACGGTGATCTTGTGAATCTGATTGAAACGCCAGTTCGCGTAGACGTACCCTCCGCCAATGACGCCCGCGATGAGAACGACAACCGCGATGCCCCCTATAAGAAAGTTTCGACGCACACGGCGTGCGCCCACTCGACGAGGTTTTCTCTTCGCACCACTTCGCTGATCAACCGCGTCACCGAGGGCCATGAGCCGATGCTGGTTAGCGAGATCCTTTTTCGATGGAGACCTGCGGCCTGACGTTGGCTCGTTAGGAGTGTCGTCACGTCCTCTAGGCATTGAACAAGGTTACTTGTTTAGATCGTGTTCTTCGGATCACGGCTACGCGCCGCGAAATACTTCATATCCGTCGCGCTCGAGCGTGACAGCGAGTTCGGGGCCGCCCGTAGCAACGACCCGACCGTCGTTTACGACGTGAATCATTGTAGGCGTGAGTTCAAGAAGTAATCGACGAAAGTGGGTAATGGCGAGCACGCCACAGTTCCACTCGGTCGTCGCGCCAACGAGACGTTTCGCCACTGCGTCCAGGGCGTCGACGTCGAGACCTGAGTCAATCTCGTCGAGTACCGCGAACTTCGGCCGTAGTACTCCGAGTTGAACCATTTCGGCGCGCTTACGCTCACCGCCCGAGAGATCGACATTGACGAAGCGATCGAGAAGTTCAGGACGCAGTTCGATTCGCTGTGCTTCTTCGAGCATTCGTGCACGCAAGTTAGAAGAATCAGCGCCCGCCGCTTCGAGCAGGTCGAATGAGCGAACGCCGGGAATTTCAAAAGGCTGCTGGAGGACCAACATCAGTCCGTGACGAGCCCGGTCAGTGGGCGACAGTGTCAAAAGCTCGACACCGTCAATTGTGACCGAACCATCAAGCACTTTGTACCCCGGATGACCGGTGAGCGCATGAGCCAGCGTGGACTTGCCTGATCCGTTGGGTCCCATTATCGCGTGTACTTCGCCCGATTTCATAGTGAGATTGAAGCCCTTGAGGACCTCTTTACTAGCGACCTCGACGCGGAGACCCTCGATCTTAAAAATTGAACTCACGGCACGACCACTTCGAGACGCCCATTGTTCTCCTGCACGTCGTAGTGCTGAACCGGTCGCGTCGCCGGCAGCGAAACCGGAACGCCGTCACTCAGTCGGAACATTGCGCCGTGTCGCGCGCACTCAATCTCGCCCGTTTCGACGTCAACTTCGCCCTCGGACAGACTGAATTCTTCGTGACTACAGCGATCGTTCAACACGTAGACCGTCTCTTCAATTCGCACCGCCACCAGGACACGTCCGCCGACTTGGAGTTGACGCGGGATTCCTTCTTCGAAGTCACTCAAAGTTCCAATGTCAATCATCGTCACTTGGTCACCACGTCAACACTGGCCAGCACTGAGGCGATGTCGCTTTCGACCAATTCGGCCAGCTCACTTGGCAACGCGGAGAGCATCTCGAAGAAGAACCCTTGAATCAAGAGTCGCTGCGCGTCCTCACGGCTCACGCCGCGCGACTCTAAGTACCAGCGCTGCAGTTCATCAAGTGGGCCCACGCTTGACGCGTGAGCACACATGACATCATTTTCTCGGATGTCAAGGTTGGGAACGCTGTCCGCGTGTGCCAGGGGCGCCAGCAAGAGATTGTGGTTTGTTTGGCGTGCGTCGGTTCGTTTCGCACCCTTTTCAATCTCTATGAGGCCGGTATAGACCGATCTTGCTTGATCGGCCACGGCACCTTTGGAGAGCAGCGTTGATGTGGTTCGTGGCGCGACGTGGAACTGACGAGTTCGAAAGTCGTGGACTTGATCGCCGGAGCCTAGAAACGTTGTACGCAATTCATTCGACGCTCCACTACCGCGAAGTTCAGCGTCATTTCGCGCACGGTCGTAATGCGCGCCTAGTCCCACGACAGCTTGGTGGAGTCTCGCGTCGCGACTTAAGAGTGCTGTCGTACGCGCAATGTGCCACGCAGAAGCGTCGAGCCGTTGGTACGTAATCAATTGGAGCGACGCGTTATCGTCGACTTGATACTCACTGACAGGAACAACGAGCGCGTCGGCGCCGCCCTCAAAGTATTCAACCACTGTCACGCTCGAACCACGACCCACGACAATCTGCGTTCGTGGGAATGATGCGCCAGCGCCGGACTCGTTCAAAACCACAATGGGTTGGGCAACGTTGACGTCGGGCGCCACGCGAATGACGATGGCACCAGGACCGAGCGCGGCATTGAGTAAGGCGAAGGTATCGCTTTCGTAGCGCCGCAGGAGTGACTCTCCACTGAGTGATTCATTCGACTCGTCGATTTCGACGCTGACGCCTTCGATGACCTCGCCAGTACTAACGCAAAACCCATCGACGACCCGAATCACCATGCCAGCCCGTCGACAGAGTTTGGTGGCGAACGCCGAATCGGGCATGGAATTTGGTGCACTCGGGACCACGAATCGCTCGAGGCCGAGATCGCCCAGAGGAGCGTAGCGCCACACTTCGTCACTCGTCGTTGGCACGCCCACCTCCTCATAGACCGACCAGGCTTGACGCCGCGCGGCCGCGTCGGGCCGTTCATTAATGAAAGTGGAAGCTGACTCAGCGAAGTTGTTCATAGGGAAGAAGGACTCAAGCATTGTACTGGTCGCCGGCAACTCTCCCAGCAGGTGCGACGTAGGCTGAACCTTTGACCGAAGGAATCGTGTGGACTTTTCATCGGATGTTCTCACCCTCGAGGTGAACGATTACGTCGCCACGCTTTGGCTCAATCGTCCCGAAGCACGCAACGCCCTCGGTAGTGCGCTGTGGCGTGATCTTCCCTTAGCCGCACAGGCGATCGCAAGTGACAACGCCGTTCGTGTTCTGGTAATCGCCGCCAAGGGGCCGCACTTCACGGTGGGGCTCGACTTGAAGGAGTTCGGAGGCGGCTTCATGGCCGGCGGCGTCGACGCGTCCAGGGCCGTGGCCAACGAACGCGCCTACAAGTCGGTACGAACCATGCAAGCGTCGCTGACGGCTATCGCCGCGTTGGAAATTCCGGTCATCGCCGCGGTGCACGGCTACTGCATTGGTGGTGGCGTCGATCTCATTAGCGCCTGTGACATACGCCTCTCGGCGGGCAACGCTACTTATTCAATTAGAGAAGCCAAAGTCGCCATCGTGGCCGACCTCGGCACGCTCCAGCGGCTACCCAGAATTGTTAGTGCCGGGCATATCGCCGAGTTGGCCTTCACGGGAAAGGACATTGACGCGCGCCGCGCGGCCGAGATCGGTCTCGTGAACTCCGTACATGGTGAAAACGGCGAGGACGTCTTCGCAGCAGCGCAGAATCTTGCAATTGAAATAGCCGCCAACTCTCCCTTGGCTGTTCGCGGTACCAAGGCGGTGCTTGCGGCCAATGATGGACGCACCATCGATGAAGGTCTCGATTATGTGGCGCGGTGGAACACGATGTATTTGCAAAGCAACGATCTCAAAGAGGCGATGACCGCCTTTATGGAGCGACGCCCACCAGTCTTTCGAGGCGACTAACGCTGCCAGAACTTCCAGCCGCGACGATTCTTCTTCGCGAACTCTTCTACTTCACGTCGGCGCTCTTCAACTAACTTCGGCGCCACGGCGTTGACGATATCGCTCGCCGATTCCAGCAACTCGCGACGATGATCAAGAGGAACATCCGATGGCGGCGATTCGACAGGTTTGTCAACGAGCGTGCCGTGCGACCAGCCAATATCAACGTACCGACGCTCGTAGGTGAGACAGTTCTCGGGGCACGACCACGGCTGGTCTGGCGCGAGGCCGAGCACGCAGAACCTCGCGACCTCGCCCGATTTGTACGTTCGGCTTTGAAAGTGCTTGCACTCTTCACGCATTGCCATAGTCACATTGTTTCACGTCGATCTCGTCGTAGGCTCAATCCTTATGAAGAAAGGTCTGCGCCTTGACGAATCAGCGCTCTCCAAGGCAGAATTCACCCGATCGGCACAAGTGGCTACTCGCGCCTTCTTCGACGATCCATTTTTCCGCTACCTGTCGCCCAACGATCGGCTTCGCGAGCGTGGCCTGACCATTTTCTTTCGTGCGAATCTCGTTCACCTTGGTGGGGGTGCGCGTGTCGTCACGGTTCGTAGCCTTAATAACGAAATTCAGGGCGCAGCGGCATGGTTACCCACCGACCGATACCCGCAGTCTGCTCGCACTCAGTTAACTCAAGTTCCGGGCACGCTCCGCGCGCTCTATCGTCGGCCGCGAGCGCTCATTGACGGCAGTAAGTATCTCGCTCAAATGTCGAAATCGCACCCAAAAGAGGCGCACTGGTACCTCTATTTGCTTGTTGTCGACCCTTCGATGCAACGAAGCGGCGTAGGCACGATGTTGACGGAACAGGGATTAGCGCACGTCGACGAGGAAGGCGTGGGGAGCTACTTAGAGACCCAGAAAGAGGACAATATCGCGTACTACCGGAGATTTGGCTACGTACTTCGCGAGACGCTACAACCGGTCAAGGAAGGGCCACCGATTTTCACGATGTGGCGCCGTCCCCGTTAACCGATGGAGCCTTCCATCTGCAGTTCAATCAGACGCGACCATTCAACGGCGTATTCCATAGGAAGCGTGCGCGTCACTGGCTCAATGAATCCATTGACGATCATCCCCATTGCCTGACTTTCGGTGAGTCCACGACTCATAAGGTAAAAGAGTTGGTCGTCGCCAATTTTTGAGACGGTCGCTTCGTGACCAATGGACGCGTCTTGCTCGCCCACTTCCATGTAGGGCCTGGTCTCAGAAATTGACTTCTCATCAAGGATCAATGCGTCGCAGCGAACGAAGCTCTTAGCGCCCGTAGCGCCTTCTTCAACTTTTACGAGTCCGCGGTACGCCGTGAGTCCGCCGTCCTTGGAGATGGACTTGGAAATGATCGTTGAGGTCGTCTCAGGAGCGCAGTGAACCATTTTGGCACCGGCGTCTTGGACTTGGCCCGGACCGGCGTAGGCGACCGAAAGCACTTCGCCCGAGGCCTTGGGGCCCATGAGATACACCGACGGGTACTTCATGGTGAGACGTGATCCGATATTGCCATCAATCCACTCGACGTGCGCCTCGGCCTCGGCGCGTGCGCGCTTGGTAACCAAGTTGTAGACGTTGTTCGACCAGTTTTGAATCGTCGTGTAGGTGATGCGCGATCCAGGAAGTGCCACAAGTTCCACAACAGCTGAGTGCAACGAGTCCGTTGAGTACACCGGAGCCGAGCAACCCTCAACGTAATGAACTTGCGATCCCTCGTCTGCGATAATCAGCGTGCGCTCAAACTGACCCATGTTCTCGGTGTTAATACGGAAGTAGGCCTGAAGAGGCTGATCGACCTTGACGCCTGGGGGTACGTAGATAAATGATCCGCCGCTCCACACAGCTGAATTAAGTGCGGCGAACTTGTTGTCGTTTGGCGGAATAATTGTCCCGAAGTACTTGCGAACAAGCTCAGGGTACTCACGCACCGCGGTGTCCATGTCACAGAACAGAACGCCGAGACGCTCGAGGTCTTCACGATTGCGGTGAAAGACGACTTCCGATTCGTACTGCGCCGTAACACCCGCGAGGTACTTCCGCTCCGCTTCGGGAATGCCTAACTTCTCGTACGTGTCCTTAATAGCGTCGGGAAGATCGTCCCAACTGTTCACCTGGTGATCAGTGGGCTTTACGTAGTAATAAATGTCGTTGAAATCGAGGTCGGGCATGCGGTCGGCGAACCAGGGCACCATTGGCTTGCGCTCAAATTTCTTCAGCGCGTCAAGTCGAAACTTCAACATCCACGGCTCTTCGTTCTTCATTGCGGACATCTCACGAACAATTGCCTCGTTGAGGCCCTTCTTCGGTTTGAATACCGGCAATTGTTCGTCCGACCAGCCCAGCTGGTATCGGCTGAAGTCCAGGTTGTCTATCGCCATCGCGCTCCTTTGGGATAATCCCTATGTACATAGTACTAACTCCAGAGTTCGATTCGACCCTAAATACTGGTTAAGTAGAGGGGTGCTAACCCCTCCCTCAGCTTCTAAACGTCCTCACACCATTACTCGCCATGGCGACACGAGAGAAGACCCGTACTACTGGCTCATGGACCGAGAGAACGAAGAGGTGCTGGCCCATCTTCGTGCAGAGAACGAGTATCTTGCCCAAGAGCTCACGCCGTTAAAGGCACTCGAAGGTGAACTCTTCACCGAGATTAGAAATCGCATCGAAGAGACTGACATCTCCGTACCGGTTCGAAAAGGTTCGTGGTGGTACTTCGAACGCACGCGTGAAGGCCTCAACTACCCCATCAGCGTTCGCGTCCCCGCGCTCGGCGATGACCTCACGCCGCCCACCATTGATCCCACGACGACCTTCGAAGGTGAGCAGATTATTCTCGACGAGAACGTCGAAGCTGGCGACTCGGACTTTCTCTCGGTGGGTGTACTGGCACTCAGTCCCGACGACGCGTGGGTCGCGGTGGGTACCGACTTCGAAGGCAACGAGCGCCACCACGTCACAGTGCGCCCACTCGCCAGCCAAGAACCAATCGACGACGAGCTTGGTGACGTCTACTACGGCTTCGCCTGGGCGAGCGACAGTCGCCATTTTTTCTACACCCGCGTCGACGACGCGATGCGGCCATGGCAGTTGTGGCGCCACGAACTATCGACATCGTCAGATCAGGACGTTCTCGTCTTTCAAGAAGACGACGCGCAGTACACCGTCTCGGTGGGAAGAAGCCGTGACGACGCCATGATCGTGGTGATGGTCAACTCGTCGATGACGAGCGAAATTCACTACGTGCCGGCTGACCAGCCAACGACCGCGTTGGCGCTGCTCGAAGAGCGCCGCCATGGCATTGAATACGGTGTCGAGCACTTCACTGACGCAAGCGAGCAAGGTTGGTGGCTCAAGATCACTAACGAAGACGCCACCGACTTTCGTCTCTTGGCGCGCCGAGTAAACGGCGATCTCTGGCGCGAGATTATCCCCGAGCGACCCGGTAATCGCCTCGACGGCGTGGACGCTTTCCAAACGTTCTTGGCGTTGAGTGAACGCAACGATGGTTGCGCGGCGCTTCGACTCGTACCGATTCTTGACGGTGACGATCCTTTTGGCAATGAGTTGCTCAGCCGCTCCTCAATGGTTGAAGGTGACTCGTTCCCCAACACCGTTGGTATCTCCGCGAACCCCAACTTTGACACCACCCACGTTCGAGTGTCCATGACTTCGCTCATTACTCCTCGCCTCGTTGGCGATGTCGTCGTAGCGACCGGTGAGTTGCTGGTTCGAAAGCAGCAACAGGTGCTGGGCGGTTACGACGAGTCGAACTACGTCACGGGACGCCTCTGGGTTACGACGAGCGACGCGCTGCAAGTGCCGGTCTCGATTGTTGCTCGACGCGACCTTGTCAACATCCGCGACGACGGATCTCTCGAGGCACGCCAACCATCACCCTTCTTGTTGTACGGCTACGGGAGTTACGAAATATCGATCGATCCCTCATTTTCATCACTTCGACTTTCGCTCCTTGATAGGGGCGTGATCTTCGCAATCGCTCACATTCGAGGCGGAGGTGAGATGGGGCGTTCGTGGTACGAAATGGGACGTCTCGCCCAGAAGCCCACGACTTTTAGTGACTTCGTGACGGTGGCTCGCTCACTGATTCGCCAAGGTTGGACTACGAGCGGGCAACTGGCCGCGCGTGGTGGATCTGCGGGGGGACTCTTAATGGGTGCCGTGATGAACGCCGCACCCGAACTTTTTCACGCCATCGTCGCTGAGGTCCCCTTCGTCGATGTACTGACGACCATGCTCGATGACTCGCTTCCCCTAACGGTTGGTGAGTGGGAAGAATGGGGCAACCCCGACGCGAGTGCAGCGTCGTATCGCACTATGAAGGGCTACTCGCCCTACGACAACGTGCTCGCGAACGGCGATCAAGGTCCCATCACTTATCCCCATCTCTACGCGTCGGGAGGGTTGAACGACTCTCGCGTGGGATTCTGGGAGCCCGCCAAATGGGTGCTCAAACTAAGAGACGCAAACCCGGCAAACCGCGCGGTTTTAAAGACGGAGATGGGTGCGGGCCACGGCGGCCCTTCGGGTCGTTACGACTCGTGGCGCGACGAGGCCCAAGTACTCGCCTGGCTGTTAAACGAGATCACCCCGGGCTCGTAGAACTCGCGGCATTCGAACTCGGCGCAGTAAACACCAGTACCAACGTTGGCGGCAAGTTCGAGGGAAAGACCACAGGGCTTCCCTCGACGCTCACCGTCGCGCTCGAGGGTGAACCAATGGTGACGCGTGAGTCCCCGGTCATTTGCAGTGACTCTTGCTGACCTTGGGCGACGGTGCCCTGCCACTCCAGCGTGTTCGATGGACCCATGTTGTAGACAGCCCATGTCGCACCTCGAGTACCCGACACCACGACTGGGTAGTTCGTCAACGGAACGATGTAAGACGCGTCATTGCCGCTGGTCGATGTTGCGATCAGCGACGAAGGAAACGTCGTCGTGGACGAGGCCGTCACGGCAGCAGTTGTCGCGAGTGTCGTCGTTGAGTGCACCGCAATGCCCTTAGGAGCTTTGGGCGAGTGATGGTTCACGTAATAAGTCGCTATCACCGCAATGACAAGAGCGATGAAAAGTACGAGCGCTAAACGGCGAAGGAAAATGGACAACGCTGAGCGATGCGACGACCGTGAAAGAAACCAATCGTCGTTATGGCGAAGGTGTGTCGCTACGACGTCCTCTGCGTTCGAACCGGTGTCACTGAAGACGTAGTGGCGATCCGGATCTAGTCGCGGACGCTCGACGGCAGGACGCTGAATTGGTTCTCCCTCACCATCCAGCAATCGAAATCCCTTCGACGGTGCGTAGGGAGACGGCGGCGGAGTGACGAGTCGGCGATCTGAAGACCGTGAGAAGTCTCGCGTATCGTCACGGCGCAGTTTTCGAACCCTCAGAGCAACCCCGACAGCAAGCACAAGTACGACGAGAATCGCGGCAATTTTAAGGATGAGCATCAGGCTCTCCCCTTTAAAGTGCCTTTCGCCGTTGTCATCTTGGTCACAGGACGAAGGCTAGTGAACTCTGTCTTCGAAGGCGAGCGTTTTCATCTGATCGCGGTGTCCCACTGGAACCTGTGTGGTCTCTATCGTGAAGTAGGTGAGTGTCGACATCGTGGAGCTTGAGGACGTGACGTTCCACGTCCTGTCGAGTGGACCAAGCGACGGGCCGCTGGCACTCTGCCTTCACGGATTCCCCGACAGCGCTCACAGTTTTCGACACCTCGCCCCCCATTTGGCCGAACGCGGCTATCGAGTCGCTGTCCCCTTCATGCGGGGTTACTGCCCTTCAACCGTCTCACGGAGCAACAACTATCAACTCATTACGTTGGCTGGTGACGCGTTGGCGTTGCACGAGCGTCTCGGAGGTGACGAACGAGCCCTCATCGTCGGTCACGACTGGGGAGCGAGCGCGGCCTACGTGGCAACCAGCGCCGAACCCTTGCGCTGGTCGCGCGCCGTCACGATCGCCGTTCCACCTTTGATGCTCCTCGCTGAGGCCTTGTCAAGTTACGACCAGCTACGACTGAGCTGGTACATGTTCTACTTTCAACAACGAAGCGCCGAAGAAAGCATTACGAAAGACGACTTCGCCTTCCTTCGTCGCCTCTGGCTCGACTGGTCGCCAAGGTATAACCCCGACGACGATCTCGACAATGTTCGCGCGTCGCTCAGCAATCGTGAACATCTATGCGCCGCGCTCGGTTATTACCGTGCGATGTTTGACGGCGCGCCTCTTATCGACCCTTCACTGAGTTCGCTCGCGACGCGTGCTTTTGCGACGCCGAGCGTTCCCACGCTCTATCTCCAAGGTGACAGCGACGGCTGTATAGCGCCGAGCGACCCCGCCAGAGTGATCGAGATGTTAAGCGCACACTCCAAGTGTGAGACCATCAGCGGCGCGGGTCACTTCTTGCACCTCGAACAGCCTGAAGCAGTGCATCGCGTTATTGACGCTTTTCTTGACGCCTAATTTCGTGCCAGAGAGTACATCTGGGCGACGCGAGTAATAAGTCCATCGCGTTCGAGACTGGTTAGCACCTCATTACGTCGAAGCGGCTCTACGCCTTCAAAACTCGAAAGTAATTGACGGCGCGAATGTGGGCGCTCGCGCAAGGCGTTCAGCACTCGACCACGAAGTTGACGATTCGACCCGTCGAACCGTGATTGTGGCCGCGAGACGCCCGCACTGAGTGGTGCTGGATCGTCGCCACCACTTTTGTGCCACGCACAGTGCCGAGCCATTGGGCACTGTGCGCAACGAGGTGTGGCGCGACAGAACTGGGCGCCCAGGTCGAGCATGGCTTGGTTGAAACTCTCCGAGTTCTTTCGAGGCAATAAATCAGCCGCGAGTGATCGCGCCTCGAGGGGACGCAGGCGTCGATTGACGAGCGCGCGCGCGAGCACTCGACCAACGTTGGTGTCGAGTACCGCGACGGGCTTATGAAAGGCAAAGGACGCGACCGCGTTTGCTGTGTATTCACCCACGCCGGGGAGAGAACGCAGTTGCTCGACGTCACTTGGCACTTCCCCAGCGAACTCGTCACGGATTACGCGGGCGGATTCGTGCAAAGCCTTTGCACGACGGTGATAGCCGAGCCCACGCCACGCGGTCAACACCTCAGAAAGAGGCGCGTTGGCACAAGCGTCCGGCGTCGGGAACTGAGTCATGAATCGCTTCCAGGGTTCTTCGACCCGCGATGTCTGGGTCTGTTGAAGCATCACTTCGCTTACGAGAACAGCCCAGGGGCTTTCGTGATGAATCCACGGCAGTGGTCGTGAAAGTTTGGGCGCGACACGACGAAGCTCGCGCCGAAACGCGGCGTAGTCGTTACGACCAGACGTCGTCACCGTACGGGCGCTGTCGCGTCGGGGCGAACTCACGTTTCCAGACCATGACCTTTCGGCGGAAGTAACAGACCTCTAGTCCGTCTTGGTTAAAACCCTTCGTCTCAACGACAACAATGCCGCGGTCGTTTTTCGACGTCGAGGGAATCTTTTCGAGCACACGCGTCTCGGCGTAGATCGAATTTCCATGAAACGTCGGATTTCGATGGACGAGCGACTCAACCTCAAGGTTCGCAATAGCCGAACCCGAAACGTCGGGCACACTCATCCCGAGCACGAGTGAGTACACAAGATTGCCCACCACCACATTCTTCTTGTGCACGGTCTCGTTCTCCGCGAACCAGACATTGGTGTGCAAAGGATGATGATTCATGGTGATCATGCAAAAGAGATGATCGTCCGCTTCGGTAATGGTTTTGCCGGGCCAGTGTTTGTAGACGTCACCAATGTCGAAGTCTTCGAAGTAACGACCGAACGGTCGCTCGTAGGTAGTCATTGCACTACTCTGCCTTTCGACGACGGGACTTACTCTTCTTCAACGAGTTCGCGCGCGGGTCGGGTCGTGAAAGAGACCAATCCACCGGGCAGCGTTTCGCCGTCAATGACCATGCGCCACGTGTAGCGCGAGCCATCGCCGAGTGGAATTGGCCCGAAGTTCACCGCGATCGGCACGTCAACGGGTGTACCCACGGGCACGTCGTCGGGCGCCGTGGCAGAGAAGTCACCGCGTACTTCGATAATTTGCGATCCCTCCGGCGTCTCAAAACGAACCGGTTGGCCGTCGGCGTCTTCAAGGAAGAGTTCCCAGTGGTGCGAAGTGCTGAACTCGTGCGAGTCCACCCCCACCTTGATCGCCACCGCGGACGGCGTGGGATCTGGGCCGGTAACGGACCACCCGCCACCGAGAATGTAGAGCTTGCCGTCGGCCACTTGGGCAGAGTCTGCGAGGAGCATGGTTATATTCACGTAGCCAGCCTACGACTTCGCGACATGAGGAGAACCTGTAAATTTCTCCTATGTCCATGCAGCCATTTGATCTCGACGTTGCCGCCTCGCTCATTAACGAGGCCCAGTCGGTCATCGACGCCGCGTTGAAGGAACTCCTGGCGCGCGGTGGCGTGGATGAAAATCAATCACTCGCCTACGACCTCGCGCACGCCGCCAGCGCGGTCGCTACCGCGCGCTCGTGCCTCAAGTACGCCGCCATGGGTGAGAATGAATCGCACCTCGTCGCGGCCTTCCTCGCGATCGCGCTCAGTGACCTCGCCACGCGCGTACTTGGCCGCGAGGAGCTTTGGGGCGTCAATGACGGGTGGTTCGAACCGTTCCACTCATTCGTCTCGACGTACCGCGACCCCACGTTTCTCGCGAGTCTCGCCGAGACACCCGGACCACGCCACCTGGGTGACGACTTCGAAATGGTGCGCGATCTTTTTCACCGCTTCGCTGAAGAAAAAATACGTCCTCACGCCGAACACGTGCATCGAACCAACGCCGATATTCCCGAGTCCATTATTGAAGGACTGAATGAGCTCGGGGGATTTGGCCTCTCGATACCCGAAGAGTTCGGCGGCTATTCATCGGGCGGCGAGTCAGAGTACTTAGGAATGGTCGTCGCAACCGAAGAACTCTCGTGGGGATCGCTGGGCATCGGTGGATCGCTCATAACCCGCCCTGAGATTCTCACCCGGGCTCTCTTAAAGGGTGGAACAAGAGAGCAGAGGGACCAGTGGCTGCCGCGACTCGCGAACGCAGAGACACTGTGCGCAATCGCGGTGACTGAGTCGGACTATGGATCTGACGTGGCGGGCATCACGACGAGCGCCACGAAAACCGAGGGTGGATGGCTCATCAATGGCGCAAAGACCTGGTGCACGTTTGCGGGACGGGCCGACGTGTTGGTGCTCCTTGCGCGCACTGACCCCGACCGCTCACTCGCCCACCGTGGACTCTCGCTCTTTCTCGTTGAGAAGTCGCGCAGTGAGGGTGAAGGATTTCTCTTTCACCAAGATGCCAAGGCCGAAAGTCGATCGAACCCTGACGGGCGTTTGGAGGGGCGGCCCATCGACACCATTGGTTATCGCGGAATGCACTCCTATGAACTGAGCTTCGATAACTGGTTCGTGCCCGACGACTGTCTGGTGGGCGGCGAGGCCGGACTAGGTCAAGGTTTCTACTTTCAGATGGCCGGCTTCGAAAATGGTCGTGTTCAAACGGCCGCGCGTGCGGTAGGCGTCATGCAGGCGGCCTACGACGCGGCGCTTGACTACGCGCGCTCACGCGTGGTCTTTGGTGAGCCGATCATTAACTACGAACTCACTCGGGCCAAGCTCGCGACCATGGCCTCCATAATTCAATGCGCTCGTCAGTTTTCTCTCGACGTCGCGCGCAAGATGGGACGTGGCGACGGAGCGCTGGAGGCTTCGATGGTCAAGGCCTACGTCTGCCGTGCGGCGGAGTGGGTCACGCGCGAGGCCATGCAGATCCACGGCGGTATGGGATACGCCGAGGAGTACCCGGTCAGTCGCTACTTCCTCGACGCGCGCGTGCTGTCGATCTTCGAAGGGGCCGACGAGACGCTCTGTCTTAAGGTCATTGCTCGACGACTTCTCGAGAACGTTCGCTGATCGTCAGTCTTCGTCGATGGTGAAGGGTTTGTGCACCGCGCCAAGGGTGATGCCCGCCGAGTGCAGATCGGGTGACTCGCCACGCGCCTGTTGAGCCTTGAACGCGGCCCGTTCCCAACGTTCTTCAACGCGACCGTACTTCCAGTAACCCAGCGCAATTGCCCACGTCACGACGAATATTCCGACGATAACGACGCCAGCCTGGTTGATGTTAAATGAGCGGGCGTAGTTCCATAAGCCACCCCTGAGCTTGAGTTCTTGGGCGAGGACCTGCATCAGTTCGAGCGTGCCGATGTAAAAAGCCACGAACACACTGAGTCCAGTGATCGCGATGTTGTAGTACACCTTTCGCACCGGCTTTGAAAAGGCCCAACCGTAGGCAAAGTTCATGAACGAACCATCGATCGTGTCGAGCAAGCTCATCCCCGCCGCAAAGAGAATTGGCAGCGAGAGAAGGGCCCAGAACGGCAGCCCCGCCGCCACGGACGTGCCGGCCAGGACCAAAAACAACACTTCGGTGGCGGTGTCAAAACCCAAACCAAAGAGGAGGCCCACGGGGTACATCTTCCAGGGCTTATCCACCGATCGCGCAATCGGACCAAAGAATCGCATCATGAAGCCGCGAGCATTGAGGTGCTTTTCGAGTTCGGCGTCGTTGAAACGACCTTGTCGCATCTGGACAAAGAGGCGCACGATGCCCCACAAAATAATGACGTTCAAGGCCGCAATGAGATAGAGAAAACTGCCCGACACCACGGTGCCAAATAGTCCCGTCCAGTGGTGAAAGGGCGAGTGAGCATTTCGCACCTGACCGCCTAGAGCCCGCGCGCCCAGTCCAAGCAGCACGGTCAACATCAACACGATGCTCGAGTGACCGAGGGAGAAAAAAAAGCCCACCGTCATCGGTCGCTTGCCTTCGGACATGAATTTTCTCGTCGTGTTATCAATCGCGGCAATGTGATCAGCGTCAAAGGCGTGACGCATTCCAAGCGTGTAGGCCAGTACGCCAGTTCCAATACCGAACGATTTGGCCCCGCCAATGCTGTAGTGATGCAACGACGCAACGATCAACATCGTGAAACCTGCAACGTGCAAAAGGGCGATGAAGCCGAACATGCTGTAGAGGTGACGCCACTCGGAGGGCGAAAATGCCGCGCGGAAACGGCTGCGCCTGGTCATCGATGGCGGCGCCACGGTGCTCATTGGCCCACCTTAATAGGAGGATCTCCTAGTAAGAAAGGACTACTTTGCTGAGCGAGTCATGCCTGATCGAGCGCCTCGAGCGACAAATGAGTTCGCGATTTTCGCCGAAGCTTCATCGATCATCTCATCGCCGAACATCACGGCACCGGTGAGATTGTCCTCGGTCGCGATCTTGTAAGCATCAAGAATGTCGAAAGATTTATCAAAGAGTTCCTGACTTGGTGAGTAGACCTCGTTCAGCACTAACGCTTGGTCGGGGGTCAGGGCCCACTTGCCATCGAATCCGTAGGACGCGGTGATCGTCGCGGCGAAGCGCAGCGCGTCGAGATCGCGCACCTTAAGGAACGGACCGTCAATCACGTGCAGACCATTGGCCCGACCGGCCATGAGGATCTTGGCAAAGACGTAGGTAAAGGGGTTCGAAGGCGCCTGATGAATTGTCTCGTCAATAGTTGTCACCGGCATGCCAATGGACGCAGCAAAGTCAGCAGGACCAAAGACAATTGATTCCAGTCGGGGCGACGCGGCGCAAATTTCTTCCACGTTGATCAGGCCTTCCGCGGTCTCGATCTGGGCTTCAATGCCGATATGTCCGTTAGGCAGTCCGGCGTTTCGTTCCACCTGGGTGAGCAAGAGATCGAGCGCCACGACGTCCGAGGCCCTTCGGACCTTCGGCAGCATCACCTCGTCGAGTCGTTCGCCGGCCGTCCCGACAACTTCAATAATGTCGCCGTAGGTCCAGGGGGTGTCCCACGCGTTCACCCGCACGCACAACACCCGATCGTCCCAGTCAAGTGTGCGGATCGCGTTGACGACCTTGGCGCGGGCGCCAACCTTTTCTTTGGGCGCGACAGAGTCTTCGAGATCGAGGAAAGAAAAGTCGGCGAGCGCAGTTGGCGCCTTAGCGAGGAATCGATCCGAAGAGCCCGGAGTAGAGAGACAGGAGCGGCGAGGAAGGTTTTTAGAGCGCTGTGACATGCGCATGAGCCTATTCGCGAGGCGAGTTATGGCCAGATAGATTGACCTCGACTCCCAACAATTACAGACTCCTTGGCCCTTCTGACCAGGAACTTCAGAGATTCTTACGATGAATCGAACCCCTACAAAGTGCCTCACCAACTAGCCTGGTTCGGTGACTGACGTCGAGCACAGCGTGCTGACGCCGCTAAGGCCTCTTAAGGAACGCAGGCGGTTCCGGTGGATTTTTTCCATCTTGGCTGTTGTCGCAGTGACCTTGAGCACTGTGACTGTCGTGTCACGTCCCGCCAACGCTTCGAACCTGACGAACGATCGCGCCAAGGCAAATATCTTGCTGAACCAGATCAATCGTATTAACGCCGAAGTCTCCAAGTTGGGCCAGCGTTACGACGAGGCCCAGATCAAACTCAAGAACTTCAACAACATCATCAAAAACACCAAGGCCACGGTTGCAGCCATTCAGGGCAACGTCGACAAGGGCAACGCCCAGCTTCAAGCCGACGTCGTCTTCGCCTACGTCACCAACGGCGCCACGGCGGGCAATAATCCGCTCTTCACGAAGGACGCTTCGAAAATTGGCGCCACGAACGTCTACTCCCAACTCGCTGAGGGCAACATCACCTCCACGATCGCCAGCCTGAAAAGTGACCGCATCAAGTTGACCCGAGAACGGGGTCTTCTTACTTCTGAGGACAAACATGCACGCGCCGTCACCCAAGACGCCGCCAAGTCATTCCACAAGTCAAAAATTCTCCAGGCGTCGCTCCATCGGGCGCTCGGCCAGGTCAAGGGTCAGATCGCGGTCTTTATCAGCGAGGCAGAAGCTGCCGCGGCGGCAAAGTCGGCCAGCACGTTGAGCAACGCGGCGCCAATCGCCGGCTTTCCCGCGCCACCACCGGACTCCAAGGCCAACATCGCAATACGCGCGGCAGAGAGTTACATCGGCACGCCTTACGTGTGGGGTGGCGCCAGCAAATCCGGCGTCGACTGCTCGGGCCTCGTCATGTTGGCCTACGAAGCGGCGGGCATTGACTTCCCGCACTACTCCGGCGCCCAGTACGCCGACACCATGCGAGTGCCCCTCATCGATATCCAACCAGGTGACCTTCTCTTCTACGGCTACGACGGGGACGAGCACGTCACGATGTACGTCGGACGCGGCATGATGATCGAAGCGCAGCAGACCGGTACGCGCGTGATGATTGACCCCGTTCGACTCGGGTACGGTTTCGTCGGCCTCGGTCGCCCCCGGGCCTAGGCGTGTCAGGCGTTCCCACCTCGTTTCATATCGGTCCACTGCTTTTTCACACTTACGGTTTTGGCCTCGCCATCGCTGCCTACGTTGCCTACACCTACGCGCGAAGGCGTGTAGAGCGTTCAGGGCTAAGCGTTGAGCCCTTCGCACGATTCACCTTCTGGCTCTTGGTGAGTGGACTCATCGGCGCTCGCCTCGCAAACATTGTCACCAACTGGAGTTATTACTCCGGTCACCCCAGTCGATGGATCGCCGTATGGCAGGGTGGCCTCGCCAGTTTCGGCGGCATCGGCGTGGCTTTGGTCGTTGGCGTGGTGCTCCAACGTCGCTGGTGGCCCGGGACAAAGTTAACGAAGTTCACTGACGCACTCGTGCCGGCGTTGATCGCGGGATGGGCGCTCGGACGGCTCCTTGGGCCACAGTTCATGGTGAATGGTGGTGGCCACCTCACTACCCAATGGTTTGGCCTTCACTACGCGGGTCAGGTCGGCAAACGTGTACCCGTGCCGATAATCCAAGGATTGGAAGACGGACTCACCTGGCTGTTTCTCTTAGCGCTCGAGCGCACGAGACTGAAGCAATCCCTCGGCGTCATTACCGCGCTGGGCATGATTATTTGGGGTCTGGTACGAGCCCTCGACGAGCGACTCTTGCTCGGCCAGGCGTCGCATAGTGGATCGGTCGGTGTTCAGCTCGCCGGCCTGGCACTCGCACTCGCGGGAATCGTCACGTTGATTGCCCACTGGCCCGGACGCGCCGGCGTGAAAAAAACCGTCGAGTCGAACGTCAGTACGTAGGCGCGAAGACGCCCTAGGCCCTATGACTGGGCGTTCCACTCTGACGTCGTGAGCTGGCCAATCTGATGAAGCGTGTCGAAGTGCACGTCAGTGATAACAACACGGGTGTCATCGATGTAGGACAGGTGGTCGAGTCCCAAACGGCGCCACGGCTGAAAAATTGTCCTCGACGGCGCCGTATTCGAGTACAGCGGACGTACGAGCAATTCGTGACCCGACGCCGCCACGACGAGGACCGGCCGATCTTTTGACGTGACGTCGGGCGTTTCAGGATCCTGGGCGTTAAAGGGAACTTCCAGCACGAGCACCGCTCCCACCAGGGGATGATTGTCGTCGAAACGGGCCTGTTCGAGCGGAGTAAAGAGCAAGCGACGACGCTCTTCGGCGACTGATGGCGTCACGACGGGTGGCTTCGGGAGACTCTGCTCGGGACGCGCGGGCGATCCGCCCTTCATTTTCGTTGGTCGAGGTGGGCGTGACTGCGAGCTGGACTTCTTTCGTCGCTTCTCCTCTTCGCGTCGTGCCCTTCGCTGCTCGCGAATCTCGGGGCTTACTTCTCTCGGCGGCGCCAACACGGTCAATGCAGCGACTTCGGGCAGTTCCGGCAATGCGAGCGCTTCACGCTCTTCAAAAAGTCGACGACAGTGTGGCGCGGCCGGGAACGACTCGCCCACGGCAAACGCTAGAACGGCCACGACCTCGTCAATGGTCGAACCCGACGCGACAATTGCGTCGACCGCGGCGGCCATCTGATCAAACGTCGGCGTCTCGGCGTGATCACCAAGTGCTTCAATGATTTTTTCCAATGGCTCTAGAGCCAGCAACTCGAGCAGACTTCGAACGGCCACAATCGGGGCGCTCGTCGCGAACGCCGTCACGTCACGCCGCTGTTGGAGTTGACGAAGGGGCACGCCCACCACCGCACTTACTTTGGCGTGCGCTCGAAGGTCGAGGCTATCGACGGCACGAAGCGTGACGTCGGGGTCAATCTTTAGAAAGGCGCTACGAACAATGATGTTGGCACTACCTGAAGCTTCGCTCACGTTCCCTACTTACGAAGGTGCTTAGAGCCGACGACACGCTGAGTCTGAATCGATCCTTCGCCGATCTGGCAGTTCTGGCACGAAAACCCACCTCGTCCATTAAGCCCACAGTTGTCAGGAGATTCATTCATGAGATTCACGTTGTCCAGGTTAGTTCGAGCGAATTGCACGAACGAAGTCGTGACTTACAAGTCAATTGCTCCGTTTCGCGTCGGCGGGCGGTTGTAAATGACCTCTTACTGGCGGCACCACCCTCAACTGTGCTCTTTTGAAGACGATGATCCCTGGTGTTAGTTATCGTGGGTACTCAGCTCATAACAATGGATACCCACTAACTGGGAACGACTGGGGGATTAATGCCCATCGAAGAACTGCTTCGCTCAGGGAATGCTCGCCCCATCGTGCGCTGGGGCGAACCGGTGATGCACACACCAACGCGGACAGTGACTGACTTTGGACCGTCACTGCAGGCACTGATAGCTGACATGTTTGCCACGAATCTTGCAGCCGACGGTGCTGGCCTTGCTGCTCCTCAGGTGGGCATCGATTTCGCGGTATTCGTTTTCGACTGTTTTGACGCCCAATTGGACAGGCGCGTCGGTCTCGTGTGCAACCCAACGGTAACGTTCGCCGAGCGAGGACAGCGGCACTTCGTCGACATTGAGGAAGGATGCCTTTCGCTCCCTGGCGCGTACGTCTCAACGCTGCGTCCTGACTACGCCATCTGTCGAGGCCAGGATCAGTACGGCAACGACATTGAAGTCGTCGGCACTGGCACGCTCGCTCGTTGCCTGCAACACGAGACCGATCACCTGAATGGTCTTGTGTTTGAGGATCGCCTTCCCCGTCGACAGCGCAAATTGCTCCACTCGCGACATGAGAGGAACGCATGGAGGTATAGCGCGAACTGGCCAGTCTCAGAAGCGGAGTAACGCAAAGCCTCCTTCAGATCCCTCGTCGGAGCCCTGTTCCTAGTTGCTACGACCTGGCGTTATTCTTTCGTCCAGCCGGAGATAACCGAATTTTCCTGCAAGTGTCCAAGACCGAAAGATCCACTCAATGAATCGCGCCGGGAACGCCGAGACTAAATCATTTCCAAAACGGGCAGACTTTCTGACTCGTTGGTGTCATAGTAGTGATCCTCGAACTCGACCGGTGGCACGTAGTCGAGTGACTCGTGGATTCGTCGGTTGTTGAACCAGTCGACGTAGTTGGGCGTCGCCCATTCGACGTGTTCGACGTTGCGCCACGGTCCCTTGCGGTGGATTAGTTCGGTCTTGTAGAGACCGTTGAACGATTCGGCCAGAGCATTGTCGCAGTCGCCCTTCGATCCAACGGACGCGACGATCTCCGCTTCGCCGAGACGCTCTGAGTAGCGAATCGATAAATATTGAACGCCGCGGTCGCCGTGATGGATCAACGCCGAGAGGTCACGTCCGTTGCGTGAGTAGATCGCCATCTCCAAGGCGTCGATCGCTAAGTCACTGCGCAGTGACGTTGAGATTTGCCAACCCACAATTGCTCGACTGGGAAACCCCCGCTGAGCGACTAAGTGCTTTAATCGGAGTTGAAAGTTAAGCCGTGTTGCAACGACCGCTGGAATCCAAGGCGTCTTCACGTAGGTCAGGTCCGCGACCCAGAGACGGTTCGGTGCGCTCACCACGAACTGTCGATCGACGAGGTCACTCGGTCGGTGTTGGTGCTCGTCGCTAATGGTCGTGAGCTTGAATTGGCGACCGCGCCGAGCACCGCTAAGACCCTCGGCCTTCATCAGTCGTCGGACCGTGCAGTGCGCGACCGAAACGTCCTCACGGTTCAGTTGCTTCCAGACCTTCTTGGCGCCGTAGACACCGTCGTTGTTGGACTCATAGACCCGAAGGATCTCGGGTTTCAGAGCCTCGTCACGGAGCGCTCGCTCGCTGGGCGCGCGCGACAAAGTGGCGTAGTAGGTGCTGGGGGCGAACTGCAAGGCTCTGCAGATCGGCTCCACTCCCCATCGATCCTTGCGTGAATCGATGTGACGACTTATCGCCTGGTTTGAGCGTCGAGCTCGGTCGCAAAGAAAATTGACGCGTCCTTAAGAATCGCGTTGGCGCGTCGAAGGTCCTTGTTCTCGCGCTCGAGTTCCTTGAGCCGCGCGCGCTCGTCCGAAGTAATTCCAGGACGAGCGCCGATGTCGACTTGAGTTCTTCGAACCTACGTCCTGAGTGTTTCCGCTGACATGCCGAACAGCTTCGAGATGGCGGTGAAGGCGGCCCACTCGGACGGATAGTCCGGGCGGCTGTCGATCACCATCCTCACGGCTCGTTCACGCAGCTCGGGTGAGTAACGGGTTGATCCTGACATGGAGTAATCCTCTCGGAGGATTCACTCTCCAAGAAACCCGGCGCGATTCATAGGGATGAGTGCGTGTGGATTCACATCGGAGAATCGTCGCCAACAATCCTCGACTGGCACATCCAAACATGGAAGAAGAGAGCGAGGGCTAAAGCCAGTTGCGCGTCATAGGTACTGAGGCAATTCAGGCAGATTCACCTTCATCCAGTCTTGCTGAAATATAGACGACTCCGATTCGTGGACGTTCAAGCAATGTCACGTCAGTCCGTGTTAATTGCTTACGTCATTCATCGCCGACTGTCCACCCATTCACGCCACGCGAGTGGAAGCGGAGGGGCGAGACGATCGACCTAAATGACCCCATCGAATTTGGCACAGACGCGTCCATGGATGCCGTGAATTAGTCAGACGGGAAAACGTTTCAAAATTGAGCGGAGACCAAATCAAGTTTCGAGATTGCGGTGCCACTGAAAGTCTTCCCAAATAGGGCCATGGGAAGGTACTTGACTAATTCCTCGATTTCCAAGGTCAGACCAGAACAGCTTGGTCGTACGAAAGTCGGGTTTCGTTCTCGGGGAACAACTTACGTTCCTTCAGCCATTCTTGAGAACGCTGGTAAGTCTCTTCGGTGTACGGCAGGAAGACGATTCGTTCGCCAGGACCAAAAGTTCGAACGTCGACTTGATCGGTGTAACGGGCCGGGATCTCCTTCAAGTAATAGTGCTTGTACCTCTCAGATGCGAGGTCGAGTTCCATCTGCGCCCTGCGTAATGCCCTAAAATAACGTTCGACGTCCTCGGGGTCGGTCTGCGCGCCGAACATGAAGCCGGCCATGAAAGTGCTGTCAAGGACTTTCCGAAAGCCAAGTTGTTCGACGATGTAACTCGGGGCATTCCAAATGGCGGCTGCAGCGACGTCGCCACTGAGAAGAGCGTCAACTCGGTCGTAGGGCATTCCAAGGAATCGAAGTTTGATTTCATCTCGTTGCACAAATGCCTCCAGCGCCTGAATCGTCGAAAAGTGACT
>Ga0208357_1000188_pt1 | contig 49926 bp, 46 predicted proteins | sample NGESurdeep092012_6_FD_184487 | JGI IMG/M metagenome (GOLD analysis project Ga0208357, IMG submission 184487) | Arctic peat soil microbial communities from Barrow, Alaska - NGEE Surface sample F52-2 deep-092012 (SPAdes) | ecosystem: Environmental > Terrestrial > Soil > Wetlands > Peat ...
AGTCACTTTTCGACGATTCAGGCGCTGGAGGCATTTGTGCAACGAGATGAAATCAAACTTCGATTCCTTGGAATGCCCTACGACCGAGTTGACGCTCTTTTCAGTGGCGACGTCGCCGCAGCTGCCATTTGGAATGCCCCGAGTTACATCGTCGAACAACTTGGCTTTCGAAAAGTCCTCGACAGCACTTTCATGGCCGGTTTCATGTTCGGCGCGCAGACCGACCCCGAGGACGTCGAACGTTATTTCAGGGCATTGCGCAGGGCACAGATGGAACTCGACCTCGCCTCTGAGAAGTACAAGCACTATTACCTGAAGGAGATCCCGGCCCGCTATACCGATCAAGTCGACGTTCGAACTTTTGGTCCCGGCGAACGAATCGTCTTCCTGCCGTACACCGAAGAGACTTACCAGCGTTCTCAAGAATGGCTGAAGGAACGGAAGTTGTTCCCCGAGAACGAAACCCGACTTTCGTACGACCAGGCTGTTCTGGTCTGACCTTGGATATCGAGGAATTAGTCAAGTACCTTCCCATAGCCCTAGTTGGGAAGACTTTCAGTGGCACCGCAATCTCGAAACTTGATTTGGTCTCCGCCCAATTTTGAAATACTTTCCGGTCTGACTAGTTCACGGCGTCCATGCACGCGTCGGTGCCAAATTTGGTGGGGACATTTAGGTCGATCGTCTAACCCCCCGCTTCCACTCTCATGGCGTGAATGGGTGGACAGTCGGCGATGAATGACGTAAGTAATTAACACGGACTGACGTGACATTGCTTGAACGTCTACGAATCGGAGTCCTCTATATTTCCGCAAGACTGGATGATGGTGAATCTGCCTGAATTGCCTCAATACCTATGACGCGCAAGTGGATTTAGCCCTCGCTTTCTTCCTTCATGTTTGGATGCACCAGTCGAGGATTGTTGGCGACGATTCTCCGACGAGAATCCACACGCACTTATCCCCATTTCATCCCTACAACCCGGGCGGACTACCCTTGATCGAGTGGACGCAATGGACGAATCTCCGGACAATTACAGACTTAGTGGACGGAGCGGACGGAGTGGACGGTTCTGCCAGAACACCCAGATCTACGAAGGAACGAACCAGGTTCAGCGCGTCGTTGTCGCTAAGCACCTTCTTAAGTAGGGAACGTGAGCGAATCATCAGGTAGTGCCAACATCATCGTTCGCAGTGCCTTTCTAAAAATTGACCCGGACGTCACCCTTCGAGCCGTGGACAGTCTCGACCTTCGAGCGCACGCCAAAGTCAGCGCCGTCGTGGGAGTGCCTCTTCGTCAACTCCAACAGCGGCGCGACGTGACAGCCTTTGCGACGAGCGCCCCGATCGTGGCCGTTCGAAGTTTGCTCGAGTTGCTGGCCCTCGAGCCGTTGGAAAAGATCATTGAGGTCCTCGGTGATCACGCAGAGACGCCGACGTTCGATCAGATGGCCGCTGCGGTCGATGAAATCGTCGCGTCGGGATCGACCACTGACGACGTCGTGGCCGTCCTGGCCTTTGCCGTGGGCGAGTCGTTCGCGGCCGCACCACACTGTCGTCGACTCTTTGAAGAGAGAGAAGAGCTCGCGTTGCCTGAGCTACCCGAGTTTGTTGCGTTGACGGTGTTGGCGCCAGCGAGGGAAGTAAGCCCTGAGATTCGCGAGCAGCGAAAGGCTCGGCGCGAAGAAGAGAAACGACGTAAGAAGTCGAGTTCGCAGTCTCGACCTCCGAGACCAACGAAGATGAAAGGTGGGTCGCCCGCGCGACCTGAGCAGAGCGCCACGGTACCGACCGTGGTGACACCTCAAGTCACTGAAGAGCGACGTCGCTTGCTTTTTACTCCACTGGAGCAGGCCCGATTCGACGTGAATCATCCTTTAGTGGGCGTCGTTCTCGTGCTGGATGTTCCTTTTGACGCCCAGGACCCTGACCTGCCCGACGTCACGTCGAAAGATCGGCCGGTTTTGGTTGTAGCGGCGTCGAGTCAAGAGTTGCTCGTACGCCCGCTCTATTCGAATACTGCGCCGTCGAGGACGGTCTTTCAGCCCTGGCGCCGTTTGGGCCTCGACCACGTGTCCTACATCGAAGACACCCGCGTTGTCATCTCCGACGTGCACTTCGACGCGCTCCGTCAAATTGGCCAGCTCACGACGTCGGAGTGGAACGCTCAGTCCTAAGACGCAATACCCTTACGTATGCTGTTACGCGTTGATCTGAGGTTTTTCGATTTCTTTTGCGCTCACGCCGCGGGGCCAGTGAACGATCAGCGTCACCACACCGGCGAGTGCTAAAGCCAGACCGGCGAGCTGAACGCCCACAGATCCGCTGTGCGATTCCTGACCGAGTAGCAGTCGTTCGTCAAGGGCCCGTACAAGCCCCCAAATGATCATGCCCACTGAAGTAATGACGCCGAGGGACTGCTTGAGTCTCGTGCGCTCAAGCGCGAGGAGAAAGAGCCACGTGAGTCCGTCTTCCATTCCTTGGATCAACGGTACGGGCACACGTTTGCCGACCTGACCGGCGTAATGAAGACCAAACCACTGGGTCGTGAGATGCCCACCGCCGTCGACCATGAACTGCGGCCCAAGAAACCGTCCGAGCGCCCATCCCGCGATCAACGCCGGTACGAGCGCGTCAGTGAACTTCGTCAACTTCGTTCCGGGCCACCAGCGACGCTGCAACACGACGCCAACGACTAACGCCAGACCAATACCGCCGAAACTAGCGAGGCCGCCCTGCCAGACGGCGATCCAGCGACTGGGGTGACCGGAGTAGTAACTCCAGTTGGTTGCGATGTTCGCTAGACGTGCACCTATGAGTCCACTGACTAAAAGCCAGAACGTGAAGCGAGCGAAGGGCTCGACGTTCAGCCCAGCCCGCTCCAGTCGACGCCGCGCGTAGGCGTAGGCCACGAAGGCGGCGATGGCGAGGCCAAAGCCGTAGGTATGGAAGAGCAGCGGGCCTATGTGAAACGAAGTGGGGACGCCCGACACGCCTAGGCCCGGGGGCGACCGAGACCGACGAAGCCGTACCCGAGTCGGACCGGGTCAATCATCACACGAGTTCCGGTTTGTTGAGCTTCAATCATCATGCCGTGCCCGATGTACATGGTGACGTGCTCGTCACCGTCGTAGCCGTAGAAGAGAAGGTCACCAGGTTGGATGTCAATGAGAGGAACTCGCATGGTGTCGGCGTACTGGGCGCCGGAGTAGTGGGGGAAGTCGATGCCCGCCGCTTCGTAGGCCAACATGATGAGCCCCGAGCAGTCAACACCTGATCGACTGGCGCCACCCCAGACGTAGGGCGTGCCAATGTAACTCTCCGCCGCGCGAATCGCGATGTTGGCTTTGGAGTCCGGTGGTGGAGCGGGGAAGCCGGCGATCGGCGCCGCGTTGTTCAACGTACTGGCCGACTGCGCCGTGGCGGCAGCTTCTGCCTCAGTGACGAAGACCGCGATCTGCCCCTTGACCTGGCTGAGGGTGTTGTGGAGCGACGCCTGGAGAATTTTTGATTTGTGGTACGACTTGGCGGCGTCTTGGGTGACGGCGCGTGCGTGCTTGTCCTCGGAGTTGAGGAGCCCTCGTTCTTGGGTCAATTTGATGCGGTCGCTCTTGAGATTGGCGATCGTGGAGCTGATGTTGCCCTCGGCGAGCTGGGAGTAGACGTTGGTGGCGCCAATTTTCGAGGCGTCCTTGGTGAAGAGCGGGTTATTGCCCGCCGTGGCACCGTTGGTGACGTAGGCGAAGACCACGTCGGCCCGGAGCTGGGCATTGCCTTTGTTGAGGTTGCCCTGAATGGCCGCGACCGTAGCTTTAGTGTTTTTGATGATGTTGTTGAAGTTCTTGAGTTTGATTTCAGCCTCGTCGTAGCGCTGACCGAGCCTGGAGACATTAGCGTCGATTCGATTGATCTGATTGAGCAAGACCTTCGCCTTGGTGCGATCGTTCGTCAGGCTCGACGCGGCGGCGGGACGTGCAACAACAGTCACAGTGCTCAAGCTCACTGCGACGACAGCCAAGATGGAAAAAATCCACCGGAACCGCCTGAGTTCCTTAAGAGGCCTTAGCGGCGTCAGCACGCTGTGCTCGACGTCAGTCACCGAACCAGGCTAGTTGGTTAGGCACTTTGCGGGGGTCCCCTAATTCGTAAGAATCTCCAAAGTACCTGGTCAACGGGTTCTAGTGAGATGTAAGTATCGCAATTCTGGGTCGACGAATCGGGACATCTCTCGCCTCGCGCATAGGCTCATGCGCATGTCACAGCGCTCTAAAAGCCTTCCTCGCCGTTCCTGTCTCTCCACTCCGGGCTCGTCGGATCGATTCCTCGCGAAGGCCCCCACCGCGGTCGCCGACTTTTCTTTCCTCGACCTCGAAGACTCGGTCGCGCCGAAAGAGAAGGTCGCCGCTCGCGCCAAGGTCGTCAACGCGATTCGCACACTCGACTGGGATGACCGTGTGTTGTGCGTGCGGGTGAACGCGTGGGACACGCCCTGGACCTACGGGGACATCATTGAGGTCGTCGGTACGGCCGGCGAACGACTCGACGAGGTCATGTTGCCAAAAGTCCGTCGGGCCTCGGACGTCGTGGCGCTCGATCTCTTGCTCACCCAAGTGGAACGAAACGCCGGGTTGCCACTGGGTCATATCGGTATCGAAGCGCAGATCGAGACCGCGGAAGGCCTGATCAACGTGGAAGAAATTTGCGCCGCGTCGCCCCGCCTGGAATCAATTGTCTTTGGCCCAGCTGACTTTGCCGCGTCAATTGGCATGCCGGTGACGACCATTGACGAGACAATCCACCAGGCGCCGTCGAATCCTTTTACCTACGTCTTCGCGAAGATCCTCATGGCCGGAAGAGCCAACGGCCTCCACGTCATTGACGGGCCGTTCCTTAAAGTGCGCGACCTCGAGGCGCTGCGCTTTGCCGCGACGATCACCGCGTCCTACGGCTTTGACGGCAAGTGGGCTTTGACGCCCGATCAGGCGCTCGTGCTCAACGAGGTCTACTCGCCGAGCCAAGAGCTCTTTGACAAATCCTTTGACATTCTTGACGCCTACAAGGTCGCGACCGAAGACAATCTCACGGGTGCGGTGATGTTCGGCGACGAGATGATTGACGAAGCATCGGCCAAAATCGCCAACTCATTCGTCGCTCGTGGCGCTCGATCAGGCATGACTCGCTCGTCAAAGTAGTCCTTTCTTACTAGGAGTTCCTCCTATTAAGGTGTGGCCATGGCCACCGTGACCGTCTTGCCAACGAGCAGAAGAAGTCGTCTGCGAGCAGCATTCTCACCATCGGAGTGGCGCAGTCTTTACGGAATGTTTGGCTTCATTCTGTTTTTGCACGTGGCCGGCTGGACGATTCTCATCTTCGCGTCGATGCAGCACTACGGCGCGAGCAGTGGCAAGTTGCTGGGCGTGGGCACGGGAGTCTTGGCGTACACGCTCGGCATGCGTCACGCCTTTGACGCTGATCACATCGCCGCGATTGACAACACCACGCGCAAGTTCATGTCCGAGGGCAAACGCCCGATGTCGGTGGGCTTCTTCTTCTCGCTCGGCCATTCGACGATCGTCTTTCTGTTGACGGTTCTGCTCGGTCTTGGTGCGCGCGCGCTGGGAAGTCAAGTGCGCAACGCCCACTCACCACTGCACCACTGGACCGGATTCTTTGGGACGTTGGTGTCGGGCAGTTTTCTCTACCTCATTGCCACGTTGAACCTGGTTATTTTGGTGGGCATTCTTCGACTCTTCATCCAAATGCGCCAGGGCCGCTTTGATGACTCGGAACTCGAAAAGCACCTGAACGCTCGCGGCTTCATGATGCGATTCTTCGGTCCACTAGCACGCTCGGTTGACAAGCCCTGGAAGATGTACCCCGTTGGCGTGCTCTTTGGACTCGGCTTTGACACGGCCACCGAGGTGGCATTTTTGGTGCTGGCAGGAACCTCGGTCGCGGAGGGGATGCCACTGTGGGCGATTCTCTGTTTGCCGTTGTTGTTCGCGGCCGGAATGAGTTTGCTCGACACGATTGACGGCTCGTTCATGAACTTCGCTTACGGGTGGGCCTTTTCCAAGCCCGTGCGAAAGGTGTACTACAACATCGCGATCACGGGACTGAGCGTCTTCGTGGCTTTTTACATCGGCACGCTCGAGCTCATGCAGGTGCTTACCCAAGAGGTCCATTTGAAGGGCGGACTGTGGAACTACGCGGCCGCCTTCAACATCAATAAGGCGGGCTTTGCGATCGTGGGTATCTTCGTCGCGACCTGGGTTATTGCCCTCGGGTACTGGAAGTACGGTCGCGTTGAAGAACGCTGGGAGCGGGCCGCGCTCAAGGCTCAACAGGCCCGGGGCGAGTCACCCAATCTGCACTCGGCGGGCATAACGCTGGGCGCGGTGCACAAGCCCTTCACGATCGACGAAGGCTAAAACTCAGCGAACGTTCTCGAGAAGTCGTCGAGCAATGACCTTAAGACAGAGCGTCTCGTCGGCCCCTTCGAAGATCGACAGCACGCGCGCGTCGAGAAAGTAGCGACTGACCGGATACTCCTCGGCGTAGCCCATACCGCCGTGGATCTGCATGGCTTCGCGCGTGACCCACTCGGCCGCGCGACAAACGTAGGCCTTCACCATCGAAGCTTCCAGTGCCCCGTCACCGCGACCCATCTGGCGCGCGACGTCGAGAGAAAACTGGCGAGCACACTGAATGATGGCTGCCATGGTCGCGAGCTTGGCTCGGGTGAGTTCGTAGTTAATGATTGGCTCACCAAAGACCACGCGCGATCGCGCGTAGTCGAGCGCCGCGTCGTAGGCCGCTTGCATGACGCCCACCGCACGCGCGGCCGTTTGGACCCGGCCATTTTCGAAGCCGGCCATCTGAAAGTAGAAACCTCGACCGAGTCCCGCTTCGCCGCCCACGAGGCAGCTGTCGGGTACGAACCAGTTATCGAGGCTCAGTTCGTAGGAGTGCATGCCGCGATAACCAATGGTGTCGATGGGTCGCCCCTCTAAACGCCCGTCGGGATTCGCCCGGCCTTCGCTCTTGGCATCTTGGTGAAAGAGAAATCCTTCACCCTCGCTGCGTGACTTCTCAACGAGAAAGAGCGAGAGTCCTCGGTGGGCGAGTGAGCGGTCGGGGTCGGTGCGCGCGAGCAGTACCAACACTTCGGCCCGTCCCGCGAACGTGCACCAGGTCTTGGCGCCATTAATGAGCCAGCCACCGTCAGTCTTCGTGGCGCTCGTCGTGATGCCCGCCACGTCAGACCCATAGTCCGGTTCGGTGACGGCAATCGCGCAGAGCGTCTCTGCGCTCGCCAGTCGCGGCAGCCAGTAGTCCTTCTGTTCTTTAGTTCCGCCCTTTAAGAGGGCGCGAGTGAGAATCTCGGGACGGGTAATGAGTGATCCACCAATGCCCAGCGATCCCCACGAGAGTTCTTCAGTCGCGATGACCATTCCTAAGTACTCTGTCTCGCCACTCGAAGAAAAACCACCGAACTCTTCGGGAATCGAAAGACCAAAACCTCCAAGTTCATTGAGCCCTTCAATGATGGACTCGGGAATATCGGCGTTGGTTCGGTGCACGTGTTCAGCGTGAGGGCGTACCTTTTCTTCGGCGAAGCGGTGAAAGAGATCGCGCACCATTTCAAAGTCGTCACCCAAGTGGCGTGGTCCGGGCGTCTCGGCGAGACTCGCGAGAAACGTGGGGTCGCGGTACGACGAGACGAAGGATTGAAACGGCTCAAACCAACCGTCCTTGACGGCCCAGTACTCTTCGCGGCCGAGTACTCGTGTGGCGAGGTCACTCAGTGCGATCGCGAGGAACGCCGCGACGAGTTTCGCTTCGTCCTCGCCCATGGCGGCGTAGCTAAGGCACGAGCGCGCGGTGGCGACTGCGCTGGCGGCGTGCGCGAGGTCGTAGGCGAGTGACTGATTCTCATCCACGCCGCCGCGCGCCAGGAGTTGTTTCAATGCGGCGTCGATGACCGACTGGGCCCTGTCAATGAGTGAGGCGGCAACGTCGAGATCAAGTGGCTGCGGAGACATAGGAGAAATTTACAGGTTCTCCATAAGTCGCAAAGTCGTAGGCTGACGAAGTGAATATAACCATGCTCCTCGCGGACTCTGCTCAAGTTGCCGACGGCAAACTCTACATACTCGGCGGCGGGTGGTCCGTCACCGGACCCGATCCCACGCCGTCCGCGGTAGCGATCAAGGTGGGCGTCGACTCACACGAGTTCAACACCTCGCACCACTGGGAGCTCTTTCTAGAAGATGCCGACGGACAACCTGTGCGTTTCGAGACGCCTGAGGGATCACAGATTATTGAGGTGCGCGGTGACTTCTCAGCCACGGCGCCCGACGACGTGCCCGTGGGTACGCCCGTTGACGTGCCCATCGCGGTGAACTTCGGTCCGATTCCTCTCGGCGACGGCTCGCGCTACACGTGGCGCATGGTCATTGACGGCGAGACGTTGCCTGGTGGTCTGGTCTCTTTCACGACCCGCCCGGCGCGCGAACTCGTTGAAGAAGAGTAAGTTCCGTCGTCGAAAGGTTGAGTAGCGCAATGACCACTTACGAGCGACCCTTTGGTCGTTACTTCGAGGATTTCGACATTGGTGACGTCTACAAACACTGGCCCGGAAAAACCATCACCGAAGCGGACGATCATCTCTTTTGCATGATCACGATGAATCATCACCCCTTGCACACCAACGCGTGGTTCGCGGAGAACGAGACCGTGCACAAGAAGAACGTCGTCGTGGGAAACCTCGTGTACTCACTCGTGCTCGGCATGAGCGTGCCCGACGTCTCGGGCTCGGCGATCGCGAACCTTGAGGTCGAGTCGCTCGTCCATCGCAATCCGACGTTTCACGGAGATTCGATCTACGCCGAGACGCGCGTGCTCGAGAAGATTCCCTCAACGTCGAAGAACGACCGCGGCATTGTTGTCGTCGAGACGAAGGGTTTTAACCAAGACGGACTTGAGGTCTGTTACTTCCGTCGAAAGGTCATGGTCTGGAAGCGTGAGTCCGCCCCGACGCGACAACGCCCCTACGGTGACGACGTCTGGTCGTAACGACTACGCCGCGTTTCGTCGCGAGCTTCGTCGTGTCGCGCCCAACTTAACTCGACCACTTCCGTGGATTAACCACGAGGTCCCCTGGGCCGTTCTCGTCAGCGAAGTCATGCTTCAACAGACCCAGACGTCGCGGGTCGAAGAACCCTGGAAGCAATTCATGACGCTGTTCCCAACGCCGAACGATTGTGCCAACGCGCCGCTATCCGCGGTAGTGACGGCGTGGAAAGGACTCGGCTATCACCGCCGCGCGAAGGCCTTGCACGAGGCGGCCCGCATGATCCGTGACGAATTTGCTGGCGAGGTGCCCAACGAAGTCGAGCAACTTCGCCGTCTCCCTGGTGTGGGCGATTACACGGCGAACGCGGTCGCGTCGTTTGCCTTTCATAGGCCCGTTGCGGTACTCGACACCAACGTTGGTCGCGTGCTCGCGCGCGCACTCGCGAATCGGCGACTTCGTCCCCTTGAAGCGCGGTCACTCGCGGCCGATTTGCTGCCTCGAAAGAACTCGGAGAGCTTTAACCAAGCCATGCTCGACTTGGGTGCCCAGTTCTGTCGCGCCAAACCTCGTTGCGAAGAGTGCCCAATGGCTCAGCATTGTGCGTGGCGCCAATGTGGTGGCGACGATCCAGCGCCACTCAGCGCGGGTGTCTCACGCCCACAGTCTCGATTCGACGGATCGAATCGTCAACTTCGTGGTCGAGTACTTAACGCGTTACGTGAGCGTCCGCATTCGCGTCGTCAGTTGCTGGCGAGTTTCGATGGAGTAGAGCCACTTCGCTGCAATGAAGTGCTCACCAGTCTCGAACGCGACGGACTAATTACGCGCGTCGCCCAGCTGTACTCTCTCGCGGGAAATTAGGCGTCGAGAAAGGCGTCTATGGCGAGGTGCACTGCTTCAGGCTGTTCGAGGTGCAAGAAGTGGCCGGCGCCGTATACGGTCTCGCATTTTGAGTGCGCGCTTAGCATCTCGAGCACCTTGGCGGGTTCACTGGGCGCTATGCAGCCGTCGCTGTCGCCTTGAAGATAGAGCGTGGGAACGCTCGGCGCCGCAAAAGCACGTTCGGCGAGCGGACCTTGTGAAGAGTCGATCAGCGCCGCGCCGCTAAACATTGCGCGGTAGTAACCGAGCGCCGCGGAGAGGTGCTCACGATCATTGAGCGACGCGCGAACGTTATCGAGATCGTCGTCGGGCGTATAGTCCGGCGACCAGTCGAGCCAGAGTCGACGAAGGAACGCGAAGTCGTCTTTCGTCACGGCCTCTTCGGCGTTGGGTTGTTGAAAGTAAAACATGTACCAACTCAGTCGTAACTGGTCGTAGCTCGACAAGGCTTCGGCGACGAGCATCAATGGTGGCACGGCCATCGTGACCGCCCGCGACCAACGTGTGGGTTCGGCGTTGGTCGCCACGTAGACCGCGCTCGCTCCCCAGTCGTGGCCAATGATGATGGCACGTTCGTCACCAGCGAGTCGTTCGTGCAACGCCAACGCGTCGCTGGCCAGGGTGATGAGTTGATAGTTATTGCTTTTGGAGATCGACGATGGAGCGTACCCGCGCATAAAGGGCGCCGCGACTCGGTAGCCCCGCTCGGCCAAATGAGGCGCGAGGTGTCGAAACGTGTGAGCGCTGTCAGGAAATCCGTGAAGACAGAGTGCCAACGCTCCGTCACTTGGTCCACTCGTCCTGACGAGCAACGTCACGTCATCAAGTTCTATGACGGCCTCACCCATCTACCTCACCATAGAGAACACGCAGGCTCCGGTGGGTCACCGCAGTACGGCGAAAACGTTCGCCTTCGAAGAGAGAGTTCACTACGCTTCGTGCTGTGACCAAGGTAGCAATGGCTAGCGGCACTTTGCAGAGGAGAGCCTGATGCTCATCCTCAAGATTGTCGCGATTCTTGTCGTACTTTTGCTGGCCGTCGGAGTCGCTTTGAGGGTTCGCAAACTGCGCCGCGACGACACGCGTGACTTTTCACGAACTACGGATCGTCGACTAGTCACGCCTCCGCCTTCGCCCTACACACCGTCGAAGGGTTTTCGACTGCTGGACGGCGAAGGCGAACCCATTCAGCGTCCGGCCGTTGAGCGGCCGCGTCTGGACCCGGATCGTCACTACGTCTTTAGTGACTCCGGTCCGAGCGCGGAAGACGTGGTGGCAACACATTCGCGTCACAACGACACTTGGTTTCTTTCGCGGTCGTCGCATCGCTCGACACTGTCGATATTCCTTCGCCGTTTGGCGATAGTGCTTTTCATCGCTCTCGTCATAGCGGTGATCGCGACGTACTACGTGAACCACCACTCGCCCAAGATTCCCAAGGGCAGCGCGACGTACTCGGGGACGTCACTCGCCATAACCGCGGCCGCCACAACGTCGTCGACAACCACGACGTTCCCTTCGTCGCTCGTCGCTACCTCGACCAGCGGAAACGATGCGTTTTACAGCGTTCCGTCTTCCATCTACGCGGTCGTCGTGTCGGGTACTCGAGGCGCGACGTGGGCCGTCTACAACATGGGTCCCAAGAACACGTTGGAGTGGCAAGGCGCCGTCGCCCAAGGTCAACAAAAGTCATTGCAAATGACCGGGAACTCGCGCATCACCATTGGTTCGCCCTCGAACGCGACGGTGAGTGTCGAGGGTAGCCCCGTAGTCTTTCCGTCGAACTTGCCGCCAACGTTGGTACTCGTGTTTGCTGCGGCAAGTTCGAGCGTGGCGAGCTCTACGGGCTCGGGGTGATTTCGTTTAACAACCAGGCGAGTACTTGGGCCTCGTCGCGCCACGCGTCGTAACGCCCCGACGGTCCGCCGTGGCCTGCACCTATCTCAGTCTTTAGAACGGCCTGGTTGGCCGAGTTTGCATCTCTTAGTTTCAGCACCCATTTCGCGGGCTCCCAGAATCCCACGCGCGAGTCGTTCAGGCCGCCCGACGCGTAGAGATGGGGATAGGTGATTGGACCTTGATCGCCGTTGGCGAGCACGTTGTCATAAGGCGAGTAGCCCTTCATCGTGCGATATGACGTTGCGCTGGCGTCGGGGTTGCCCCATTCCTCCCACTCACCCACCGTAAGAGGGAGCGAGTCGTCGAGCATGGTCGTGAGAACGTCGACGAAGGGAACCTCAGCGACGACGGCGTGAAAGAGATCGGGGGCTGCGTTCATGACCGCACCCATAAGGAGCCCTCCAGCCGATCCGCCACGCGCAGCTAGTTGCTCACTCGTGGTCCATCCTTGGCGAATCAGTGAGTGAGCCACTGTCACGAAGTCGCTGAAAGTCGTGGGCTTCTGGGCGAGGCGCCCCATCTCGTACCACGAGCGCCCCATTTCGCCGCCACCTCGAATGTGCGCGATCGCGAAGATCACGCCTCTATCGAGGAGGGATAGTCGAAGGGAGGAAAACGAGGGGTCAATCGATATCTCGTAACTTCCGTAGCCGTACAACAAGAAAGGTGATGGTTGGCGCGCCTCAAGAGTTCCGTCGTCGTTGACAATGACGAGGTCGCGGCGAGCGACAATCGAGACCGGTACTTCCAGCGCGTCACTCGTCGTCACCCAGAGACGTCCCGTCACGTAGTTCGATTCGTCGTAACCGCCGAGAACTTGCTGCTGCTTTCGAACGAGTAACTCACCGGTCGCTATCACGACGTCGCCCACGAGGCGAGGCGTGATGAGTGACGTCATGGACACTCGTAGCTGGGTGGTGTCAAAATTGGGGTTGGCCGAGATACCAACGGTGTTGGGGAACGCGTCACCTTCAACCAACGAGGAACGGCCGAGCAACTCGTCACCAAAAGGATCGTCGCCGTCAAGAATCGGCACGAGACGAAGCGCCGCGCAACCATCGTTGCGTTCACTCAAGGCCAAGAACGTTTGGAACGCGTCTACGCCGTCGAGACGGTTGCCGGGTCGCTCCGGGAGGATCTCACGCCAGAGATCGCCGTTCACTCGACGTGCCAAAAGTCGAAAGTCGGTGGCGCCTTCGTTAGTGATCTTGAGCCACCAGCCTTGCCCCCGTGCGTCGGTGAAGTGCTCAACGCCGTACTCAATGCCGTGGCGACGCTCCTCAAGAAGCGTCAGCGCCGAAGTCGGTTGGTCGGCCGGCACGTAGTGAATTTCGCTCGTCATTGACGAGTTGACCATGACGACAATCATGGCGTCGTCACGGCTTCGTCCCACCGAGACGGTGTACTGCGCGTCGTCTTCTTGAAAAACGAGAACGTCCTGATCCGAGGATGTCGCCAGTTGGTGACGCCACAACTGCCATGGTCGCATCGCGTCATCGACGCGGGTGTAGAAGAAGTGGCGACTGTCGCTCGCCCAGGCGAAGCCGTAGTAGACGTCGTCAAGTTCGTCGTCGATTGGTGATTGATTGGCCAGCGGGCGCACCGTGACGCGGTGACGCTCGTTACCTTCGAAGTCGGTGCCCACGGCGACCCACGTGTCGTCGGGACTTAGTGCCAGTACGCCGACTGAGAGAAAGTCCGATTCGCCCGCTTCGACGTTCTCGTCGAGGATTATCTGCTCACCTTCAAAGGTCGTCGCGGGATCGATGGTGGGTGGCGTGAGGTCATCGCCGAGTGCGGGGACGCGAACGCTGATGGGGTAGTTGAGTCCTTCGCGCGTGCGTTCGAAGTACCACCACGAACCTTTTCGAACCGGTACGGAGATGTCAGTCTCCTCGATACGATTTTTGATCTCGGTGAAGAGTTCGCCTTCGAGTGCTTTGAGCGGCGCGAGCTCTTGGGCGAGATACTCGTTCTCGGCACGAAGGTGGGCCAGGACCTCTTCGTCCTCTCGGTCCATCAGCCAGTAGTACGGGTCGTCTCTCGTGTCGCCGTGGCGAGTAATGGTGTGAGGGCGTTTAGAAGCTGCGGGAGGGTTAAGCACCCCTCTACTTAACCAGTATTTACGATCGAATCGAACCCTGGAGTTAGTACTATGTCCATAGGGATTATCCCAAAGGAGCGCGATGGCGATAGACAACCTGGACTTCAGTCGATACCAGCTGGGCTGGTCGGACGACCAATTGCCAGTATTCAAACCGAAGAAGGGCCTCAATGAGGCCATTGTTCGTGAGATGTCCGCAATGAAGAACGAAGAGCCCTGGATGTTGAAGTTTCGTCTTGACGCGTTGAAGAAATTCGAGCGCAAGCCCATGGTGCCGTGGTTCGCGGACCGCATGCCCGACCTCGACTTCAACGACATTTACTACTACGTAAAGCCCACCGATCACCAGGTGAATAGTTGGGACGATCTTCCCGACGCGATTAAGGACACGTATGAGAAGTTAGGTATTCCCGAAGCGGAACGTAAGTACCTCGCGGGCGTCACGGCTCAGTACGAATCAGAAGTAGTCTTTCACCGCAACCGTGAGGACCTTGAGCGCCTCGGTGTGCTTTTCTGTGACATGGACACCGCGGTACGTGAGTACCCCGAGCTTGTTCGCAAGTACTTCGGCACAATTATTCCGCCAAACGACAACAAGTTCGCCGCGCTCAACTCGGCTGTGTGGAGCGGCGGATCGTTTATCTACGTACCCCCGGGCGTTAAGGTCGATCAGCCCCTTCAGGCCTACTTCCGTATTAACACCGAGAATATGGGCCAGTTTGAGCGCACGTTGATTATCGCGGACGAAGGATCGCAAGTTCACTACGTCGAGGGTTGCTCGGCGCCGGTGTACTCAACGGACTCATTGCACTCAGCAGTGGTGGAGCTCGTGGCGCTGCCTGGATCACGTATTACCTACACGACGATTCAAAACTGGTCGAACAATGTCTACAACTTGGTCACGAAGCGCGCGCGCGCCGAGGCCGAGGCGCACGTCGAGTGGATTGACGGCAACATTGGTTCACGTCTCACCATGAAGTACCCGTCGGTGTATCTCATGGGTCCAAAGGCATCGGGCGAAGTGCTTTCAGTTGCCTACGCCGGTCCCGGCCAGGTGCAAGACGCTGGCGCCAAGATGGTGCACTGCGCACCCGAGACAACCTCGACGATCATTTCGAAGTCGATCTCCAAGGACGGCGGACTCACGGCGTACCGCGGACTCGTGAAAGTCGAAGAGGGCGCTACTGGCGCTAAGAGTTTCGTTCGCTGTGACGCGTTGATCCTTGATGAGAAGTCAATTTCTGAGACCAGGCCCTACATGGAAGTGGGCGAGCAAGACGCGTCCATTGGCCACGAAGCGACCGTCTCAAAGATTGGCGATGATCAGCTGTTTTATCTCATGAGTCGTGGTTTGACCGAAAGTCAGGCCATGGGCATGATCGTCAATGGATTCATTGAACCTGTGACGCGCACACTTCCCATGGAATACGCAGTTGAGTGGTCACGTCTGATTGAGCTGCAGATGGAAGGTTCCATCGGTTAACGAGGACGACGCCACATCGTGAAAATCGGTGGGCCTTCTTTAACTGGTCGTAACGTGTCACGCAGTTCATAACCAAATCTCCGGTAGTACCCGAGGTTGTCCTCTTTCTGGGTCTCTAGGTAACTTCCGACGCCCTCTTCGTCGGCGTGGGCTAAACCTTGCTCGAGCAGCATCGTGCCAACGCCGCTTCGTTGAATCGAAGGGTCAGCGACGAGTAGGTAGAGATACCAGTGCGGCTCTTTCGGATGGGTCTTCGATATCTGGGCGAGATATTTGTTGCCGTCCATGAGCGATCGCGGACGGCGATACAGCGCACGGAGGGTTCCTGGAACTTGGGCTATCTGGGTGCGAATGGACTGGGGGTAGCGATCCGTGGGCAACCAAGCCGCGACGCCTTGGATGGCGTCAGCAGTACTACGAACGGTGACGACGCGCGCTCCTTCACCGAGGTGAATGAGATTTGCCCGGAAGAATATTGTCAGCCCTCGTTCGCGTAACCGATCGTTAGGTGAAAGAAAGCGAAAGAAGGGGTCATCAAAGAAAGCACGATTGGCCACGAGGGCCGCACTCGTAAGTTCAGCCTTAGAAAGCACCGATTCGTCGAGGTGCAGGCCGTTCTTCACAAGGGTTGATACTACGACCGCAATTGGCGTGAAACAATGAGATATGGCAATGCGTGAAGAGTGCAAGCACTTTCAAAGCCGTACCTACAAATCGGGCGAGGTGGCCAGGTTCTGCGTGCTCGGCCTCGCACCGGACCAACCGTGGTCGTGTCCTGAAAACTGCCTCACCTACGAGCGTCGCTACGTTGACATTGGTTGGTCGCACGGCACTCTCGTTGATAAACCGGTTGAAGCGCCGCCTTCGGACGTTCCTCTTGACCATCGTCGTGAATTGTTGGAATCAGCCAGTGAGATTGTGAACGCGGTGGCGCCAAAGATGGTTGAAGAGCGCCGACGTGAGGTCGAAGAACTCGCGAAGAAAAATCGTCGCGGCTGGAAGTTCTGGCAGCGTTAGTCGCCTCGAAAGACGGGTGGGCGTCGCTCCATAAATGCCGTCATCGCCTCTTTGAGGTCGTTGCTTTGCAAATACATGGTGTTCCACCGGGCCACAAAATCGAGACCTTCATCGACGGTGCGTCCCTCATTGGCGCCCAGGACCGCTTTGGTGCCACGAACGGCGAGGGGAGAGTTGGCGGCAATCTCATTGGCGAGTTCGTACGCGGCCGCGAGGACGTCGTCACTGTCTTCACCATGCACCGAGTTCACGAGACCGATCTCGGCCGCTCGACGCGCGTCGATGTCCTTTCCCGTGAAGGCCAGCTCGGCGATGTGTCCCGCGCTGACGATCTTGGGTAACCGCTGAAGGGTACCGAGGTCCGCGACGATGGCGACTTTGGCTTCTCGAATTGAATACGTTGCGTTGCCCGCAGAGAGACGAATATCACAGGCGCTGATGAGATCGACGCCGCCGCCAATGCAGTAGCCGTGCACCGCGGCGATGACCGGAATCTCCAACTCAGCGATAGCCGTCAATGACGCCTGCATGGTTCGTACCGACTTGTAGGTGCGTTCATTCGCCGTGGCCGTGGACGCGGACGAGTTGGAGCCGCTGGCCATGAAGCCGCCGCCGAACTCCTTCAGGTCGAGCCCCACCGTGAAGTGTGGTCCCTTAGCAGCGATGACCAGGACACGAAGGGCGTTATCATTCGCGATGGCTTGCGCGGCTAAGGGAAGATCGCGCCACAACGCGCTGCCGAGCGCGTTGCGCGCTTCGGGGCGATCGAGCCACAGTGTGGCGACGTAATCGTTTACCTCGAGGGTAAGAACTTCCGATGAAAAGTCCACGCGATTCCTTCGAACAAAGGTTCAGCCTACGTCGCACCTGCTGGGAGAGCTGCTGATGACCAGTACAATGCCTGAGTCCTTCTTCCCTATGAGCAACTTCGCTGAGTCAGCCTCCACTTTCATTAATGAACGGCCCGACGCGGCCGCGCGACGTCAAGCCTGGTCGGTCTATGAGGCAACGGGACTGCCAACGACGAGCGATGAAGTGTGGCGCTACGCCCCTTTGAACGATCTCGGGCTCGAGCGATTCGTTGTCCCACACGCGCCAAAGTCAATGCCTGATTCAACTTTTGCCACAAAACTCATTCAGCGAGCGGGCTTGGTAATTCGTGTCGTCGACGGATTCTGTGTCAGTACTGGCGAGGTCATCGAAGGCGTCAGCGTCGAAATCGATGAGTCGAACGACTCTCTCGTGGGCGAGTCGCTGCTGCGACGCTACGAGAGCGACACCTTCGCGTTGCTAAACGCCGCGCTCGGTCCTGGCGCCGTGGTCATTCGCGTGGCGCCCGGCGTCAACATCGCCCAGCCCATCGTGGTCTTGAATGAGTCCAGCGCCGGCGCGTCCTTCCCACGAACGCAGATTGTCGTAGGGCGTGGCTCGAGCGTCACGGTCGTTGAGTACTTTGAAGGCGGCGTCGACGCGCTGGTTGTTCCTGTCAGTGAGTATCAAGTCGACGATAACGCGTCGCTCCAGTTGATTACGTACCAACGCCTCGACGCTTCTGCGTGGCACATTGCGCGTACGACAGGACTCTTATCTCGCGACGCGCGACTTCACCAAGCAGTCGTGGGACTGGGCGCGCACTACGACCGTGCGCGTAATGACGCTGAGCTTCTCGGTAGCGGAGCGTCGAATGAATTACGTACAACGTTTCTTGGCTCAGGTGATCAGGTCCACGACTTTCGAACGCGTCAGTTCCATGTCGCGCCACGAACGACGTCGACGTTGCTCTCCAAGGGTGCCGTGGCTGATCGATCGAGATCGGTGTACACCGGCCTGATTGAGATTGAAAAGGGCGCGAAACGAACTGACGCGCGCCAAACGAACCACAATCTTTTGCTGGCGCCCCTGGCGCATGCCGACAGTGTTCCTAACCTTGACATCAGAGAAAATGATGTCATGTGTGCTCACGCGTCCAGCGTGGGACCTCTTGATGAACTGCAACGCTGGTACTTGGAGTCCCGTGGCGTGAGTCGTGAAGACGCGCAACGACTTTTGATTCAGGGATTCTTCTTCGAGATGCTCTCCGCGCTGCCAAGTGAGCTGGCCGAATTAGTCGAAAGCGACATCGCCTCGGTGTTGGCCAGTGTCGACGTGGTGACCAAATGACGATGATTGACATTGGCATCCTGAGTGACTTCGAAGAAGGAATTCCGCGTCAACTACACGTTGACGGGCGCGTCCTGGTGGCGGTTCGAATTGAAGAGACGGTCTACGTGTTGAACGATCGCTGTAGTCACGAAGAGTTCAGCCTGTCTGAGGGCGAAGTTGACGTCGAAACGGGCGAGATTGAGTGCGCGCGACATGGCGCGATGTTCCGACTGAGTGACGGCGCTCCGGTCTCGCTGCCGGCGACGCGACCGGTGCAGTACTACGACGTGCAACAGAACAACGGACGTCTCGAAGTGGTGGTGCCGTGAGCTCAATTCTCAAAATCGAAGGTCTGCGCGTCGAGGTGGCTGGTAAAGAGGTCCTAAAGGGCTTCAGTCTCACCATGAAATCGGGCGAAGTGCACGCGATCATGGGACCTAACGGATCGGGCAAGTCCACGCTGGCCCATGCACTGACCGGTCATCCGGGGTACAAAGTCCTTGACGGATCGGTCACGATCGACGACGTCGAACTTTTGACAATGTCGCCCACCGACCGGGCTCGCCACGGTCTGATGCTGGTCCTTCAACAGCCTTTTGAAATTCCCGGTGTTCGATCTTTTGACCTGCTCGAAGCAGCGGGCGCCGATCCTTCGAACCTACGTGATCGAATGCTCGAAGAAGCACGACGCATCGAACTGCGTCCGGAACTTCTCGATCGCTTCGTCAATGTTGATCTCTCGGGTGGTGAACGAAAGCGCGCAGAAATGGTGCAACTCGGTGTACTCCGACCAAAGTTCGCGGTACTCGACGAGATTGACTCAGGTCTCGACGTTGACGCGTTAGACGCGGTGGCGAAACGTCTCGTTGCCGCGACGACCGAATGGAACTGCGGCGTGCTCGCCATTACTCACTTTCGTCGTTTACTTCTGGAACTCACACCAACAATGATTCACGTCGTCAACGACGGGCGCGTCGTTGCTACGGGTGGTCCCGAACTCGCCGTCACGCTCGAACGTGACGGATACGAGGTATTTCGTGGCGCGTAGACGCGGTTCGAACTACACGAACTAACGCAGTAATCTTGTTCAATGCCTAGCGGACGTGACGACACTCCCGACGAGCCGACTCCGGGCCGCAGATCTCCTTCAAAGAAAGATCTCGCTAACCAGCATCGATTAATGGCGCTCGGTGACGCGGTCGATCAGCAAAGCGGCGCGAAGCGCAAACCCCGCCGCGTCGGGGCTCGCCGCGTTCGACGTAACTTCCTCATAGCTGGCATCGCGGTGGTGATCCTTATCGCGGGGGTCATTGGCGGAGGGTACGTGTACGCGAACTGGCGCTTTAACCAAATTCCCAAAATCACCGTTGCCGGCGAGGGTCCAAAACCAATTTCTGGAAAGCCGTTCAACATTCTGATGATCGGATCAGACTCAAGGGCCGGATTGACGGGCCTCGTCGCCAAACAGACCGGCGCGAGCGTTGGCGCGGTTACGGGGCAACGAAGTGACGTCATCAAGATTGTCCACATCGACCCCAACGCCGGGACCATCACGATGATCTCAATACCTCGTGACACGGTGGTGACGTTGCTGGCGAATCAGTCGCTGTATGGCCAATACAACCGCATCAACGTCAATTTTGGTAACGGTCCGTCGCTTCTCGCTCAGACCATCACCGCGAACTTTGGCATCGTTATCAATCAGACAATTGTGGTGAGTTTTGCGGGACTTATCAACGCTGCCGACGCTCTTGGCGGCGTCTACCTCGATTTCCCCTACCCCTCATGGGATCCTGAGTCAGGTCTTCGAGTGTTGCACCCCGGCTGTCAGGTCATTCAAGGATTCCAGGCGCTCGCGCTTTCGCGAAGTCGACACTTTTATTACAACACCAGTCACGCCACGGTATTTCCTCACGGCACGGACTCCTATAACGAGTTACTGAGTCTTGGCTGGCAGTACGACGGTACGAGTGACTTTGGTCGCATTGATCGACAGAACGCCTTTCTTCGTGCGTTGGTGGATCAAGCCAAGAAACTCTACAATCCCTTGAAACTCAACTCGTTTCTCTCGGCGATACCCCAAGGAATCACCTTGGACAGTAATTTCAGCTTGAGTGAGTTGGTTGGCTTGGCGGTGCGTTTCCACTCGATTAACGCCAACGCCATTCAGACCTGGACCTTGCCTAACTACCCAGCCACCAACGCCAGCCTCGGCGACATCCTCTACGTCCAAGAGCCCGAAACGCAGCAGTTACTTGTCAATATCTTTGGATCGTCGCTCTTGGCGCCAACGAACCCACCACCCAATTCGGCGCTGCAGACGCCACCACCACCCGCGGTAACAACTACGACGTCGACGGTACCAACAACGACGACGACACTTGCGGGTACGAAGAAGAAGACGTCAACTTCGACGACGACAACGACAGTGAATCCAACGTTGTCCCAGCCGTCATTCGACCCAGTGCCCTGCACGCCTTAAAGAGGCGAAGCGATCTCTTCTAGTCCTTGGCGCAGCGTGTTCCACGCCAACACCGCGCACTTGATACGAACGGGAAATTTTACGACACCTTGAAGGGCGGCGAGCTCGCCAAGTTTACGAAGGTCGACCTCGTCGTCTCGTTCGACATCTTTTGACAATGACGATTCGTGCACGGTCATTAGCTGCTTGAACGTGTCAATGGTGGCTTGAACTTGTTCGAGGGGCTTACCCTTCACGGCGCCACTCATGAGCGACGACGACGACTGTGAAATCGAGCAACCGTGGCCGGTCATCTTGATGTCCTTGAGCACGCCGTCTTGCACGTCGAGATAGACCGTCACTTCGTCACCGCACAGCGGATTGAAGCCTTCGACCTTGTGCGCTGGGGGAGTAGGCAGCTCGCCTCGGTTGCGAGGTGAACGGTAGTGATCGAGAATGATTTCGCGGTAGAGGTCTTCGAGGTTTGACATCATCTAGCCAAACATTTTAAGGGCTGATTCCAGCGCCTCGATAAGTACGTCAGTGTCTTTGGTCATTGAATATGGGCCGAACGAAGCCCTTGCGGTCGCCGAGAGGTTGAAGCGCTTCATGAGAGGTTTCGCGCAGTGATGACCTGGTCGTACGCAGACGCCGAACTGATCGAGCACCTGAGCCACGTCGTGAGGATGCACGCCCTGCACGTCCAGGCTGATGACGCCGCCACGATTGGTGGTGTTGGCCGGGCCAATCACGCGCACTCGTCCGTCAAACGTGGACTCCAAGCGCGTCAATGCGTCGGCGGTGAGTTCGTGGTCGTGGGCCGCGACGTTGTCCATACCGAGTGCCTCGAGGTAGCGCACTGCCGCGAAAAGCCCGACCGACTCGGCGATCGGTGGTGTTCCGGCTTCGAAGCGTGCGACGCCAATGGCGGGAGTGAATCCGTCAACGCGCACGTCAGCGATCATGCCGCCACCGCCGAGAAACGGCGGCATCGTGTCGAGGACACTTTGGCGCGTCCACAACACGCCAATGCCCGTAGGACCGAGCATTTTGTGTCCAGAAAAGGCCATGAAGTCGATATTGAGATCAGTGACGTCGGTTGGTTCGTGCACGATGGACTGCGCGGCGTCGACCGCAATGAGTGCGCCCACGGCGTGCGCCGCCTCGGCCAGGGCTTTGACGGGATTCATCGTCCCGAGCACGTTGGACATGGCCGTAACCGAGACGAGTTTGACGCCCTTCAGCAGTTCGTCAAGGTTCGTAAGGTCGAGGCGGAAATCGTCCGTTACGGGAATGAAACGGACCTCAATGCCGAGATCTTCTCGAAGTTGGAACCACGGCACGATGTTGGCGTGGTGCTCCATCTCAGAGACCAAGACCACGTCACCGGACTTGAGTTTGGAAGCTCCCCACGACTTCGCCAGGAGATTGAAGGACTCGGTGGTGTTTTTCGTAAAGACCACTTCTTCAGCACCGCCAGGAGCGTTAATGAAACGTGCAACCGCGGCGCGTGAACCTTCGTACGCCTCGGTGGCCTCGTTGGCGGTCTGGTACACCCCGCGGTGAACGTTCGCGTGGCGCAGTTTGTAGTACTGACTCATGGCGTTGATGACCGCGTGAGGCTGGAGCGAACTGGCTCCTGAATCGAGGAAGGTGATAGTTCGCCCGTTCACGACGCGTGAGAGCAAAGGAATGTCCGCGCGAACGCGACGGGCACTAAAGCTGGTCACGCGCTCACCGGTCGCCACGCGTCGTAGCCGTCGTGGTCAATCTCGGTGGCGAGTTCAGGGCCACCCGAGTGCACAATTTGACCGTCGAATAAGACGTGCACGAAGTCTGGTTGAATCTCGTCGAGGAGCTTCACGTAGTGGGTGACAACGATGGCGCCCATCGCCGGGTGCTGTTCACGCACGGTACTCACGCCTTTAGCGACCACGCGCAGCGCGTCGATGTCGAGACCGGAGTCGGTTTCGTCAAGCAACGCTAGGACGGGATCGAGTAGCGCCATCTGTAGGACCTCGTTGCGTTTGCGTTCGCCACCCGAAAAGCCGTCATTGAGGTGACGCTCGGCAAAGGCACTGTCGATACCGAGACGATCCATCCACTCGGCCAAATCGAGGCGAACTTCAAGCACGCTTAACTCATCGAGGCCCTTGCGCGCGGCGATGGCTTGACGCAAAAATTGAATGACCGAGACACCACTGATTGCCTCGGGGTACTGAAAGGCGAGAAAGATGCCCGCGCGAGCTCGAACGTCGGGCGTCCACGTGGCAATGTTCTCGCCATGAAGGAGGATCTCACCGCCGGTAACGGTGTAGCCAGGGTGACCCATGATGACGCTCGCCAGTGTGGACTTGCCCGCGCCGTTGGGTCCCATGAGGGCGTGGACTTCACCCTCGTGCACGACGAGGTCGACGCCGCGAAGAATGGAAGCACCTTCGGCCTCGGCGTGGAGATTACGTAGCTCTAATAGCGGTTTTGACACGCAGTGAGCCTACTGGCGATGCAGGGAATCATTGCCGAGACTTACCAACCTCGTTGCACCCACTCATCGAGGTGAGGTCGTTCTTCACCGATGGTCGACGGCGCACCGTGGCCAGGCCAGATGGTCGTGTTCGCGTCGAACGCGCGAAAGAGACGATCTTCGATAGAGGTGATAATCGTGGGAAAGTCACCGATATCGGACTGCGTGTTGCCCGGTCCTCCCGGAAACAAGGTGTCGCCGGTAAAGAGCATTGGTGTGTTGACGAGCGAGAAGCAGATGCTGCCCGGTGTGTGGCCAGGTGTGTGTACGGTTTTCAGTCGAAGATCGCCCACGGCGTGTTCGGTGTCGTCTTCTAAGAGGTGGTCGTAACTAGGCAACATGGCGGCGTCTTCGCGTCGAACCCACACGTCAATGCCCGCGTCGCGGACTTGTTCCACGGCGCCTATGTGGTCCCAGTGACCGTGCGTCTCGAGGACTGACGTGACGCCGAGGCGCGTCGCCACACGAAGCAGCCGGTCGTGTTCGTTCGCCGCGTCAAGCAAGGTGGCTTCGCCGGTTCTCTTACAGCGAACGACGTAGACGTTGTTTTCGATGGGACCCACGACAAAGCGGTGCACCTCAGCGTTAGCGTCCTCCCAGACCAGTTCGACGTTGTCCACGTTCCCAGAATGCCACGAATATCTTCTCCGCCCAGATTCGCTAATCTCGTCCTTGGCGCGCAGAGTGTCGGAGAAAATGAGGTCGGTAATGAACTTTGGCTTTAGCGAGGAACAAGAAGAACTTCGCAAAATGGTTCGACGCTTCTTAGAAGAGAAGTCACCCGAGAGCGAAGTTCGTCGTCTTATGGCGAGTGCCGAGGGCTACGACCCCGCCGTGTGGGCCCAAATGGCTAATGAGCTCGCTCTCCAAGGTCTCGGAATCCCTGAAGAGTTCGGGGGACAGGGCTATGGGCCCGTCGAGCTCTACGTCGTTTTTGAAGAGATGGGCGCCGCGCTTTTCTGTTCGCCGTATTTTTCTACCGTGGCACTGGCCGCGAACGCCCTGCTCTTTGTCGGGAGCGACGTCGACAAGGCCACGTACTTGCCCGGCATAGCTTCGGGCGAAACGATCGCTACCGTTGCCCTTACTGACGACGCCGGCGGTTGGGATCTCAGTACTACGTCGACAACGGCCACTGGTTCGGGTGAGGACTTCGTACTTGACGGTGTCCGTAGCTACGTCACCGATGGATCCACCGCGTCGCTGATCCTGGTACCAGCAATGAGCGCCAAGGGACTTTCTCTCTTCGCTGTCGCTGGCGACGCCAAGGGTCTCACCCGTGAGTCACTTTCGACAATGGATCAAACTCGCAAGCAGAGCCGACTCGAGTTCAAGAGCACGCCGGCGACACTTGTCGGTGAAGAAGGAGGCGCGCTCGCGGGTCTCAAAGCCACCCTGCAAGTTGCTGCCGCGGCACTGGCGGCTGAGCAAGTTGGCGGCGCGCAGCGCGTCCTCGACGCGTCGGTTGAGTACGCGAAGAATCGAGTGCAGTTCGGACGACCCATTGGCTCGTTCCAGGCCATAAAGCACAAGTGCGCCGATATGTTGCTCGACGTGGAGTCGGCCAAGTCCGCCGCGTACTACGCCGCCTGGTCAGCACAAGAACGTAACGATGAGTTGCCTATCGCGGCCAGTCTCGCTAAGTCGTTCTGTTCTGAGGCCTACTTTCACTGCGCGGCAGAGAATATTCAAATTCACGGTGGCATCGGATTTACGTGGGAACACCCGGCTCACCTTTACTTCAAGCGCGCGAAGAGTTCAGAACTCTTCTTAGGAGACCCGGCGTATCACCGAGAGCTACTGGCGCAGCTTCTAGGTATCTAGTTTCTCGTGCTTGCCCACGAGCAACTCCAAAGCGGTAGTTCACTACTCGACCTTCGTATCTCCACGTCGAATGCTCGGCCCGTAGTTGGCCACGTCCTCGTCCTCGTTCACGGGCTTCCACGTCTCATTGGTATGGGACGTCAAGCCGCGGGATTGTTGCCGGAATTGGCCGAACACGTCGCGAACGAATCGGGCTGGACGGTGGCGACGGGAACGCTCTCGGGCGTAGGCGGAAGTACGGGAACATTTTCTGCCTCTAAGTGGCGAGAGGACTTAGGCCAGATACTGGACCGCGTCACCGAAGGCGAACAACGAATCTCAATGGCGGGATTCGGTTTTGGCGGCTCCCTCGCGCTCGCCGCGGCCGCTAATGACGATCGAGTTCGTGGTGTCGCGACGTTCGCCGCGCCGGCTCACCTCGCGGCGTGGGCCGGTTCCGCCAAAGATATTCATCGAGCGGTGCAGGTCGCCGGCGTGGTGGGCGATGAGAAAGACTTACTCGCGCCGGAAGAACTTTACGAAGACCTGCTCGCGATCGATCCCATTGGCGCAATCGCGACACTTCCACCGCGACGCCTTTTAATTGGTCACGGAACTGACGACGTTGAAGTGCCCGCATCTGACGCGAGGGACTTGGTCGCGGCCGCTGATGGGCGAGCGGAACTTCGCCTCATTCAAGGAGCGGGTCACCAACTGCGCGCCGATCCGCGGATGGTGGCGACGTTGTTAGGTTGGCTCGACCGTCACCGCTGAGAGAGCCTCGTCGAGCGCACGGCGAATGTCTCGTGCGGCGTCTTCTGGATCAGTCGCTTCGGTGAGCGCGCGCACAATGACGAAGTGACGTAGACCCGCGTCGACGAGGTCTGCCACGTTGTTCGCATTAACGCCCCCGGTGACAAAGACCGGGCGAGGACTACGCGACTGACTTTCGAGGGCATAACCAACGCCGGTGCCGGCGCGACCAAGTTTCGTTGGCGTTGGCACAATCGGTCCGGCACTGAAGTACGTCGCGTCGCGACCGAGTGCGTCATCGAATTCGCTCGGTGAGTGCGTGGAAAGTCCCACAATGGCCGAATCACCAAGTAGCGCTCGACAGCGCTCGACACTGGTGTCCTCTTGTCCAACGTGCACGCCGTCGGCTCCGGCTTCGAGGGCGAGTTCGGGCGAATCGTTCATGACGAAGGGAACACCGAAGTCACGACAGATCGGAACCATGATTCGGGCCTGTTCGAGTTGGATCGCCCCGGGAAGTTCCTTTTCACGAAGTTGTACCACGTCAACGCCGCCTCGAAGGACCGCCGGCAAGAATTCGGCCATATCCGAGCGAGTGGGGACACAGAGGTAAAGGTGGCGAGAAGAGAGGTCGTACACACCGCCAGATTAGAAGTTCGCAACGAGGGTTCACGCGTGTTAACGAGGTGGGGCAGAATAGGACTATGCAGATCCCAGCCAAAGCTGAGTACGCCATTCGCGCGCTCTTGACCCTGGCGGCGAGCGACGTCTCAGTGAGTGCCGATCATCTGGCGCACGAGCAAAACCTTCCGGCGAAGTTTCTGGGTGCCATTCTTTCTGATCTTCGTCGCGGGGGACTCGTGACGAGCCAACGCGGTCCCGACGGTGGATTCAAGTTGGCCCGCGACCCAGATCACATCACGATCGCTGACATTCTGCGCGTAGTGAGTGGACCGATGGCCGGGGTGCGAGGCATGAGGCCCGAGACCCTTGAGTACGAAGGCGAGGCGACGCACCTGCGCGACGTGTGGGTGGCGGTGCGAGGAGCCCTACGAGAAGTACTCGAGCACGTCACACTCGGACAAGTCCTTCGTGGCGACCTGCCCGAAGCCGTGACTCGTTTTACTGACGATCCCGACGCTTGGATTACTCGGGTCATATGAATCGAATACATACCGACGGCGCCTGCCGCGGTAATCCGGGACCGGGTGGCTGGGCGTGGGCGAACGGCACCGATGAGTACGCGAGCGGCGCCGCGGTGCACACCACCAACCAGCGAATGGAAGTGCTCGCGGTGATCGAAGCGCTGAGAGATCACCCCGAGGGTCCCATTGAAATCGTGAGCGATTCCAACTACGTGGTGAAATGTTTTCACGACTCGTGGTACGTCGGCTGGCTACGGCGAGGTTGGAAGAACTCCAAGGGTGAACCAGTGGCGAACCGCGACCTCTGGGAAACGCTATTACCGTTGGCCCTTGAGAGTGGTCGTCAGGTCACGTTCACGAAAGTAAAGGGACATTCGGGCGATCGGATGAATGATTTTGTTGACGAACTCGCCACCAAGGCTGCTGACCTGCAACGGGGCCAGCACTCTTAACTCGAGCGCGTTGTTCGTCGGTCCCGCGGCGTCACGGCGGGGTTCACCGCTAGGGTTTTGCCCGTGAGCCCTGGCCCCGATTTTCTCGTCTTCCCTGAACGCGACGACGCGTGGCTGGACTTCGTGTCACGACGATTTGAGGACGCGTTGGCCCGGGCCCTTGACCTTGTCGGTCGCATGAAGGACGGATCTACGCGAGCATCCGCCGAAGTGATCGATCTATGGAACGGCGTCGAGCTTGCACTGCGCGACGGTGAATCGCTAGTCGCGTTCCTCGCTGAGGTGCATCCTCAGAGGTCGGTGCGCACACTGGCTGAAGAGGGGTATCTACGGGTGCAGAGCTACACCAACTCGCTCAAGCAAGACGCGTCGCTTTACGGGATCTTGCTCGCCGCATACAAGGGGCTGGGCGGAGGGATGGCATCCTCTCTCGACACAGAAGGTACGGAGGCACCCGAGGTTCGACTGCTCCGATTGACACTGCGCGACTTTCGTCGCGCGGGTGTGGAACTCGATGAGGCTACGCGCGAGCGCTTGAGTTCGCTGGTGGATCGAGAGACCAAGCTTGGGCAGGACTTTTCACGCGTTATTCGTGAGGACGTGCGCTCCATCCACGTAGCACCGAGTCGACTCGGTTCCCTCCCCCCGGACTATGTCGCCGAGCACGCGCCGGGACCAGATGGTCTGGTGACGATCACCACTGACTACCCCGACTTCGTTCCTTTTAGCCAGTTCTGCGACGATGCTGACGCCCGTCTCGAATTGACGAGCGCCTTTCTCAATCGTGGTTGGCCCGAGAATGAAGCGACTCTGCGCGAGTTGCTGGCAGCGCGCAACGAACGAGCACGCATGCTCGGCTACGCCGGTTGGCCCGACTACGCCGCCGAGGACAAGATGTTAAGTACCGGAAAGGGCGTGGCCGACTTCATTGATCGCGTCGCCACGTTGGCGAGGGCGGGCGGCGAACGCGATCGCGCCGAGTTACTCGAACGTCTTAGAAGGGATCGTCCTCACGCAACGGGTATGAACAGCGCGGATCGCGGTTACTACAGTGAGCTGCTGCGCCGAGAGATCTACGACGTCGACGCTCAGCTTGTTCGAAGGTACTTTGACTTTGAGGCCGTGCGGGCGGGCTTGCTCGACGTAACGGGTCGGCTCTTTGGTTTGCGCTACGAACCGGTCGCCTCGACGACCTGGCACGAAGATGTCGTGACCTACGACGTGTATCGCCTTGCGGGGATAGCCGGCGTCGCCAACGAACTGGTAGGTCGAATTCACCTCGATCTCTTTCCTCGAGACGGAAAGTTCAAACACGCAGCCCAGTTCCCGCTCGTGGTCGGCGTGAACGCGAGCGGGAACACAATGGCGCGATCCCTCCCCGAAGGGGCGCTCGCGTGCAACTTTTCTCGAGGTCTAATGGAACACTCCGACGTCGTCACCTTGTTTCACGAGTTTGGCCACCTGATTCATGACGTTCTCGGTGGCAAGCAAGAATTCGCTCGGTTCTCGGGTGTGGCAACGGAGTGGGACTTCGTGGAGGCTCCGTCTCAGATGCTTGAGGAGTGGGCGTGGAGCTCGGACGTGTTGAGGTTGTTTGCACTGAACGAGGACGGCCAGCCGATCCCAGTCGAATTGGTGCGACGTCTCAACGCTGCGAGGGATTTCGGCAAGTCTGCCGGAGTTTGTACACAGATGTTCTACGCCGCCGTTTCTTACTACTTGCATGCGCTCGACACGGTCGACATCGCCACGACGGTCCGCGAACTAAAGGCCCGCTACGACGTCTTTGACGACATTGCCAATACCCACTTCCACACGTCGTTCGGACATCTAGAAGGGTACTCATCGGTCTATTACACGTACATGTGGAGTCTGGTGATCGCGAAGGACCTTTTCTCCGCCTTCGACCCGATCAACTTGTTCGACACCGCGGTGTCGTATAAGTATCGTGACGAGATCCTTGCACGAGGTGGCGTTCGTGACGCCGCCGACCTCGTCGCGGACTTTCTTGGGCGTCCCTACGACTTTTCGGCGTTCGCTGATTGGTTGTCGGACGACTCGACGCCGATTTCCTCCTAGTCGCGCGCTTGGAGCGCGTGACGTGCTAGCTCTTCTCGTCGTCGACGTGATCGACGCGTCCTAGGTGGTGTCTTGAGGGACCAGGCGCGCCCTGAGGCCTGAGCTTAAAACTCGACATGTACTGGAAGAAGCGTAAAAACATTAGGATTTCCATTCGGGGGATGGCGATGTACAACCGAAGGGAATGACTGTGGTTAACGAGGTCCAGCAGTTCGATGTCGTCGTAATTGGAGGAGGACCTGGTGGCTACGCCGCCGCCCTCTACGGCGCCTCCGCCGGTCTTAACGTTGCCATCATCGAGCGCGACAAAGTCGGTGGTACCTGTCTGCACCGCGGTTGCGTGCCGGCCAAAGAGTTCCTCGAGACCGCGCACGTCCGTCGCACCGTCGAACACTCTGCTGACTTTGGCATCACCGCCAAGAATGTGTCAGTCGATTTCGCGGTTAGTCAAGCTCGCAAAAACGAGATCGTTGATCGCCTCTACAAGGGACTTTCGGGTCTCCTAAAGGGTCGCAAGATCACGGTCTTTGAAGGCACCGGTCAGCTCCAAAGCGACCTCAGCGTCACCGTCTTAGACGGCGCGGACGCGGGCGTTGTCGCTAAGGGCACCAACGTCATCCTGGCTGCCGGTTCGGTGCCACGCACCTTGCCCGGCTTTGACATCGACGGAAAGATCGTTCTCACCTCTGATGAGTTTCTCGATCTGAGCGCGCTGCCCGCGACGGCGACCGTTATTGGTGGCGGCGCAATTGGCTGTGAATTTGCCTCATTGCTCTCCGACATGGGCACCAAGGTCACGATTCTCGAAGGTCTGCCCTCGATCTTGGCGGGTTGTGACACTGAGGTCGCGAGTGTGGTGCAACGTTCTTTTAAGAAGCGCGGCATTGAGATTCGTGTTGGCGTGAAGATCACGGGTCACACGCCAAAAAAGGGCACCACCACGATCGCCATCGAAGGAGAAGACTCTGTCGACGCTGACGTCGTGGTCATGTCCGTTGGACGTCGCCCGCGAACGGAAGGTCTACTGAGCGACGGAACGAACGTGCAGATCGACGAGCGAGGCTTCGTAATCGCCGACAGCTACCAGCGAACCGGGAATCCCAACGTCTTCGCAGTCGGTGATGTTGTTGCTAACTCACCCCAACTCGCGCACGTCGGCTTCGCCGAAGCGATTGTCGCTATCAAGTCGATTCTCGGCGAGCCGGTTGTTCCGGTCGACTACGACCGTGTTCCCTGGGCCATTTATTCCAATCCCGAAGTGGCTTTTTGCGGACTCACCGAAGCGTCGGCGAAAGAAAAGGGCTACGAGGTAGTCGTAAAGAAGGATCCTTTCGGTGGTAACAGCCGAGCGCAGATCATCGGTGACACCGAAGGTGTCGTCAAAGTCATTGCCGAGAAGCGTGCTGACGGAAGCGCCGGACAGATTCTCGGTGTCCATATGGCGGGACCTTGGGTCACTGAACAACTTGGCGCTGGCTACTTCGCCGTGAACTGGGAAGCGACGGCCGAAGAAGCGGCCGCGCTGATCCAACCGCACCCTTCGCTGTCCGAGACCTTTGGTGAAACGCTGCTCGCGTTGGCCGGACGAGGTCTCCACGTTGGCTGACGTTACCCTCCCATCATTGGGTGAGTCGGTCACCGAGGGAATCATCACGCAGTGGTTCAAGAAAGTGGGCGACGTCGTCGCTCGTGACGAGCCACTCTTTGAAGTGTCCACGGACAAAGTGGACTCCGAGATGCCCTCCCCGGCAGCTGGCGTCCTCGTCGAGATCCTTGCAGAAGAGGGAGACACCGTACAGACGGGATCACGAGTCGCGGTCATTGATGAGACGGCTTCAGCGGGCGCTCCAAGAGCGACCCCCGACGTGGCGCCCACCCCGACCGCATCGGCATCGGCGCCTTCTCCGGCGCCAAAAGTGCCGAGCGCACCTGGCCCCGCGCCCGTCGAAGGGGCACTCAATGGCGTCGTGGTCTCACCGGTCGTGCGACGCATTCTTAGCGACGGCGGTGTAGAAGCATCGACACTCCAAGGCTCTGGACCTGGGGGGGCGATCACCCGACGTGACGCCGAGCGTGCCGTGGCCAATGGTCCAACCGAAGAGATCGTCGTCCCGCTCAGCAATGGTCGTCGACGCATGGGTCAACACATGTCGGTCTCTAGTCAAAGCACGCCACACGGTTTCGTCGCGATTGAAGTAGACGGTGCGATCTTTGGTGAACTCGAGTCCGTTGGACGCGTTACGCGCGATGGCGTGTCGATCAGCGACGAAATGGTCGTGAGTTTGGCCGCCGTTCGTGCCCTCGCCGAGTATGAGTTTCTCAACGCCACCTACGTCGGCGACGAGCTGACGCTTCATCGCACCGTCAATTTGGGCGTCGTCCGGGCCATTGATGACGACGGCATGTTGGTACCCGTCGTGCACGCCGCGGCCGGTCTCACGTTGCGGGCCTTGGCGCGACGCGTGAATGAACTCGACGAGCGTTTCGCCTCACGTCAACTCACTACCGACGATTTAATGGGCGGGACATTCACCATCGCTGGATCACCGAGTGAACACACGCTTTGGACAACACCAATCATCATCCAACCCGAAGTGGCGATCCTTTCCATGGGCGCGGTCCGTCTTACGCCTATCGTGAACACGCTGAACGGCACGACGTCGATTGACATCGGTCGTAGGGTCATTCTCGGTCTCTCCTTTGATCATCGCGTCTGCGAACCAGTGGGCGCGGCGAGCTACCTTGAAAGAGTGGCTGAGTTGCTCGCTGGAATGGACCTCGAGAGCGAGCGTTAGATGCTTCGACGACGACACCTAGGCAGAGTCTCGTTCGCTGAGGCCAATGACTTTCAGCGGGCGTTGCTCCAGGCCAGCGACGACTACGTGTTGTTGTTCGAGCACCCAGCGACGTACACGCGAGGCATTCGAACGCTCGAAGAGAACTTCCTTATTGATCCATCGTTGCTTGACGCCGTTGTCGTTGACGCCGATCGCGGGGGTGACGTGACCTATCACGCGCCGGGTCAAGTGGTGGCCTGGGCCATCGTGAGCGTCGACGACGATCCGGCCGCCGGCAAAGCGCACGTTCACCGACTAGAGGACGCAGTGATCGCGGCGGTGCGCCGTGTCGACCCCGAACGATGTCTCGGCGTAGTTGACCGTCTTGCGGGCTACCCGGGCGTGTGGGCCGATACTGAAGGCATCCCAAAGAAGATTGCCGCAGTGGGCGTTCGAACCGAGCGCAACGAAGCGGGAGTACGAAGGACCTTGCACGGTGTGGCGCTCAACGTTGAAATCGATTTAGCCGGCTTTAAGGCCATTGTCCCTTGTGGAATTCCTGACAAGCCCGTCGCGTCACTTAACTCACTCGGCCTTATGGTGACGACGATTGACGTAGAGAACATCCTGGGCGAAGAGTTGGAACGTGAACTTGGTGGCAACGCGCGCGTCGCGCGCGTTGATCGCAGCGTGGCCACGACGTCCAACGAGCGTCCACTTATTCGACGACTTAGAAAAGCCGGTGTCGATCCAGACGCGGGACTCTCAATCAACACGCGCAAGCCTGAATGGCTGCGTATCGAAGCGCACATGGGCACCGAGTATCAGTCGTTGCGCAAACTCACTGAAGACCTTCGACTCGTGACCGTGTGCGAAGAGGCGGGTTGCCCGAACATATTTGAGTGCTGGTCTTCGGGCACGGCGACGTTCATGGTGAACGGCGAGCGTTGTACGAGGGCGTGTGGATTCTGTCTCGTGGACACGAGCAAACCGCTGCCCCTTGATCCCAGCGAGCCAGAGCGCGTCGCGGAGGCGGTTGTTCGACTCAAGTTGGCGCACGCGGTCATCACGTGCGTGGCGCGCGACGACCTCGACGACGGCGGTGCGGGCGCTATTGCTCAGAGCGTGCGAGCGATTCGCGAGCGATCTCCCGCAACCAACATCGAGGTCTTGACGAGTGACCTCAAAGGTGATCCAGATTCCTTGCAAATGATTATTGACGCTCGGCCCGACGTGATGAATCACAACATCGAGACGGTCGCTCGACTGCAACGTGCTGTTCGCCCGAGTGCTGGCTACTTACGCTCCCTTGCGGTATTGGCGCGAAGCGCGCAGGCGGGCCTAACGACGAAGTCGGGTCTGATGGTTGGACTCGGTGAGACGGTCGACGAGGTCGAAGAGACGCTCGCGGATTTAGCGTCGGTGGGCGTGCAAATCGCCACGATTGGTCAGTACCTTCGTCCCACCGCTCGCCACCTTCCGGTCGCGCGTTTCTGGGAGCCCGCTGAGTTCGACGACCTCGCAGAACGCGGACGTCGACTGGGACTTCGACACGTTCAGTCGTCACCGCTGACGCGCTCGAGCTATCACGCGCGCGAAGCCCTTAGTGACGCGACGCCCGTGGCGGCGCCAGCACTGCGCGTTTAAGCGACGAAGTACTTGGCCTTGGGGTGGTGGCAGATGATCGCGTCGGTCGTCTGCTCGGGGTGCAACTGGAAACCTTCGGACACCGACACGCCGATGCGATCGGACTCAAGAAGTGTGGCGACTTTGGCGTTGTCAGTGAGATCAGGGCAGGCCGGGTAACCCCACGAATAGCGCCCGCCGCGGTACTGCTGGCGAAAGAGGCCAGTCAGTGTTGGTCCATCTTCTTGTACGTAACCCAACTCTTCGCGAATGCGCTTGTGCCAGAGCTCGGCGAGTGCTTCGGCCATTTCCACGCCGAGTCCATGAAGCATGAGGTAATCGGTGTAGCGATTCTCCGAGAAGAGTTGATGAGCGCGCTCTGAAATTCGACTGCCCATCGTGACGAGCATGAAGCTGGCGTAATCATGATCGGGGCTCTCGTGCGATCGAAAAAAGTCCGCGATGCAGAGATTTGGGGCGTCCTTTTGGCGAGGGAAGTGAAAGCGAGTTGCCTCACTGTCGCGCGACTCATCGGTATAGATAACGAGATCGTTGCCGTCAGAGGCCGCGGGAAAGTGACCCCAGACGACTTGGGGGACGAGAAGGTCTTCCTCTTTGGCGATACTCAACTGCTCTCGAAGAGTGGCGCTCACGCGCACTTTGAAGGCAGTATCGTCTTCGCCGTTCTCGGGGCGAAAGCCCCATTGATTGCGAAAGAGCGCGGTCAGATTCAAGAACTCACTTATATCGTCGATCGACATACCCTTGGCCACGCGACTACCTAGAAAGGGCGGCGCGTAGAGGGGGTTGTCTTGCTCGACCTCGGGGCTACGAGGTGGCAGCGTGAGGTCGGGTTCGGGTGAGGGATCACGGAATCGACGTTGAACATTCTTCTTTGAGAGCTCTCGCCCAAAGTTCGGATCGTCGACGCCGCCTCGTCGGATATCACCTAGTTGGTCGAGCACACGCAGCCCCTCGAAGGCGTCCTTGCCGTAGAAGAGTCGTCCGGCGTAGACCTCACGAAGGTCGCGTTCGACGAAGGTGCGGGTCAGGGCCGCACCGCCGAGTAGCACGGGGACCTCGGACATCGATCGTTCGTTCATTATCTCGAGGTTCTCGCGCATGATGAGCGTGGACTTTACGAGCAGGCCACTCATACCCAACGCGTCCGCCTTGTGCTCTTCAACGGCGTTCAGCATCTCGTTCACGCCGACCTTGATGCCGAGGTTGATCACCTCGTAACCGTTATTGGTCAAGATGATGTCGACGAGGTTTTTGCCAATGTCGTGGACGTCGCCCTTGACGGTGGCGAGGACGACTCGTCCACGTCCACCTTGGTCGTTCTTTTCCATCAATGGTTCGAGGAACGAGACGGCTGACTTCATGGTTTCGGCGCTTTGCAGCACGAAAGGAAGCTGCATCTCACCGCTCGCGAAGAGATCGCCCACGACACGCATACCGTCGAGGAGTATGTCGTTGACAATGTCGAGCGGCTTGATGCCTTCGGCCATCGCCGCGTTCAGATCGTCGTCGAGACCCACGCGTGCGCCGTCAATAATGCGTCGCTTTAGACGTTCATTGAGGGGAAGGTCATCCAGGGACGGCCTCGAGTCGTCCGACGTCTTCACGCCTTCGAAGAGGCGAAGTAACTCACTCAGCGGGTCGTAGTCATCGCGGCGACGGTCGTAGATGAGATCGAGACAGACCTGGCGCGCTTCATCGTCAATCCGGTGCAGGGGGAGAATCTTGGACGCGTGAACAATCGCCGCGTCGAGTCCGGCTTCGGCCGCTTCGTGAAGAAAGACGCTATTGAGCACTTGACGGGCGGCGGGATTGAGACCAAAGGAGATATTGGAAAGTCCAAGAATGGTTTGGACACCGGGCATTTCTACTTTGATGCGCTTAATCGCCTCGAGGGTCTCGATGCCGTCACGACGTGAATCGATCATGCCCGTTGAAAGGGGGAGCGCCAACGTGTCAATGAAGATGTCGTGATGATCGATGCCGTAACGAGTCACGGCAAGGTCGGTGATGGCCTTGGCGGCGCGGACCTTCCACTCGGCGGTTCTAGCTTGGCCCACTTCGTCAATACACGTGGCGACGACGGCTGCACCGAATTCGGCCGCCAGGGACAGAAAGCTGTCAAGACGAGTGCCCGGAGCGTCGCCCTCTTCGAGATTGACCGAGTTCAACAGAGGTTTGCCACCGAGCCAGGTGAGTGCTTGGCGCGCGACGGGCGCTTCGGTCGTGTCGATCATCACTGGCACGGAGGACTGCGTCGCGAGACGACTCATGAGTTCGTTCATGTCACCGACGCCGTCGGCGCCGGTGTAGTCCACGCAGACGTCCAAAATGTGCGCGCCCTCTTTAATCTGCTCACGCCCGATCTCCACGCACGTGTCCCAGTCACCCTCGAGCATGGCGTCGCGGAACTTCTTCGAGCCGTTCGCGTTAGTTCGTTCTCCAATCAATAACACGGAGCGGTCCTGCTGATAGCTGACGGGTGAGTAGATCGAGGCAACGGAGTATTCCACGACAGGGGATCGCTTTGCGGCACTGAGAGGTCGGACGGTCTCGATGACGCGCGTGAGATGTTCTGGCGTCGTGCCACAACATCCGCCCACCACCTGCACGCCGTATTCGGTGACGAACTTCGCGAGGTGTTCGGCGAGTGCGTCGGGCGTCAAGTCGTAGTGCATCTTGCCGTTTACGACGCTCGGTAGTCCCGCGTTGGGCATGCACGACAGCGCGAGTGACGCGTTGTCCGAGAGCGTACGAAGCGGTTCGTACATCTCCACCGGGCCGGTCGCGCAGTTAAGACCAATGAGATCGATGCCCAGTGGTGAGAGAGCCGCGATCGCGGCGCCAATCTCGGTACCAGGCAACATGCGCCCCGTGAGTTCAATCGTGACTTGCGCTTGAATCGGTACGACTCGTCCGTGACGAACCATCGCTCGATGACAGGCGGCGATGGCTGCTTTGCCCGAGAGAAGGTCGAACATCGTTTCAATGAGCAGAAGGTCCACGCCGCCTTCTAGAAGTCCGTAGGCCAATTCCTCGTAACTCGCTGAGAGATCGTCGTAGGTGATCTGGCCGAGTGTGGGGAACTTCGTGCCCGGTCCCATGGAACCGGCGACGAACTTTGGTTCGTTCGCGCTCGCGTAACTGTCGGCCACGCGACGCGCTATCTGGGCTGAGGCGAGAGCGAGTTCGTGGGTGCGTTCGGGGATGCCGTATTCGTTAAGGACCACTGAAAACGTGCCAAAGGAGTTGGTTTCAATGGCGTCCACGCCCACGTCGAGAAACGATCGGTGCAGCGTCTCAATGGCGTCAGGCTTGGTGACGCAGAGAATCTCGTTACAGCCCTCGAACGAGGCACCACCAAAGTCATCGGCGCTGAGGTGTTGGAGTTGGAGATTAGTGCCCGTCGCGCCGTCAAAAATGACCACTCGCTGCGCGAGGGCCTTTAGATAGGGGTCGTCCGAACTCGGACGAGCGAAGGGCAGTCGGTGAGTTGGCTCCATTGGTCCTTCAGGTTACTGGCGATGGTGTGGTTCACTACGCTGACGATGTGAAGATTTACACGCGCGGCGGTGATGACGGCACCACAGGTCTCTACTTCGGTGGACGTGTCGAGAAGAGTTCTGAGCCCATTGAAGTGAACGGTGCGGTCGACGAAGCGCAAGCCGTGCTCGGGTGGGCACGCTCGCTCTGCGAGGCTGGGTCTCGTCTTAACGAATTACTCATCACGATTGAACGCGACCTCTGGGTTCTTATGGCCGAGATTGCGACGCTGCCGGCAAATCGACACAAGCTCGTGGCTGATAAATCACTGGTCTCTCAAGGCATGATCGATCATCTCGAATCCGAGATCGACTCACTTTCGTTAGAGATTGAGATGCCCAAGGAGTTCGTCGTACCCGGAGAGACGCAGTTATCGGCCGCGCTTGACGTCGCGCGCACGGTAATCCGTCGCGCCGAACGCGTCGCCGTGCGCTACCCGCTCGAAAACTCCCTCGTTAATCCTTATCTCAATAGGCTCAGCGACCTCACGTGGACTATGGCTCGCTGGGCCGAAGGACCACATCACCGAACCGCTCGCGTTCACGACTAAATAAAGGCACATCATGGCTCGTACAGCTCGAATCTCATCACTCAATGACGCACTCTCTCAGACCACTATTGGCGTGACGGTGATCTTCAATGACGGCGTCGGGACCATTAGCGCCGCGGCGCCCTCGAACCTCGGCGGTGTCGATATCCCTCGAACACTGAGCGCTAGTTGGTGTAAGCAACAAGGCCTAAAGGACGAGGCCGGTAGTTCGGTAGTGTTGCGATCCATCACGGGGCCGAACGTCGCGTTGATCTCCTTAGGTTCAGGCGCGTCGAACGCCGAGAGCCTACGTCTGGGCGGAGCGGGCGCATTTCGAGCAGCGGGCGAAGGTTCTATCGCCGTTCTGTTGGCAACAAACGAATTAGGTGATCCCGCCGGAGCGGCTCAGGCGTTCGTTGAGGGAGCGTTGTTAGCTTCGTACAACTTTAAGAACAACGACTCTGAGGCATCGATTGACATCGTGCCCATTGGCGTACCACTGCCCACCGTCCCGGTACACGACGCCATAACGAAGGGCGTCGAGCGCGGCGTCACGATTGCGAACGCGGTCAACTGGGCGAAGTTCCTCATTGACTCGCCGGCCGGTCATCTCCCGCCGAAGGAACTCGCTAAAGCCATCGACGATCGACTCGAGAACGACGCCCACGTCAAAGTGGAGATTTGGACTGAGTCCAAGATCAAGGAAGAACGCCTCGGTGGCTTGCTCGGGGTGGGACAAGGATCAGCTCAGCCCACGCGACTCGTCTACGCCACGTACGACCCCAAGCCGGGCTCGCCGCTTCCTCACGTCGCCCTCGTCGGCAAGGGCGTGACCTTTGACTCAGGGGGCCTCTCGTTGAAGAGTCCCGAGGGCATGATGGCGATGAAGACCGACATGTCCGGCGCGGCGATCGTGATGTCCGTGCTTTCGATGGCCAGTCGTCTGGCGCTCAACGTCAAGGTCACCGCCATCGCGCCCTTGACGGAGAATCTCGTGGGCGATAAGGCCACCAAGCCCGGTGACGTGCTCACGATACGAAACGGCATGACCATAGAGGTGCTCAACACCGACGCTGAAGGACGACTGATCTTGGCCGACGGACTGAGCCTTGCGGTGGAAACAAACGCTGACACCATTATCGACGTGGCCACGTTGACTGGCGCGCAGAACGTTGCCCTCGGCGACGAAGTGGGCGCGATGTTCGCATCGAACGATGAACTCGCGTCGCTGCTCGCTGCGGCCAGTGAACGAAGCGGTGAGGCACTCTGGCGAATGCCACTCGTCGAAAACTACGAGTCCCACATTGAATCGGACGTGGCGGACATGAAGAACATTGGGAAACCACCGAAAGCCGGATCGATTTCTGCCGCGCTGTTGCTTCGTCGCTTTACGAACGGTCGTCCGTGGGCGCACCTCGACATCGCGGGTCCAGGACGAGCGGACGCGACTCGTGGCTACCAAACGAAGGGCGCCACGGCATTTACGGCTCGCACCCTGGTTGAGTACCTCGCCGCGTTAGCGAAGTAGACGAATAGTTAGGGATCGAGGCGTCGCACACGCTCGTGACGGCTCGGTACGTCGCGAGCGAGCGAACTCGACACCGCGTCACTGTTGTCACCGCGACCAATAAGTACGGAGCAAAACAGCTCCTCGTCTTCGATCCCAGCCCACTTCAGTATTGCTTCGTCGTGACGAAAGCTTCCCCAGATGGTGGCCTGCCAGCCGCTTTCTTCAATCAGCAACAACAGCACCATGGTTGCCATCGCGGCGTCGGTGTGCCAGTAGGGAAGGGGCCATTCTGCGCGGTCACTCAACCCCGAGCTGGCCTTGTCGGCTTCTGCGTAGCGTGAAAGATAGTCCTGAGGGCGGGCCGTCACGAGTATGACGCCTCCTGCTCGACGTAGCCCCTCGCTACGGCGAGACCGCTCGCGCCACCGTTCGTCGGTGGCGCGGCTGAAGTAACTCGTCACCGACGAAGCACCCAGCGTGTAGAGACGAACGCCCGCACTGTTGCCGGCCGTCGGAGCCCAAAGAGCCTCAGCACAGAGTTCGTCGAGCCACGCGTCGTCCACGGGGGTACCGTCAAAGGAGCGAACCATGCGTCGACGGGCCAGCAGTTCACGAAGTTCCACGCGAAGGTTTTAGCAGGTGGAGCGTTTTGTAATGTTGACCCAACAGGTAAGGTTTAGGCACTGAAAAGGAGCGTCCCTTGTCCTCACCACGAGACCTACTGAACGCCGCCAAGGCCGAGATTCGTGAGATTGATCCCCACGATGTCGCCGCGCGTCTAAGCCACTTCGAACTGCTCGACGTTCGTGAGCCCGAAGAGTACGAGCAGGGCGCCCTGCCCGGTGCGATCCACGTGCCTCGCGGTCAACTGGAGTTTGGCGTTGAAGGACGCCTCGTCGACAAAAACGCGCCTATCGCCGTCTACTGCGCCGGTGGTACGCGCAGCGCCTTCGCCGCGAAGACCCTTCAAGACCTCGGCTACACCGACGTGGTTTCGATTGCGGGTGGATTTAATAAGTGGAAGGACGAGGGTCTTGCGTGGGACACCCCTCGTACCATGACCCAAGACCAGCGCATTCGCTACCAGCGACACCTTCTTTTGCCCGAAGTCGGCGAAGAAGGTCAGATGAAATTGCTTGACGCCAAGGTGTTACTCCTCGGCGCCGGCGGTCTCGGTTCGCCCGCCGCGCTCTATCTCGCCGCGGCGGGGGTTGGAACACTCGGCATCATCGACATGGACGTAGTTGACTCCTCGAACCTGCAACGTCAGATTCTTCACACGCTCGATCGTGTTGGCATGCGCAAAGTAGACAGCGCCAAGGTCGCCTTGACGGCAATGAACCCAGACGTGAAGGTGTTGACCTACGACACGCGCTTAAGTGCCGACAATATTCTCGACATTTTTGATGGCTACGACGTCATTGTTGACGGTACTGACAACTTTCCAACGCGTTACCTCGTCAATGACGCGGCGCTCATCAAGCGCATTCCCGTCGTCCACGGCTCGATCTTTCGCTTTGAAGGTCAAGCGACCGTCTTCAACCCGTACGTGGGGCCGTGCTATCGCTGCATGATTCCAGAGCCACCGCCCGCCGAACTCGCGCCGAGCTGCGCCGAAGCTGGCGTTCTAGGAGTGCTCCCGGGCATTATTGGCTCGATTCAAGCGGTCGAGACGATCAAGTTGCTGTTGCTCCTGGGTGATCCACTCGTGGGTCGACTGTTGACCTACGACGCACTCGACCAGTCGTTTCGCTCGTTCAAGGTTCGTCGCGACCCGTCGTGCCCGGCCTGCGGTGAGAACGCTGGCGACATCGTGATCGCCGAGTACGACGATCTCTGCATGCCCCACGCGGTGCTGGCTTAAGCGGCGACCACTATCGTGCCGACAATCTTGTCGTGCAGGGTCTGATTGCGCGCGTCAAAGAGCGGGTAGAGGTTGTCGATGAGGGCGATCACCACGATGACCAATGTCAGGGCATGTGGAAGCGCGAACGCGGTGACGAAGTAGAACATGACGATGGCGGTGCGCTGCAGCGCCTGCTTGATCGTCAACATCTTGCCCGTCGCGGCGTCGCGGATCCTGGTAGCGGCGACACGATTGCCCAGCGTTTGGCCCTTCGCGCCGCTCGTGAGTTTGAAGAGGTACAGGGCGACAATGACGAAGCCGGCCAGTGAGCCAAGAAAATTACCACCGACTTGGTCAAAGACCCCAATGAAGATGGACACGGGGATAATGAGTATCAACTCGTCGGCGAACATCTGGCCGAGGCGACGTCCATAGCCCGCGAGCATGAGCCCGGTGATCGGGTCGATTGGACCTCGAGCGCCGTCGGGAAGATTTCTGTCACACGCGGGACAGTTCGTGCCAATCATTTCTGCGCCGCAGTTTGAACAGTTCATCCCTCTATCTTGCTTGGTGGCGTCACGCCCTTCCAACTTTGCCGTCGTGGTCGGTGTTTTGTCAGACTTCAGCGCGACGCCACCGCCTAACGTGGGCTTGGTGAGTACCGAAAAGCGCGTGACAGATTCGGGTATTGAAATCAAAACCGTCTACCGAGGTGGTGACCTCGAGGGTTTTGACGAGGCGACCCAGCTTGGTGCGCCCGGTAGTTACCCCTACACCCGTGGCGTGCAAGAGACCATGTACCGCGGACGCCTGTGGACGATGCGCCAGTACGCGGGCTTTGGTACCGCCGAGGCGACCAATGAACGCTTCAAATTTCTCTTAGGGGCGGGCCAGACGGGGCTGTCGTGCGCCTTTGACTTGCCGACACAGATGGGCTTAGACGCCGATCACGTTCGTGCTGAGGGTGAAGTTGGCAAGGTTGGCGTCGCGATCTCATCTCTCGAGGACATGCGACTGCTCTTAAAGGGCTTGCCCCTCAATGAGGTCACGACTTCGATGACCATTAATTCGACGGCCTCAACGCTGCTGCTCTTCTACCAACTCGTCGCCGAAGAGCAAGGCATCAAGGGCGATCTCCTTCGAGGCACGATTCAAAATGACATTCTGAAGGAGTACGTTGCCCGCGGCACGTACATCTATCCGCCGCGACCGTCGATGCGTCTCGTCGTCGACACGTTTGCGTACTGCGCCAAAGAGATGCCTCAATGGAACACAATTTCGATCTCGGGTTATCACATTCGAGAAGCGGGATCGACCGCCGTCCAAGAAATTGCCTTCACGCTGGCGAACGGCATTGCCTACGTTGAAGCCGCACTCGCGGCGGGCTTGGCACTCGATGACTTCGCGCCACGGCTGAGCTTCTTTTTCAACGCGCACAACAATCTCTTTGAAGAGGTGGCGAAGTATCGCGCGGCTCGTCGCCTGTGGGCCTCGATAATGCGCGAACGATTTGGTTCAACGGATCCGAAGTCAACCATGTTGCGCTTTCACACGCAGACCGGGGGATCGACACTTACCGCCCAGCAGCCCGAGAACAACACGGTGCGCGTGGCGCTTCAAGCTCTCGGCGCGGCGTTAGGTGGTACGCAGAGTCTGCACACGAACGGTTTTGACGAGGCGCTCGGCTTGCCGACCGAACGTGCGGCCAAGTTGGCGCTGCGCACCCAGCAGATCATTGGCTACGAGTCGGGCATTGCCGACACGGTCGACCCGTTGGCGGGCTCATACTTCGTTGAGTCCCTGACCGACGACGTCGAACGACTCGCGAGAGAGTACATCGAGACGATCGACAAAATGGGCGGGTCGGTCGCCGCTATTGAAGCGCACTATCTACAAGATGAGATTGAAGCCGCGGCGTACGAATTCGCGCGTAGTGTCGAGCGCGGCGACAAGGTCGTCGTGGGCGTGAATCGATTCATCGAGAGCGACGCCACCAAAGCTGACGTCTTTCCTATTGACGAAGCGCAACAGCAGGCCCAAGTGGCGCGCGTTCGCCACTTGAAGACCACTCGGGAGAACGACGCAGTAAGTGCCGCTCTCGAGGACTTACGAACCTGCGCGCGAGGTTCGGGCAATCTCCTCTATCCAATGAAGATTGCTCTCGCGCGCTTGGCGACACTTGGAGAAGTGGCGGACGTCCTGCGAGATGAGTTCGGCGTGTACCAGGCCGGCTAAGGCTTGATCGGTTCGTGAAAGTGCGTCACGCTCGGCGCCACGCTGTAGAAGTGATGAGTCAGCGCGCGCCAGGCGTCAAATAGTTCAGTCTCACGAAACGCCATATGCGCTTCAATGCTCGACCAACGAACGAGCAACAAAAAGATCGAATCGTCTTCGGCTTGTCGACGGACTTCGGCCCCGAAACATCCTGGGGCCGATTCGATGATGGGGAGTGCGGTGCGCATTGAGGCCTCAAAGTCGCTCTCTTCTCCTTTAGTCACCGACAACAGCGCGTGTTCGAGCATCATGAGCGACTCAACAGTCGTTCGCGAAGCTTGCTGTCTCGAGCGACGCCAATAGCCGTGTTCGCCAGGGCCACGGCACCGTCGATGACCGCCTGATCGGCGGCGGGCGTTATGCAGGCGGCCGTGAACTCAGGTTGGTGATTCACCGCGCCGTTGGTGGGGATCATCAAGAGGGGATGAATCGAGGGAACAACGAGAGAGACGTTGGCCATGTCGGTTGAGATCGTGGGCTTGGCTACGGCCGCGTCGTCCAGGTGGAAGTTCCGACCAAGGGCTTCCGCGGCGACGCGGTAGTGCGCGAGGATGTCGGTGTCCGCGTCCATGTGGGAAAAGGGATGGCCGAGTTCCTCGATGGTAAAGGTCGTGCCCGTGGCGAGCGCGCCGGCTTCAAAGCACGCGTTGACGCGCCGGCGAAGTTCGCCGAGGCTCTCGAGCGACTTCGAACGAGCCATAAAACGTCCGACGGCGCGACTTGGAATGATGTTGGCGGCCGAGCCACCTTCGGTGACGATGCCGTGCACCTGGTCGAGGGGACGAAACAGTTGACGAAGTAGTCCGAGCGCAACCTGAGCAATGGTGAGCGCGTCGAGTGCGTTCGCGCCTTCCCACGGAGCGGCCGACGCGTGTGCTTCCTTACCGAAAAAGGTCACGTCAAAGTGATCCACCGCGAGGCACGCGGCGTCGAGGCGCTCAGTGGGAAAAGGGTGAATCATCATCGCGGCGTGCGCGTCATCAAAGTAACCCGCGTTAATGAGGTCAATCTTGCCGCCGCCGCCCTCTTCTGAAGGCGTGCCGAGCAGGGTTACCGTGAGATCGAGTTCGTCGGCGACTGCGCCGAGTCCAATGGCGGCGCCGAGTGACGAGGCCGCGATGATGTTGTGGCCACAGGCGTGGCCCACGTCAGGCAGCGCGTCGAATTCAGCGCAGTAGACAATGTTCAGCGAACCTGAACCCTTGGTCGCGCGAAAGGCCGTCGGAAGCGACGCAATGCCTCGCTCAACGCTAAAGCCCGCTCCTTCGGCGGCCTGAGCGATGACTTCAGACGACGTGAACTCTTCGTAACCGAGTTCGGGATGAGCGTGAATGTAGTGACTGAGCGCGACAAGTTCATCGCGGGCGTCCGCGATGGCGGCCTCGGCACTCGACACCAGCGTCATTCAATGACCGCCACGACGTCCCCCGCACTGACCGAATCGCCCATCTTGACGCTGATCGACTTCACGAGGCCGGACTTCTCGGCGTTGACCGCGTTTTCCATCTTCATGGCTTCGAGGATGACGACCGTGTCGCCCGCCTCGACCGCTTGGCCGATGACGACGTTTACTTTCACGATCGTGCCCTGCATTGGCACCGCGACCTTTCCCGAACCACTGCCGAGCACGCCCGAATGATGCTGGCGACGCGGTTTGGCCGCCGTACTCTGAGGACGCGAGGGTAGATCGTCATTGGATTCGGGCACCCACAGCGCGACGGTGACGCGACGTCCATTTACTTCGGCCGTGACGTCCTTGCGAACGCGGCCTTCGCCCACGGAAACTGCAGCGGTAGCGGGACTGGGCAACGTCGAGAAGTCGAGATTGGTCTCGACCCATTTCGTTGAGTGCGTGCCGTTGACGAACTCTTCACTGGAGAGAATGACGACGTCGGCGCCGAGGGTCGTAACGACGCCTTCAATGGTCGTCTCTTCGATCGCGCGCAACATCCGTCGTCGAGCTTTTTCGCGGTCCGATGCCCACACCACGAGTTTGCCAATGAGATTGTCGTAATACTGCGAGATCGTGTCGCCAGCGCTGTAGCCCGCGTCGAGGCGAACACCGGGTCCCGAAGGTTGGTCGAACTTGGTGATCGTGCCCGGCGAGGGAATGAAGCGTCCGCCGGCGGGGTCTTCGGCGTTGATGCGCACTTCAATCGCGTGCCCGTTACGTTGGACGTCCTCTTGAGCAAAGTCCAGTTTTTCGCCCGACGCGATACGGATCTGCCACTCCACGAGGTCTAATCCGGTGACGAGTTCGGTGACTGGGTGTTCGACTTGCAGGCGCGTGTTCATCTCGAGGAAGAAGAACTCGCCGTCTTGAAAGAGGAACTCAACGGTGCCCGCGTTGACGTAGCCACAGGCCTTGGAGACCTTGACCGCGGCTTCGCCCATGGCCCGACGAACGTCATCAGGAAAGTTCGGTGCGGGCGACTCTTCAATGAGTTTTTGGTGACGTCGTTGGGCGGAGCAGTCGCGCTCTCCGAGCCAGAGCGTGTTGCCGTGCGCGTCGGCAAGAATCTGCATCTCGATGTGGCGCGGCCACGTGAGGTAGCGCTCGACGTAGCATTCGGCGCGACCGAAGTAGTTCTGCGCCTCGCGTTGAGCGCCTTCGAGCGCGGCGTCGGCCTCATCGGGGGCGTTCACGACCTTCATGCCGCGTCCGCCTCCACCGTAGGCCGCCTTGATCGCGACGGGCCAACCAAACTCCTTGCCGAAGGCAACGACTTCCTTGGCACTCTTGAGCACCTGGCTACGACCAGGAACGCCAATGACGCCGGCAGCCTCGGCGGCGAGTCGAGACGAAATTTTGTCGCCCATCACCTCGATCGCTTCCGGCGGCGGTCCGATGAAGGTCACGCCGAGTGAGGTAATCGCGCGAGCGAAGTCGGTATTTTCGGAGAAGAATCCGTAGCCGGGGTGAACCGCGTCGGCGCCCGATCGCTTAATAATGTCGAGAATCGCCTCGGTGTTGAGGTAACTTTCGGCGGCCGTTTGGCCCCCGAGTGCGTACGCCTCGTCGGCTAGGCGCACGTGGAGTGCGTTGCGGTCGAGCTCGGAGTAGACGGCCACTGTGGTGATGCCCATCTCGCGGCAGGTCCTTATCACGCGAACCGCGATCTCACCCCTGTTAGCGATAAGGACTTTCTTTAACACCGAAACCTCCGTATAGAGCCTGTTATTTTCTAGCACTCGCCCCCTAAACCCTAATCTTTGGAGGTGAGTTCCATTGTTTGGCGTGTTGAGCACTTTGCGGAGATCGACTCGACCAACACCTACGTCGCCGCACTGGTCTCGGACGACGTCCCAGAAGGCTTGGTATGCGTGTCGGATTATCAAAGTTCGGGACGCGGCCGAATGGATCGTCAATGGGAATCACCGCCCCGAGCGTCGCTGCTTACTTCAATCTTGCTTCGACCCGAACTCGACGCGGACCGACTCCAACTAGTCGTGGCCTGCGTGGCCCTGGCCGCTCGTGCGGCACTCGTTCGTCTGAGTGGGGTGCACCCTCAGTTGAAGTGGCCCAATGACCTCGTCGTAGGCGAGAACAAACTTGCGGGACTCCTCGCGGAAGTCGTTGCCACTGAGCGCGGGTTTGCGGTCGTGGTCGGGCTTGGGATCAATCTGACGTATCGAGGTCCTGAGGGCGTGAAGGCAACGAGCGTTCTTCACGAGTCGGGTCTCACGATTGCACCGCGTGCGTTGCTTGATCTCGTGCTCGAAGAGATCGAGCCTCGACGCGAACAACTCTCGAGCGACGAGGGCCAACGTGCACTTCGCCGCGAGTACGAGCGCTCGCTCTCCACGATTGGCCAGCGAGTACGTGTAGAGCAGCACAGCGGACTGATCGAGGGGACCGCGACGGGTGTTGACGACGCCGGTCAACTGCTCGTCGAAGTTGAAGGCGCGACACGCACGTTTAACGCGGGTGACGTGGTGCACGTCAGGCCTTCGCAGAACGGCGCCACGTGAGTCGCCCTACGCGCGTCCTGGTGACCGGTGCCGGCGGACAGGTTGGCGTCGACCTGGTCGACATATTGGGTGGTCGTCGACCCCCGGGCGGCGACACGGCCTTTGAGCCCGACGGAACACCTATTAGTGCGGATGAATTTGAGGTGCTGGGACTTACGCGCCACGAACTTGACGTGGCGGACCGCGACGCGGTGTTGAAATCGATGCGCACGACGCGTCCCGATGTCGTCGTGCATTTGGCCGCGTACACGGCCGTTGATCGGGCCGAAGAGGACGCCGTGACCTGTTTCTTCGTCAACGAGCAAGGGACCGAGTCCATGGCGTTGGGTGCACGAGACGTGGGCGCTCACTTCATCGCCATTTCAACGGACTACGTCTTTGACGGCACTAAGGGTGGGCCCTACGTCGAGGAGGACACGACTAATCCCTTGAGTATTTACGGCGCGTCCAAACGCGGTGGTGAGCTGCACTGTTCACCAGACGATACGGTCGTGCGCACGTCGTGGGTCATGGGGGTTCGCGGTAAGAATGTCATTCACGCCATTGCCAATAAAGCAACCGCGGGCGAGAACGTTCGCTTTGTCAATGATCAGATGGGGACGGTCAGTGGCGCGAGTGATCTCGCGAGGTCTCTCGCGACGCTCGTTCGCGAACGGCCCGGTGGCACGTGGCACGTGGCGAACACGGGCGCGACGACATGGTTTGACATCGCCGCCTACGTTGGCCAGCTTCTTGGTCGCGACGACGAGTTCGCGACGGGAATCGCGACGAGTGAGTTAGTGCCGGTGCCGTTGGCGACGCGGCCTGCGCGAAGCGACCTCGACACGACAAAATTTGCCTCGTCGTGGAGTGAGCTGCCCGCTTGGCGTGACACCGTGACTCGCCTGGTCGCTGAGCGTTCCTTACGGGACGTAGCGAGATGAGCGACGTCGCCAACGACGTGGCTGCGGTGGTCATTGACTATCACGCCGATCACGTGCTCGTTGAGTGCGTCGATTCCTTGCTCGCCAACGGCGTTCATGAGATTGTCGTCGTAGAGAACGGTGAGGTGGGTTCGGTGCCCGCGTCATTGAGTGATCGCGGCGTTGTTCTTGTCTCTCCGGGCGTGAACTTGGGGTACGGACGGGGCATCAATCTCGGCGTAGCTCTTGCACGACCGATGAAGTACGTACTGGCCTCAAATCCCGACGTGGTCGTGCACGAGGGAGCAGTCGCCTCGCTCGTCAGCTACCTCGACGCCCACGAGGAGGTAGCGCTCGTGGGGCCCGAAGTCCGCCGACCTGACGGAAGCGTTTATCCCTCGATGCGCGTGTTCCCTAACGTCTGGCTCGCCGGACTGCACGCAGTCTTGGCACCGATGTGGCCGTCGAATCCCGCGACCAAAAAGTACCGCTCGACGAGAAGTGACGGCAGTGTTGACTGGGTATCGGGCGCCTGTTTTCTGGTGCGTCGATCAGCTTTTGAGTTGGTGGGTGGATTTGATGAGCGATATTTCATGTTCGCTGAGGACATGGCTCTGTGTTGGCAGTTACGCGAGCACGGTTTCAAAGTCGCCGCCACGACTGAGGCCGTGGTCACCCACATTGAAGGGGTCTCACGAGCGCGTGCGCCACGCGACATGCTTATTGCGCACCACCGCAGCGCCCTTCGCTTTGAGTTCCAGACGGCCAAGGGTTGGCGGCGACTTCTCGTTCCTCTGGCGGCCCTGGTCTTGAGCTTTCGCCTTTTTCTCGTCCTGGTCGCGCGGCCAAAATCCTAAAGAACCAATGCCCTAGAATGGGCGCTGGGCTACGAGTGGTCTGTGGTTGAAAGTCGAAGCTAGTCGCGGGCGAAACGACCCACGTAAGGCGTCTTATGGACGCTGAGCATGGCGCGGTTTAGAAGTAAGTCCTGCCCTGAGCCGATCAAATTGATCGTCAAGGGAGCCGGTGAAGTGTGCGAGATCATCGCGGGAGAGCGAAAGCTGCCCGAGGTGCGCACGGACACCGCCGCAGGCAGGTGTGGGG